>Ga0180301_10002074_pt1 | contig 15761 bp, 13 predicted proteins | sample GuaBasSediGuay16_FD_121797 | JGI IMG/M metagenome (GOLD analysis project Ga0180301, IMG submission 121797) | Subseafloor sediment microbial communities from Guaymas Basin, Gulf of California, Mexico - Guay16, Core 4569-2, 12-15 cm | ecosystem: Environmental > Aquatic > Marine > Hydrothermal...
GAAATAGCCGTTGAATATTCGGTATTGGATATTCGTTTTTCATTCGATGTTGGACGTTTATCTTTTTTTATGTCTTGTTTCGTGTTTTCGTACCTTCGTGTTTTCGTGATTAATTTTGAGTAGCTTCTTGACCGTACAGGTCCAAAAATATCAGTTGTAGAGGTTTGAATGCCGTTTCGTTATGACGTTTTGGTTGCAGGTTCCGGCTGGGCAGGGGCCACCGTGGCACGGAAGCTGGCCGATGAAGGATTGCGGGTACTGGTCTTGGAGCGTCGCAATCATATAGGCGGTAATTGTTATGATGAGTATAACGAACATGGCATATTGATCCATCGTTACGGACCTCATATATTTCACACGAAATTTCCTCATGTCTGGGAGTTCGTGAGCCAATTTACATCCTGGCGTTTATACCAACACGAAGTAAGATCTTATGTAGACGGCATGTTTTTCCCTATCCCGGTTAATTTAAATACTATGGAGATGCTTTACCGCAGGAATTTTACTCGCGAGGAAATGATAAGCTTTATCTCAGATCGTGTTATCCATTACGAAGAGCCGAAGAATTCCCGGGAGGTCATTATATCGCGGATGGGTCAAGAAATATATGATAAGTTTTTTGCCGGTTATACCCTGAAACAATGGGGTGTAACGGCTGACGAATTGGAGCCGGAGGTCTGCTCAAGAATACCCATACGTTACACCCGTGATAATCGTTATTTCTCCGATCCTTATCAGGGCATACCGAAAGAAGGCTATGGACGGCTGTTCCGCCGCATGCTTGATCATGAGCGCATCTCTCTTCTTTTAAAGACTGATTATAGTGCTGTCAAAGATGAAATAAAGGCGGGCTGGACAGTGTATACCGGCGGAATAGACACATTTTTTAACCGGGTCTACGGGCCGCTGCCTTACCGGGGCATCAGGTTTGTTTTCGAGACCCATGAGCAAGAGAACTATCAGGCATGGGCCGTAGTCAATTACCCGAACGATTTCGAGTTTACCAGAATAACCGAGTACAAAAAATTGACAGGTCAGGAACGATCAAATACCACACTATCATTTGAGTATCCGTCAAACAATGGTGAACCCTGTTATCCCATGCCGACGAAAAACGCCCTGGCCCTGTACGGGCGATACCGCAAGCTGGCGGACAAAATGGACCGGACGTCCTTTTCGGGGCGTTTGGGAAGTTACCGTTACCTCAACATGGATCAGGCAATCCTCCAGGGCCTTGATCTGGCTGAAGAACTGCTGGAGCTGATATAGATGATTGCGAAGTTGCCCAGGTTAAGTGTCGTTGTGTTGAACTTTAACCGGCTGGAGGAAACCCGCCGAACAATAGAGCACCTGTACGGATTGGTGTGCGAGCGGGACGATGTTGAAGTCATTGCCGTGGATAACGGTTCCACTGACGGGACTGCCGGATACCTGGAGGGGTGCGGGAACTGGCTGCGCCCCATACTTCTCAAGAGCAATATTGGTATCGGGGGTTATAACACCGGCTTCTTGCAGGCCAGGGGAGCATATATAATGGTCTTGGACGATGACTCTTGTCCGGTTGACGGCAAGACCCTGGACCGGGTGATCCAGCGCTTCGACACCCGGCCGGATTTAGGAGTGGTAGCCTGTCGTATAGAGCGTCCCGATGGCCGGCCCGTACTGACATGGCATATCCCCCGGGGAGGACATCCCGGCCCATCCGTGGCCTTTGTCGGATGTGGTTTTGCCATACGCCGGGATATTTTCCGCAAAATCGGGTGGTATCCGGCCCGGTTTTTCCTCTACCAGAATGAAATAGAAGTTGCAATTCGTGTAAGGCGCCTCGGCTTTGAAATTTTCTATGATTCCACCTGTCGTATAGTACACCGGGAGTCTCCGAAGCATCGTTCCGGATGGCGCAGGGTATATTATCCAACCCGTAATACTATTTGGATTATTCGCCGCCATTTTCCTTTCCCGGAGGCTGCTTACCTCATAGCCTCCAGAATGACAATGGGGCTCTTTCGTGCGGTCCAGTTCGGGGCCTTGTCATGGTATCTCCGGGCGGTTCGGGATGCCTGGATAGAGCCGGTAGAGCCCGATATCCTTCCAAGGGAGCTCAGAAAGGAACTGGCGGTCTTTTGGCGGCAGAACAGCCTGTGGCATCAGGTGCTCCGCTTGACATGACTCATTCCCCCAGTGTTCTTGTCATTATAGTTACGTGGAACAAAAAGAGATTCGTCCTGGATTTGCTGAAGTCTCTGGATGCGCTGGACTATCCTTCCGATACCATTGACGTCCTGGTGGTTGACAATGCCAGCAATGACGGAACGGCAGAGGCCATTGCTTCCAAGTTTGCTGATGTGCACATAGTTCGCAACGAAAGAAATCTGGGAGGGAGCGGTGGCTTTAATACCGGCCTTTCCTGGGCCTTTCAGCAATCTGATAAACATTATAAATACTTATGGTTACTGGACAATGACGTGCTGGTACACCGCAAGGCCCTTTCCGAACTGGTTGCAATCCTGGAACGAAAAGAAGATGTGGCTGTAGCCGGTTCCACCATGATGCAGATGGACTTCCCGTGGCGCATTAACGAGATGGGTGGATTTGTTGACCGCGGGAGCGGCGCATTAATTCTCAACCGGCATTTGGAGGAGGTGCCGGGATGGCGCGGCAGGCCTCTCAATGAGCTCCTTGCCGGTGAGTGTGACCTGACGGGTCATCTCATGGCCTGCAGGCCGTATATGGATACGGACTATGTGGCCGCAGCCTCTCTCCTTGTACGGGCCGATGTCGCCAAAGAAGCCGGTCTCTGGAAAGATCTTTTTATCCACTTTGACGATGTGGAATGGTGTCTTCGCATAGGCAGGATGGGCTGGCGGGTCGTGGCCTCCGCCAGGTCCATAATCTGGCACCTGTCCGCAGTAGCCAAGGTGCCCACATGGGTGCTGTACTATGATAATCGTAATGTCCTTTACTTGCTGGAAGAGCACGGGGCAGATCCTGCTGCGATCAGAAGGATCATGCGCCGGATTCTGATCAAGTCGGTTTACTACTCCATAATAGGAAAGCCGGATCTTGGAAGGCTACATGTGGAATCCGTGCAGGACTTTCTGGCTGGCAGAACAGGGAAAAAAGATATTTCTCCTGTTTTGCAATACAGGCCCAACAAAGATGCCGAGGATATATTCTTGGATCCCTCCATCCGACGCATCCTGATTCCGTGGAGCGTTAATCTGCAGGCCACCGGCTTGCAGGAGCCCTTGGTCCGGGCTGCCAGGAAGAGGACGGATCTGGAGGTTCATTTCTTGATGTCTGACGGCAGAAAACAAATATATATGTTGCCCATGCAGAAATCCGTCATTCTTCCCGGAATGAAGCCTCTGCGCTGGTATTATTATTTGCGGTATAGCCGGCAATATGATCTCCTGCTGCAGTCGGATTACATGCCTTTGACGTGTCTCTCATTTATCGGGAGAGAAATTATGTTTGTTAATGATGAAGGATTCTGCAGGAGGTCCGGAACGACATGGAAAGGGCTGATATCGAGCCTTTTTGAGTTCATTGGCAATTTAAGGTTGCTGAATAAATACGAGTAAGCGTTCACAGGTTCAGGGTTCAGAGGTTACAGCCGTTTCATTAAATACTTTCCGGTCTACGAGCAAGGCCAGCTAAAAAAGCAACCCTGAACGGTGAACCCTGAACCTGTGAATGGTTACATGCCGGCTATGGCCGCAGGTCCAAACCCATGTCCGGATGTTCCAGGGTCAACCATTTATTATAATACGGGTCACCCTTTTTCAGCCAGGTATCCCACTTACGACTGAAGCGATCCGCATCTTCTGCCGGCCATTGTTCGGCATACCACCAGCCTTGCGGACAAACAAACCGGGCAAAAGGCGTATATACGCTGCGAAAGCCCTTTTCAAGACACCGGAGCGCCAGGTCGAGAACAGAATGGGGACCCAGGTATGCCCGGTCCAGTCCTGAGAGATCCTTCCAGAGACTCATACGAACAGCAAAACAGGCAGGGTGCGGAGCGCTTACGTTGCGGACTGTGGCCGTGGCTGCCATGTATCCTGGAGTGGATTCCGGGAAGCCCTGGTAGACAGCAAGCGGGATGCCGTTTGGGCGCTGTACCAGACCTGCATGCAGAATATGATCCTCAGGGTCCACGACCTTGCCGGTGACCAGACCGACCTCCGGGATATGGAACCAGGAAGCGAGTTCTCTTATGGATTCCTGGTCTGCAGGCCGGACCCCGGGACCCAGAATGATTATAATGCTCTTGTCGTGTCCGGTATCTATGTGATGTGTCACGCGTCCGGAAAAGCCTTTGGGCTCGACACCATGCTCTAATGAAATAGTAAGTATGCCATCCGGTTCTCGAGGTTTTAGCCGGACCCGGAAGTTACCCCGCCACAATTCCGGTATCTCATGCACAGTTCCTGTAAGCCCCCGTCTTTGCAGCGCATCAGTCAGGGCGCGGACAGCGGATTCATATACATATTCCTTTGAACCGGCCCTTAATGACAGAGATCCTTCGTGCTGACGCCAGCTATACAGAATTTGAGGTATGTGACACACGTGCGGGTTTGTTTCTGCCGCACGAAGTATCAAGTCGTGATCCTGATGTCCTTCATAATCTGAGCGAAATCCTCCTAAATCCAGGGCTAAAGATCGCCTGTAGACCGTGAGATGGCAGGCATAGTTCCAGGTAAGAAGCGTCTCCGGAGACCAGTCTGGCTTGAACACATGCATGAATCGCAGACCCCGGGGAGAAAGCATGTCACGGTCCGAGTACAGAATGTCCGTGTCCGGGTCCTTGCGAATGGTCTTTGCAACGCGAAACAGGGCATCAGGCGTAAGCCGGTCATCATGGTCCAAAAACGCCACATATTCTCCCATGGCATTTGACAGCGCCTGGTTGGTGGCGCTGCATATGCCCTGGTTGCCGGGCATGGTGAACAATTTGAGCCTGGGGTCCTGGCGAACCATTGTCTTCAAGAGGACTTTTGTCTCAAGCCGATCAGACCCGTCGTCCACCAGACACATCTCCCAAAAGGGATAAGCCTGGGATTGGACGGACAGGATGCATTCGAATAAATGGCCGGGATCGGTGTTATAGACCGGTGTGAGAACGCTTATAAAGGGGCTCTTGTCCCAGCAACAGGCCTCCTGCCGGTAATACATCCATCTGGTCTGCGAGAAAAAAGCGTGACGATAAAGCCATGTCTCGTACTCAACCCATTCGCTGCGCACCCATCGCCTCAGATCGGAGTCTCCCGGCACGGCCGTTGATTCCGCACGGCCTGTGTATCTCTTTATTGTGGCCACTGCCAAGGCCTTTCTCAAAGTCCGTCCGAGCATGGTATAATGTAATTAACGGCTGCCTATCTTTATTGAAAATTTAGGGCCTGTGCGGCTATAAAAAAACTACTCAAAATTAATCACGAAAACACGAAGGTACGAAAACACGAAACAAGACATAAAAAAAGATGAACATCGAACATCGAACGTCGAATAGGAAAAGATAACCTACTGAAAAGATGAAGAAACAGAAATAGCCGTTGAATGTTCGGTATTGGATATTCGTTTTTCATTCGATGTTGGACGTTCGATATTCGATGTTCATTAGTCCATCCAGAGGCTTCCCTTTCGTGCTTTCGGTATTTCGTGCTTTCGTGATAATTCTTTTCTTTTTCGTATGTTGCACAATCTAACGTGTAACTGCACAGGTCGAAAACTTATAGGCGGATTCGTGACTTAATAGTCTCCTTGAGTTTCAACTGGAAGCGTCTGATTGAGCGGAGAGGCCTGGTTATTCGCCAGGAAAAACTGGATCTGAGCAGCTCTGTCTGCCTGAGCCAGTGCTCCCTTTCCATTGTAACCTCTCTTACCAGTCTACGAAGGTTTTCCATCTCCTTTCGACTGCTTTCCATCTCTCTCATTTGATCAGTTATCAGGGCATCTGTTTTTTGCACACGGGCTTCCCATTTTTTGCCTGTCTCTTCTGCTATATACTGTCTAAATATGTGAATAGAGCAAGGGTCAATTTTGTGCCACCATTTTTTGTGGATTGTATCCTCGTTTTGACGGATTTCCTCTTGTGTGAAACGCCCTCCTGTAACCGTTGAGGCGCCAAAACAACGATAACGGGCGACCAGGACGGGCACATACAGGAAATCATGAATTTCGGCCAGACGCAGAATGAAATCCCAGTCCTCTGTCACAGAAAGGTTGTTGTCAAATGCCCTGATCTCTGGGAGCGCCTGTTTTTTGAAAACGAGTGCATTGACCGGGATATAATTCTGCCAGTAAAGGAGATCCCGGTCAAAAGAACGGGCATAGAGATAGTCCGGCATCTCCGGGTCACGTGAGCCATCCGGCCGATAATGCTCTCTGATGACCTGGCCGTACACTACGCTTGCTCCGGCTTTTGTGCCTGAAGAAATAAGTACCCGCAATGCGTCATGTTCATACAGATCGTCGTCATCGAGAAAACCGATCCATTCTCCTTTGGCGCTCTGCAGCCCCATATTGGCAGCACATGCACGGCCGCCGCTCTCTGATTGATGAATATACCGGATATGATCGATATCTGAGAGAAAATCATCCATGATCTCCGCAACGCCCACTCCACCATCGTTCACGATTACCGCCTCTACCGGCGAATATGTCTGGGCGGCAATACTGGCCAAGGCTTCACGCAACAGCTCCGGACGTTCTTTTGTCCGTACAATCACGGATACCAGCGGCCGCCCGCTCCTCCCTCTTTGGCTTGAATCGTGCATTCTACAATCACTTAAATTGAGCGATTAGCCTTTAGCGATTAGCTATTAGTTTAATGATTACAGGAGGTTTTAGTATTACAAAATTATATTAGCTGAACCATTTTCCAAAGCTAAATGCTAATGGCTAACAGCCAACCGCTTAGCTTAGGAATCAGCAAGCGAATTGGTTAAAGACTTCCGCATACCCCTCTACCATCCTTGCCACAGGGAATTCTTTGCTGCGCCTTAATGCATCCGTGCCCATTCGCATCAGCAAGTCATTGTCTTGCAAGATGGTCAAGAGTGCATTCCGCATGGCCTCCACCGAGCCCATTTCAACCAGAAAACCGTTTTCCCCGTGCTCAACTATGTCCCTTGGCCCAAAAGGACAATCAGTAGCAATAACCGGACGGCCGCAAGCCATGGCCTCAACCAGGGTATTGCCGAAACCCTCGAAGATACAGGCATGAACATAGATATCCGCCCAACGAAAGAATTTGAAAGGATTGGGTTGAAATCCAACAAAGATGGAATCTTCTTCCATGCCCAAGTCCCTGGCGGTTTGCTCCAACGCTTTCCGCTCCGATCCGTCTCCCACAATTACGAATTTTAATGGTATAATATGTTTTATTTGTGCTATTGTTTTCAAAATCAGCGCAATATCTTTTTCCTGGGTCAATCGTCCTGCAGTGACAATACTCCGGTATCCCCTGGGAAGAGTAACTCCGGTCACCTCTTCCAGGGATGCGGTTCGAACGGCATGGACATCTATCCCATTAGGTATGACTCTTATGTTTTCCGGATCAGTGCCAAGGCAGATACATTCTTCTCGAAGCCCCTTTGATGCCACTATGAGGTAATCGGCAAAACGGCAGAACCAGGAAAAGCTCTTTTTTATCAAAAGATTGTTAAGGCTCCTTTTGCTGTGAAAGGCATAAAAATATGCCATCATCGGCCCTCGAGGACTGGCGATTATCTTGCATTTACACGGACAAAAAAGCCTGGCCAATACCAGGACAACCGAGGCGTAATACATCATCCCCAAAGCTATATCAGGGCCTTCTGCCCTCAAAACTTTGGCGATTCTGAAGGCATCTGACCAGAAATCCCGCCAGGAGCGATCACTATACCAGATATTTATATCCAGATCTTCTATAGGGATCAGCTTGTCAACCGTGTTGGGAGGAAAGAGCGCGGCCATCTTTCGTGAGGTGACAAGGATTATGTAAAAACGTTCCTTATCCAAAGAAGAAAGGATATGAATGATGCTCCTCTCGGCACCGCCGAACACAAAGGTGGGATGCAGCACCATGAGCTTGATGCGATGCTTAGAGTACATCGGAAAAACCGGGCTGCAATCTGCGGAACAGTGTAAAACCTGCCCAGAGGCTTCCTGCGGAAATCACAAGAAATATACACAAATTGTCCAGGCTCGGCATACGCTCGTATAGCAGGAGATCGTGGTAGGCTTCGATAAAAAGCGTCAACGGATTGAGAAGGATATAGGAACGATATCGTTCCGGAACGGCAGTGATCGGATACAGGACGGTAGTCAAGTAAAAAAGTATCTGAATTACGAGTCCGATTATCTGCGTCAGATCGCGGACGTATACTGTCAAAGACGCAAGCGCCAGGGCCAGCCCCGAGGTAAAAACGAGCTGAAGTCCGAGTATGGAGAAAAACGCAACGATATGTATAAAATCGATACTCCCCTTCCATACGAAGAGACCGATCAAAAAAGCCACGATTCCGAACAGATAATTAAAAAATGTTGCAAAAACAACACTTAAGGGGAAAAGGGCTGTAGGGATAAAAACTTTCTTGATAATGCTGCCTCGGTCGACTATGGCAGATGCTCCTCTTGTCAGGCCCTCTGAAAAAAGGAGCCACGGCAAAATGCCCGTGAGCAGGTATGGCAAAAAAGGTATCTCAAAACGGCCGGCCGGAATTCGAATTCTCAAAAATTTCGAGAAAACGATCCAATAAATAAGGATCAAGAAAATCGGATTAAGCACACTCCACAAGCTTCCAAGAACTGAACCCGCATAACGTTCACGGACATCTCTTATCAGCAAAGGGAAAAAGAGCCTGGTGGCCTTGGGTATCCGGAATGAAATACATTCAAATATGTTCATATCGAACTGATTACCTGACCTCCCATGAATTGGGAAGATAGCAAATGCCCAATTCCCTGGTGTCTTTTTTTACATCAAAAAACATGGTCGTCTTTTCATGATAAAGGATAAATCCCTCTTTGTCCCACACTCTTGCATGGGCATAAAAGACGCCGGCCATGAGAGAGATATCGGGGAAGCGGACAAGTATTTGCCTGGATCCTTTGAGGCTGGACAACCCTGAAAGGTGTGTGCCGGTTACATAGACTCCGCGTCCTTCCTTCAGCTTGATGGAAAGAGTAACATTGTAAGCCAAGTCATTGTTTCTGGCCCGGGTGACGATCTCAAAGACCATCTCGTCGCCACGTCTCAGCGGCTTGGAATTGAGCAGCTTCACCGAATCAATGCGTACCGGCTGAACAGATGACACCCGGTTTTCCTTATGTTCCCGCTTTTCCTTGGCCAGTTGATAACTTTCATATTCCGCTACCACCTTTTCGGTGTCGTCCCAGCAGGCCACCCGCCCCTCCTTGAGCCATAGTGCCCTGTCGCACAACATCCTTATGTGATAGGTATCGTGAGAGCAAAAAAGAATTGTAACCCCCTTTTCCCGGAAATTCAGGATGCGGGAAAGGCTCTTCCGCTGGAAATGGATGTCTCCAACCGCCAGCACTTCGTCCAGTATCAGTATTTCCGGCTCAAAGGCCGTCACAACGGAAAAGGCAAGACGTACGGACATGCCCGAGGAATATGTCTTGACCGGACGGTCAATGAAGTCCCCGAGTTCAGAAAAATCTATGATTTCATCAACCTTCTCGTTGAGAAAATCCCTGCCGAATCCAAGGAGGTCTCCGTAAAAGAAGATGTTTCCCCTGCCGGTGAATTCCGGATGGAATCCTATGCCCAGCTCAAGAATGGACATCACGCGTCCATGTATGGCCATAGTGCCCCTGGTTGGAGTCAATACCCCGGCAAGGATCTTGAGAAGAGTGCTTTTGCCGGCGCCGTTGTCTCCCATGATTCCTATATTTTGCCCCCGACTGACCTGAAAACTTACGTCTTCCAGTGCGGTTACAACCTCCCCGGTATTGCCGGAAGGCATGAGCAGGCTCTTCAGGCGGTCAACAGGGCGACGGTAAAGCCGATACTGCTTTGTCAGCCCCTGTGCTTCCAGGGTAAACCCTGAAGATTCCACATCTTGAGACTGTGGACCGGTCTTGCTCGGTTCCGATTCCGCAAGTTGATCAAAATCAAATTTCTGCATAGCCTGTCTTAGAATTTCGTATTATTTGAACTGCTTTTCTGACATAATGAACGAATCAGCAATTTTGCTGAAGAATATATACAGTACAATTGGCGGCCGGTGCTGAACGGTGATTTGGTGAGCTTTCACGCAGGGGTATCTTAAACGACATCAATAACTTCTTCAATAATATAAATTCAATACCCTCCCCTTGGATCGTATGTTTTTGTAGATTGTGCAGCCAGATCCTGGTGGACCATTTTTATTTTATTGATTTTTTAGTTTAGTTCCTATAATAAATTACAATAATAGTTAACGCTCGGGCATTTGCTGTCTTTTGGAGCAATGAGACAAATTAAAGACTTTACCGGGGAGGTATAAAATGGAACACGGTTTGAGATGGACAACATGTTTTTTGATTATGTTTATTTTTGGATTTAACGCAAGGACCGTCAATGCGGATACCCTGCTCTTTCCTGTAATAGCCGTAAATCCCCCCAATGTCACCACTATTGTTTCTGTCGTGACACGCCCCGGGATTCCTGTGAGTGCGACACACCTCAAATACATATACAGGTATAAGGACACTTATGTTGGCAGCACGCCCAACCATGGCGGCGCGTGCAGCAGCCAGAGCTTTGTCCGTCCCACCTACTCTGGAGATCTGGTCAGTTTTGATGCCTCCGGAAGCCTGGGGGCGGGTGATGCACTCTTCAGCGATACGGATTCTTATGGAAGCGGCGGTTTTGCTCTGGGCGGGAGCGGCCCCCAAAGGGCGTATCTTCTGGTAACCCATGCTGATTCCACAGGGAGCCCAGTCAATGTGAGTAACGGGCAGTCTCTCAACGGAGAGGCAATCGTTATGGACATTGCCTATGGAGCCGCCTGGGGATACAGGGCCATAAACGACAGTACACGAGAGGACTATACGTTCCTGAGCACCGGTGACGGTGGCGGTGTGTGGAGCTGTTTGCCGAGCAACGGTTACACAAACAGGCGGGTGACATTCTTTTCTCCGGACGAGTGGACGACCCGTTTTTTCGTCACACCCATAGGCTCTAATATGGACACGGCTGACCTTTCTGCAACAGTCCAATTTATGACATCCTCTGGTATCTATGATCGAATTGGCACGAAGATGACAACAGCCACATCCACAACAAAAGATGTCGTTTGCACCGGAGCAGTGGACCTTTCCGAACTTATGGATGCGAGCATGTATGCCAATATAGAGCACATGGGAGGATGGACCTGGTTTAGCGTGAATCCGGGAACGGCTGTAGTCTATAAACTGGAATATGTGGTCGATGATTCCACATACGGGGGGACGAACAACAACGCCTACCTTTTGAGTACGTATGATCTGCCGTAAGCGTGTCTGATAGAATTATTGTGATAACCTGCCGTGAGGGCATTGTCCTCTCTCTGGTCACCTGCCTCGCGCTTTATGTCCTGGCAGGTTCATGCGGGGCGGCTGAAAATGGCATATTCTCCGGCGGCAGGGACCACTGGCAGGATGGGCCCGTAGATTATACCGTGGAGCCCGTCCTGTCCGGTCCCTGGACTGCCTATGTGAAAAAAGACGGCAATATCTGGCTTGCCAGTCTTGAACATGGTGCCAGGCCGGCATTGAAACCCGCAGGGCAATTGCCTCGGGTTCTATATCCGGAACTGGTCTTTAAGGATGGGCACGGCCCGACTCTGGGTTGGCTTGAGCGGTCTGCAGGTCAGATGAGGGCGTGCATGTCATGTCCTATGAAGGACAGGACCGTCCGCATTGTATCTCAGTCCAGGTCACTGAGAAGGTTTTATTTTACCTTGGGCGCTGACGAAACAATCGCCGCGTGGATCACGTCCGGCGAGGGAATAACTCTGCACCTCCTCCCTCCATCATGGAGCGATCCTGTCACCATCGATTTTACACCCAAGGGTTTCAACGATTGGACTGCGATTGCCCCGCTCACAATCGGGAGGACCAACTATCTCTTTTTTGTGGGAATTCGAGAAAACAGGCGGGAAATAGCAGTCCTGGACGGAGTGTCCCAACATATTTTACAAGCGGTTCCCGGGGTATCCTTTCTCCGTGCCCTGGATGTTGCCGGACAGCCTGCGGTGTTATACAAAACTTCCCGCGACCGGCACTTTGTCCTGGAAGGATTGCTGAAAAAGACCGGCGGCCAGTGGACCCGCTTTACCATTCCCCAGGCTCGCGCCCTTGATGTGGCTCGTATCGATGCCCACGCATGGCCTGATAACGGTCGAATTCTGGTGGTTTACAGCGGAGCGCCTGAAGGAGAGATGCGCGGAAAGGGACAGCGAATCTACGCCGCTGTCAGCGACAATTTCGGCAAGACATGGTCGGTAAAACGGCTTGACAGGGCACCGGACAACACGCGGTCCTGGCTTCCCCGGCTTGCGGTCCTGGGAGACCGGGTGGCCGCAGTCTGGGAGGACGGCAGGGATATTCGTTCCAGGGTCCGTTTGGCCTTTTCACCAGACAGGGGGCGGACATGGTCTCCCGGCGAAGTTGCCGTCTCCGCTGTTGATTCCATTGCCTTCCGACCACGAATCCAGGCCTACAACAATAAGTTTTACATCGCTTGGCATCAATTCCGCGATGATGCCCGCCGCGATGCGGATATCCACCTCGCCCGTATATCATGGGATGAGGGAATGCGCCTGGCATCCGAGCCGGTAAAGCAGATCCCGCCCGAAGAAAAAAGGCGTGCGCTCGAAACAAGGGTAAGGGCCTATTGGCAAGCCATGCTGAATGGCGATCATCAGACGACCTATGCCCTGCACGACCCCTTTTTTCGTGCACGCATGAATTTTGAGAGCTACGTAAGCCGAAGGGGATCCATGCGTTATCTTGAATACGAGATCAGAGAGATGAAGATCCGGGGCAACACCGCTTATGTGAAGGTCCGGATACGCTATGAGGTTCCACGGATACGCATCCTGGGGCGAGACCGCTCAATCCCCGCCACCGAGACGATCATTGAGGATACTTACTTATACCTGGACGATACCTGGTTTCGAAAATATATTGACCCGATGAGCGGAGGAAGCGCTGTTAATTAATGGTAGCATCGGCATCCAATTCAGTACTTGGCGAAGGTGCCCTCACTTGAATAATCAATATATTGCCTGTACCAGTTGCCGTCGACAAAAAGCCACGTCTCGTGGTCAATAGTTGCTCTCCGCGGCACATCGATCGGGGCGAGCCTTCCTGGAAGACCCTTTACTTCGTATTCCATGCTCACACGAACGGTTGCCACATTGCCCTTAATCTCCACGGAGTCGATAACAACGTTATAATAATGAATCGGGATCTCCCTGTCCGCGAAGGACCCCTTTTTCACCCTGGCACGAAAAAACGGGTCATAATACTCATACATAGTGGCACGATCTCCGTTGGCCTGTGCGTGCCACATTTCCTGGACCCTCTGGCGCAAAAGCCCCTCTTTCTCGGCCGGCTCCATGACAATCCCTGCGCCCCTGGGTTTTGCCGCACACCCTGCCATTAGAAGGATGATCCAGATGTATGCAAGGGCAAAAAGCGCCCTGACCATAATAGGGTTCTTGTTCATTGTATCCCGACCTCCTTGAAATAGAAATCAACCGGCCCGTACAGCTTGTCGTCAGGATACCGGGGCCACAATACCTGGACCTTGTCGTCATGACCCGAAATGAAGGGATAGAAATCATTGTACCGGCCGGGTTCATCATCAAGGTTGATGTCCTCCGGCAACCAGGTCTTTCCGCCGTCGAGGGAATAATTCATGTAGATATTGCCTCGAATAAGCCGGTGATCCTCCCAGACCACTACTAAAGCGTCCTTTTCAGTGACGAACATGGCGGGAAACTTAGCACTGGTATTGTCAAAGGCATTATGGTTGATCTTCACGGGCTCCTGCCAGGTGATGCCTCCATCCGCGGACCTGAACAGGAAGACGTTAGGCCTTTGGATATGCTGTTGCCATTTCTTGTAACTGGCGAGCAGAAAGAGATTCCCCTTACTGTCCCTGGCGATCTGAAACCTGTTGACGTCCATGTCCTCGGTAGGCGCGACTATGCCGTCGTGCCAGCCCCGCGCATCCCGGTAGGCATAGAAGAGCCCCCTGACACCGCCCCACACGACTACGGGGCCGTTTCCGGCCGCCAGCGCCCTGACGTCGAACGGCGCCCAGTCTTTCACGGATGCCACCTTCGTGATCCCGCCCCAGTTCCAGCCATCGGAGGAACTCCTGCAGAAGATACCCGTTTCCTTGTTGGCCTCATTTCTCCCGAAGAAGAAAAAGGAATAGCCGTCCCGGTCGGCGATCAACGAGGACCTGCTTGTCGCAAAGCCCGGGGCCAGACACATATTCTCCGGCCGAAAGGTCCTGCCGCCGTCAATGGAGCGGTTCATGTAAAAGGTGTTAGGCTTCGTGCGCTCATCCGCCCAGGTGACCGTCACATGGTTGCCCGTTCGGAGCACTTCCACCGGCAGGAGCACATCCGACGCGGTATTGATCGCGGTGGCGTTGCCGAAGTCCAGGGTGTCGCGCCGCGCCCTGTTGACGTACAGATACTTCCGGCCGCTGGCGGAGACCTTTCCCCGCCAGAATGCCAGTACCTCGTCGTCCGCGAAGTCCAGCCAGACACTCGATCCTATCACTCCCTCCACGCTGATCTTCCCATGCTGGGACCCTTTCTTGCCGTTCGTGACGTACAGCACGTCATCCACGCCGTAATAGCCTAACCAGGGCACCCCGTTTTCGTCCACGGTAAAATACGGCCTTGTCCCCCTCCTGTTCCGGACCTTGTTGAACTTCTTCTCTCCGAAAACGGTAAGAGGCCATGAGACCCAGAGGATCACGAGTAAGAATATCACGAATCTACGCATATTAAATACCTTTCACGCAATCGGCAGGGCCGCTGCACGCAACAAAAAAAAGGGGCGGGTCTTCCCGCCCCAATTTTTTGAAGAATAACCCTGCTTGATGAGAGTTAATCCTCGATACGATCCGTCCTGACGACGCTGATGGAGTTTATCATGCTGCCAGCGGCAAAGTCCGGCGAACCGAACTGGAGCTTATAGACAACGGCACAGTGATCATCAGCAGTAGTGACACTAGCTTCGTTCTCCGGAGGATCGGTCAGGGCAATGGGATCCAGGAGGTCCACATAGGCCCAGCCGCCCTGCGCATCGAACCAGGTCCCAAAGCCGCCGGTCAAGTCAGCCAGGTCTATACCGGCCACGCAGCGGACATGTATTGGTCCGCCGCCGGAGGCGGGGTTCTCGTCACGGTCTGTAACGCCAACATTTCCATTGGCATCCAGCAGTTGGATCTGGGTCCGCTTCTGTTGCGTAACGGGAGTCAGGCTCATATCATTGGTAGAGGCAACGTCTGTGGAAATGATCAGAGGAGTCACGAAAAACCGGGTCTGAAACTCGTCGGGCGGATATAGGGTCACCGGAGCGGCTGTCGCATTATTCCTGCATTCCCGGAATTTGTAACGATGAAATTAGCATAAAGCCATGAAAATAAAGAAACAAACGCATTTTTCTCTTGCAGCATTCCTCGTTATATATTATATTGTTGTAACGAGGAAGGGGAGATTGCGTATGGCCGCCATTGTCTACCAGACAAACAAGAAGAC
>Ga0180301_10002076_pt1 | contig 15756 bp, 16 predicted proteins | sample GuaBasSediGuay16_FD_121797 | JGI IMG/M metagenome (GOLD analysis project Ga0180301, IMG submission 121797) | Subseafloor sediment microbial communities from Guaymas Basin, Gulf of California, Mexico - Guay16, Core 4569-2, 12-15 cm | ecosystem: Environmental > Aquatic > Marine > Hydrothermal...
ATTATAAATTTCTACTGCTTTATTGATTGTTTTTCTATCTCTTTGAGAGGATTGAAACATCTGAAGAATTAAATATAAAGAATATATAGGATTTCGCATTGCCTTGGCCATATCCTTTGATATTCTCTTTAATGTTTTAAGCCTCTCATCTTTGATTCTTTCCTGTTCAAGAATCTTAAAATCACTCACCATTTTATTGAAAGCATCTCCAAGGAGTCTTGTTTCATTTTTGCTTTTTATTTCAAGGTGTATATCCCGTTCACCCTTTCCAAACCTTCCAAAAGCATCTGTAATAACCTTTATTGGTTCAGTAATTCTCTTTGCAAGAAAGTAAGACAGGAAAAAGGCTATAACAACAGACAGAAGACCAATATAAATCAGGGTATTTCTGAAGGAATTTATTTTACGTCTGGCATCATTCAAAGAATACACAATTCTTATACAAACATTGCCAGGACTAATACCCTTGACCGGGATTCCAAGGTCAATAACCGGCTCATTCCTGTAATATGTATTTCTTAAGATTCTATCTTCTCCTTTTAAAGAAAGAAATTTATCTCTTTCTTTATTAAATTCCTTCAGATATTCTTCCTCAAATTTGCTCGAAACAATATCATCTTTTCCTTCTCTCAATATTTCTGCAAGTTTTACCTCTCTTCTTGAAATAATGTTGTCCGTAATATTCTGAAGCTGGAGAACATTATCAGAAAGAATGCCGGGAACACTCAATAATGAAAACATATACAGCAAACTTGAAGCATTTTCCTTTGTTTCACTCATTACACTATTCTTATATGAGTTGAACAGAAAATAAAGGAGAGTGCTCCATATTATTAAAATAATGATACAGGAAGAGATAAATATCTGGTAATGGATTTTTCTGAAAATCTTTATTTTTCTCATTCTATAATTACTTCCTTAAAATCAGGTAAACTTAAGGGGCTTAATCTAAAATTCTTTATTCTGGGTGAAACTCCAAAATAAGGTGAATAAAAATTGAAAAAAATACAGGGGGTATCCTTTATCAACAGTTCCTGTATTTTTATGTAGACTTTTTCTCTTTCTTTTTGGTCAAATGTTGTTATCCCCTTTATTAGAAGCCTATCAACCTCAGGATTATTATAATTCATTATATTTTCTGGAAATTTTGAGTAAAATAATGGATACAGGGTTCCATCAGGGTCAAGAATCGAATTTTTAATACCATCTAAAAAGATGTCTGCTTTACCATTTTTGATGTATCTATCATATTCATTCCAGCTATCAAATGTAATTAAATCCACATCAAAACCAGATTTATTTAACTGCCTGATTATGGTATTTATCATCCCCTTACTTCTGAATGCAAATTCAGAGTAAAATGCAAATGTAGCTTTAATTTTCCCCTTTACCCCTGACAATTTTATATAACGTCTGGCAACGGGGGGGTCATATTTTTCCTGTTTCAGTTCTTTGGAATGCCCCAATATACCTGGTGGTAAAGGAGAATCTGCAGGTATCGCATTACCCTGGTTTATATAATAAACAATCTCTTTTCTGTTTATAGCTTTTAATGCAGCTTTTCTCAAATATATATTTTTAAATGGATTTTTCCTATTGTTAAAACATATACAGACAAGGGATATCGGTATATTCTTAAAAATAGATATATTGTTTTCTTCAAAAACTCTGAAATAATTACCTGCTACGGGGGATGTAACATCAATCTTTCCCTCCACCATAAGGTCATGCCTTTTCCAGTGCCTACAGATTTTGAATTCAAGACAATTTATGCGGGGGATTTTACCCCAGTATCTTTTATTTTTTTCAAGGAGTATACTTTTTCCTTTAATCCAGTCCTTAACTAAAAATGGACCTGTTCCTATGGGCTTAAATTCACCTCCATTCAGAAAACTATGCATTACCCTGCCTGATATAATACAGGATATAAAAGGGCTTGAAAGTATCTTTAAAAAGGGGCTGTAAACCCTTTTTAAATAGAATACCAGTTTATATTTTCCCTGAATTTCAATCCTCTGAAGGATTTCAGATAAAATCGAAGGCTCTAAATTTTTAAAATTATGATTGTTTAAAAAGTAAGGAGAAAAGGTATCATACACATCCCTTGAGGTTAGTTCTTCACCATTATGGAAAAGTATTCCCTTTTTCAGGTATATTGTATATGCTTTTTTATCGGAAGAAAGTTCCCAGGAATCAGCAAGGTTGGGTTTAACAGCAGATGTTTCATAATCAAAAGTAAACAGGGGCTCAAAAATCTGTGAAAATATCAGAGGGAAATCTACATACTGGGGTAAGAATGGGTTTAAATTTTCAGGTTCTACAGATATAGCATAAACTATCTTTTCTGGATTATTCCTGTTCAGTACATATACTAAAACTGCAACAATTACAACAAAAACAATTAAGAGGTAAAACTTTCTTTTCACGGATAAAATTTAAGAAAATTTTACCTCTTATGCAACCCAAAATTAATTGATTAAGTTATGCTATAAACCAAAGCTACTTACTCTTACCGTAGCATCCCCATTCATTACCCGGATAAACCACCTGGTAAAAGAAATTAAAGAACGCATTTTTACCTCCTTTTAGTTAAATCTATTAATTAATATTCCTTCTTTTCTCAGTCTTTTATATCTTTTTTTTCTATTTATTCTGTCCACAAAAGGATAGATTCCTTTAATCAGGAACTCCAGCAACAGTTTAGAAAGTTTTGCCCTCCAGTCCGGTATTCTGTATTTAAAACCACTGACATAATTTCCTTTTAATCTGTCTTTTATTTTTTCAAAAATTGGCGTTCCTTTGTATACTTCCATAGTTGGCTCAATGGATAGATTTCCGTTTCTAACGTGATGATTGGTTCTGAGAAAGTTCAGGAATTTGATATTTTCTTTCACCTCATTAAAGGATGTTTCATTATCAAAAAAGATGAAACCAATTTTATACGGTATATCAAGCTGGTCCAGGGTTTTCATTGCTTCAATATTTTTTTCAACGGTAGTTCCCTTATTGAATCTTTTAAGTCCTTCATTAAACCCGCTTTCCACGCCAATAAACACAGTAGCAAGACCTGCTCTTTTAAGGAGTTTGAATAAATTTTTTTCTATATCATTGGCTCTACACGCTATAGCGAAACCAACCTTAAGATTCCTTTTAAGAATATTCTCAGCAATTCCTACGGAATGACTTTTTCCATTTTCGCCGGGTCCGATAAACTGATCATCTATGAAGGTAAACCGAGTGAAATTAAATTTTTTATTCAGATATTCAATTTCGTCAACAACGTTTTCCGGAGACCTGCATCTCCATTTTTTGCCCGGGCTCAAACCATAAAAACTGGAGATTGAGCAAAAACTGCACCTTCCATAGCACCCTCTTGAAGTTATTAAGGTGATGGAACCTGATTCGAGGTAAACCTGCTTCGAATAATCTCTGGCAGGCCAGTTAAGAGAATCAAGGTCCTCAATAAGAGGGCGTGGTGGATTTACAACAATTTCATCACCTCTTCTAAAAGAAACTCCTTTTACACCTTCAAGAGATTCACTCTGTTCAATTCTTTCCACAAGTTCATTAAAAGTTTTTTCTCCTTCACCCCTTACTATAGAATCGATTTCTTTAAAATCTGTCAGAAGCTCTTTATGATTGAAAGTAGGAAAATGGTGCCCAAGGGTAATATGCCCCCGATAGCCTTCTTTTCTCAATCTTTTTATCAATTTAATACCCCTTGGAGCATTTATCTCAATAAGGGACAAACCAAGTATATCAGGGTTAAAATAGGCGATTATATTTATCAGTTCCTTTATAGAAAAATTCAAAATAGCATTATAACATATATGTACATCATGTTTTCTATCTGCATTACCCTTCAGGTAAGCAATACCGAGGATTTCAAACCTTGGCTTTTTGTGGTCGTCTGGTGAAACATCTAATAGGAATATCTTCATCTTCAAAATCTCTTAACCAATCAAATTTTCAACTAAAATGTAGGCGGGTAAAGTGTGTGTTAAAAGGGTTATTAACAGATAAATGGTATTTAATAAGTTAAAAAATCAATTCTAAATTTTTTTTATCCAGAAGTTAAATCTGATTTACTTTTTTCATCATATCTTCCAACAATAACCCTGGCTGGTCTGAGTAATATATTGTTTATTGTGTACCCTGTCTGTACCACATCCAGGATAACATCATCAAGTTCTTCCTGATAAACAGGCTTTACCATAATCGCTTCATGGAAATTATGGTCAAACTTCTCACCTTTTGAAGGAATCTTTTTTAAACCGTTAACTTTCAACATATTCTCAATCTTTTTGTATATAAGCTCAATTCCTTCCCTGAAGGATTGATATTCATCACTATTGTGTTTCATACACTTTTCAATATCATCAATTATGGGCAGTATAGATTTAAATATTTCTCTCTTTATATAGTTAGCAAGTTCCTCTCTTTCTTTTTCAACTCTTTTCTTGTAGTTTTCAAAATCAGCTTTAATTCTGAGGAACTTATTCTTATATTCATTAAAATCCTTTCCAGAATCAACATCTATTTTCTGTTTTTCATCATTACCATAATCTTCTTTTTCTAAAAATTGCTCCACAAAAATCACCTCTTAATATTTTATTCCGCTGATTTCAGCAAATTCTCTCAGCAATTTTTTCTGTTTTTCATTTAATTTTTCAGGTACCCTTATCTTTATATTAACGAACATATCACCTGTGGAATCTTTTGTTTTTACCCCCAGTCCTTTGAGTCTGAAAATCGATTCACTCTGTGTCCCCGGTGGAATTTTTAGGTCCACTTTTTTCCCGTAAATAGTTTTTATCCTTATTTTCGTTCCGAGTGTTGCCTGGATAATATTCAAAGGAATATCAACATAAATATCATTACCTTTCCTTTTAAAGAAAGAATCCTGGCTTATATGAATTTCCACAATCAAATCTCCAGGTGTACCACCAGCAATACCTTTATTTCCCTGTCCGGAAAGTCTCAATCTTTCACCGTCTTTTATACCAGGTGGAATATTCAGGCTTATTTTTTTTAAAACATTTACACTTCCTTTTCCGTTGCACCGACTACAAACTCTGGATATTTTTTTTCCTCTACCGAAACATACTGGACAGGGCTTACTGAATGCAAACGAACCCTTGACCTCCGAGATAGTGCCTCTTCCACCACAATTACTGCATATCTCAATGGAGCTGCCTGGTTCTGCTCCTGTTCCACCACATCGATGACATACTTCTTCTCTCTGAACTTTTATTAAAACTTTTCCACCTTCCACTGATGTTTTCAGCGGTATATTTAATTCAGAATATATATCTTTACCTTTCTGGGGTGCGTAGCTCTCCTGTCTTATATTTTCTCCAAAATCAAAAAACTGTGAAAAAATATCATCCAGCCCCAGATCACCAAAGTTTACTGAACTGTATCTTTTTCCTTTTTTGAATCCACCAAATATATCCCTCAGGTCAAATCCATTCATACCGGAGAAACTTCCTGAAGCACCAAACTTTCTTAACCTGTCATATTTCTCTCTCTTTCTGGGATCACTAAGGACTTCATAAGCTTCAGAAATGTCTTTAAACTTTTCTTCTGCCTGTTTGTTATTAGGGTTTTTATCGGGATGATATTTCTTTGCCAGCTTTCTATAAGCCTTTCTAATCTCATTCTGAGTTGCATTTTCATTAATTTCAAGGATTTTATAATAATCCTTCTGCGGCATAATCTCTCACCTTTTTAAAAAATATTATTAAAATATACATAACTCAAATAACATAGAAAAAAACCAAACTTATTTAAAATATCCTTATACGAACAGATTCCTTTTTCAATTTCCTGACATACAATGCACCTGTTATTATTAATCCTCCAATAAAAAACAGAAAAGCTGAAACCATTGCAACCAGAATTCTCGGAAAAACAAATATTAATAATCCAGCAACAACAAAAAATAGACCCTTTATTAAATACACCCACCATGGACTATCATTAAACAGGTAGAACCACATCGGTTATTACCTCCTTTCAATCGGAATCTTTCATTTATAGATAAGGGCAATCTTTATACCAGAATTTTCAGAGAGAATTAAGCTTGAAAAATGCAAAAATTTAAAAGAAATGACATTATGGCAATAAATAACGAAAGAATTATGTCATTATTGCATATTTTAGAGGTTTTTAATCAGTTTCAATTTTTTTTTTGATACTGCTATTTTCCTTTGAATGTCTTTTTTCTTGAGCACCAATGTGGTATGACAATCAATACAGTTATAGAGAGATACCGTTTCTCCACTACCATTAACTTCCTGTTCGCCAATATAAACAAGATTTTTATGAGAGCACATATTATTACACCCTTTTATTAATGTTATCGGCAGAGGATGAAAAAATATTAATCGAATTACAGCAAATTTTTAAATATTCCATTCTATAGATATATCTATTACCAGAATTGAATTCTGATAGGGGAAAAATACACTGGAAATCTCTGAAAAGACTAATAAGAAAAGAGCAGGTTTTGTAATAGAGATTGCCCTGCCACTTTTCTCACCTTAAAACTTAAATATATTCCCTTAATTTTCTCAATTGTTCAATCCCCTGAATATCCATATCCAGTAAAGGTATTTTTGCCAGGATGTTTACTTTTAACAAAGCGTTCAGGTGTTCTATGTTCTGAAGCTCAATTTTTCTTCTTTTCTCTAAAAAAGGTGAACCATTCTTAACCTCAGGAGTAATTCTGTTTATTATCAAGCCTGTTATTTCAATTTTGTATTTTTTAAGGAGTTCAACAGACATTTTCGTTTCAGCGATAGATAGCTTTTCAGGTGTAACAACAAAAATAAAACAGGTTCTGTTTTTATCTAACAGGATTTTTCTTGCAAGTTCAAACCTACTTCTTCTTTTCAAAAGCAGGGAAAGAAGTGGATCCTCATTATTTTTACCTTTTCTGCCGTAGATTCTATCAACCGATTTTTTCAACTGAACAATTTTTCTTCTTTTTTCTATAAGGGAATCTATCCAGACACCAAGAATTTTTGGTAAAGATAAAAGCCTCAGGGTATGTCCGGTTGGAGCAGTATCGAAAACTATATTATCATAGTTCAATTTTTTATTTTGAGTTATTTCAATAAACTTATCAAATATTGCAGCTTCCTCTGCACCCGGTGTAAGGTAAGCAATCTCAATCTGCTTTTTTATCTCTGAAATAAGCACAGGGCTGATAATACCAGAAATATCAGATTTTACCCTTCTAACATATTTTTTCGCCTCGAAGGAAGGGTCAATTTCAAGTGCATCAAGGTGCTCAGTAATAGAAAAAATACTTCTGCCTATCTTTTTATTAAAAACATCAGAAAGAGAATGGGCAGGGTCAGTAGAAACTAATAGAGTTTTTCTATCATTTTCGCTGATAAATAGAGCCGTAGCCGCTGCACAGGTTGATTTGCCAACTCCACCTTTACCACTAAAAAAGGTAAACTTTTTACCTATTACTTTTTCAACAACAGAAGTCATATCTCGCACATCTTTCAGAAAAAACCTTTGACCTTCTATTAATTCTTGATTCCCATCTGTCAATTTCTCCAATAAAATAAGGAAGAAGTTCCAGCGTATAATAAGACGCCGGTGTTGGGATACCAAGTAAATCCCCAAAACACAATATCATAAACATATCATTAAAGTCTTCAATCTCTTTTTCAAGAATACCAGCAGCCTGTTCTTTAAAGAATCCTTCAGCAAAATCAGAAAGATTTTCCTTTATTTTTAAAATAGTTTTCTTCATTTTATTTTCTGACAATCTTTAACATCTCCTCTTAAAACTTCAATAGCATGTGGAATTATAGCAGTCAGGGTTGTTACAGCATCCTTTACTCCATCGGGGCTACCCGGTAAATTTACAATCAATGTTTTTTTTCTTATTCCTGCAATACCCCTCGAAAGATATGCCCTCTCAGTTTTACAGGCGCCTTTCGCTCTGATGAATTCCGCAATACCCGGTGCCTCTTTTTGAATTACTTTTCTTGTTGCTTCTGGAGTATTATCCCTCGGTGAAAAACCTGTTCCTCCGGATGTAAAAATTAAATCAAGCTCACCTGAATCCGACCATTGTTTGAGAACCCCCGATATATCCTCCAATTCATCCGGAACTATCGTGTATCTGATAACAGAACAGGAAATATCCCTTAAGAGATCTTCAATAATCTTACCTGATAAATCCTTTCGCTCCCCCCTGGAGCATCTGTCACTGACAATAAGAGTTCCAGCTTGAAATTTCCCTTCCCTGAGAACCTCAATTTTATCTCCTACTTTTACCATTCCACCCCTCAATACTTTTGTGAAAATTCCCTGAGATGGTAAAATACAGTTACCCAGTTTCTTATATATCTGACAGGGGTCCTTGCATTCTTTTCCGATTTGAGTAACCTCGAGTAAAGCTTTTTCATTGCCAACGGATAGTCTGGTACCAATATTCAAGCTTACAAGTTCTATACCCTTTGTTGTAATATTTTCAGCGAATCCACCGCACCCGATTTTCATACCCGTTTTCTCAATTTCCTCAAGGCTTTCCTTAGCAAGAAGGCTCACCTGTCTGTGCCATTTACCTGCATGGGCATCTCCCTCAAGCCCGTAGTTCTCCCTCAAAACCCCTTTTTTTATATTTTTCTTCGAGGTTCCCCTTTTTTCACTTATACAAACAGCAATAATTTCACCCATCTATTTTTTCCCCCCTTACATAAGTCCCGCTTTTACCACCTCGTTTTTCAAGCAGCATAATGTCCCTGATTTCTATACCTCTATCATACATTTTACACATATCGTAAATAGTCAATGCTGCTATAGAACACGCTACCAGGGCTTCCATCTCGACTCCCGTTCTATCAAGGGCAGAAACTTCAGAAGTTATCAATACACCATCCTCTATAAAGGAAAATGATATACTTACCTCTGTTATTCGCAGTGGATGACAGAGAGGAATTATATCTGATGTCTTCTTTGCAGCCATTATTCCTGCAACTTTAGCCTGTTCAAAAACATCTCCTTTTAATATCTTCCTGCTCTTAATAAGGTCAATTATTGATTCTTTTAGCTTTACAATAGCCTTTGCTCTGGCAAAACGAAAGGTCTCATTTTTAGCACTTACATCAACCATTCCCCTCATCCTACCAGCATCTTCCTGAAATTCTCTTTTCACGGTTCTATCCCCCAATATCACTCATTATAAATTTATACCTTCTGGTTTTCTCCTTTGTGTAATTGCCCTTATTCAAAAGAAACTCATCTAACAATTTTTTTATCTCTCTTTCATTCTCGTTCTTCCGGACAATCTCTTTAACATTTATGTTAAAAGACGAAAAAAGGCAAGGATATAAATTTCCGCTTGCAGATAATCTGATTCTATTACAGTTATGACAGAAAAACTCAGTATTAGAGTTAATAAAACCGATGTATCCTGCCGCCCCCCTGATTGTATAATTTTTAGCAGGCCCATTTCCAACAAATTCTGATACAGGAAGAAGTTTACCGAATTTCCTCTCGATTTTTTCTTTCACCAACTTATTGGGCACATATCTATACTTTAATGTATAAAAATCGCTCACCGTAGGAAAATATTCTATAAATCTTACATAAATGTTGTTGTCGAGAGTCAGCTCTGCAAAATCCAGAACCTCGTCATCATTTATGCCTTTTAAAAGAATAGTATTCAGCTTTACCGCTTTAAAATCCGCACTTATAGCCTTTACAACTGACCCCCAAACTCTATCAAGATAATCAAAACCTGATATTTTTTTATATCTCTCTCTTTTAAGAGAATCAATACTTATATTAACTGTATCAAGACCAGAGTTCTTAAGATAGTTCAGCTTTTCTTCAAGCAGGACTCCATTTGTAGTCATCCCTATACTACGAATAGACCTGATTTCCTTAATCATAGATATCAGTTTTTCAATCTGTGGCCTTACAAGGGGTTCACCTCCAGTAAACCTGACTATACTTACCCCGGATAATGATAGAATACTCACAATCTTCGTTATTTCTTCATAACTGAGTATTTCACTGCGGGGCAAGAAATCCTTGTCCTCAAATGTTTGACAGTATACACATCTCAGGTTGCATCTATCTGTAACCGAAACCCTTAAATAATTTACTCTATTGCTTTTTATCGATCTCTCCATAACATCACTTCAACCTTTGTATCTTTATTCAATCGGGTTATATCTCGTTCAACAATCATAAAACCATTTGCATAAAGAAGCCCGGCTATATCACCGGAGCCATGATAGTTCCTTACAGGAGATACTTCGTATATATTATTTACTTTTTTTGCAAAGCATGGGATAAAGTTTTTCCTTCCGGGTTTGTTTTCAAAATCAGATATTAAAATTCCTTCATCTATTTTCAAAGATGTTCTTTTACCCATAATCCTATCAATAGCCGGTTTTACAAAAATCGAATAATTAAGAAATACAGAAACAGGATTTCCCGGCAAACCAAAAACAAGAGTTCTCCCCAGATGACCAAAAAAAGTTGGTTTTCCTGGTTTTATAGCTACCTTGTGAAAATCTTTTTCCACCCCACACTTTTTTAACATTACAGGCACCAGATCATAATCCCCCATCGATACTCCACCTGAAATAATCAACATATCACTTTGAAGACCCGCATTTATTTTATCGAACAGGCTTTTCTCATCATCAGTTGCTATACCAAGATAAACTGGACTCATTCCGACCGATAATAAAAGAGCACAAATCATCGAACCATTACTGTTATAGATTTTACCGTATTCATATCGAGCACCGGGCTCAATTAATTCATTTCCAGTACTCAGAATAGCAATTTCCGGTTTCTTGTAAACCATAACCTCTTTTTTTCCTGTTGATGCAATCAAGGCAACCTCTGGAGCCATCAATATTGTTCCCTTCTTTAGAACCACATCACCCGCCTTAACACTTTCACCTTTTAAACAGACATTTTCCCACTTACAAACGGGTTTTTTAACTTCTACCATTTTAGTTTCAAAATTGATACTTGTGTTTTCTATCATCACAACAGCATCTGCGCCTTCAGGCACCGGCGAACCAGTCATAATCTTCACACACTCTCCGTTATTCAATCTCCCATTATAAATTTTCCCGGCAGAAATCTCACCCACACATTTCAGGTTAACCGGCGCTTGAACTATATCCTCACTGATTACAGCATAACCATCCATAGCAGATTTATAGAATTGTGGAATATCAAAACCAGATTTTATATCTTCAGCCAGGACACAACCTATGGATTCAGTAAGAGGAACTCTTTTCACTCCAAGAATTTCAGCTCTGCTTAATACTATATCAAAAGCCTCTTCAAAATCAATCATTAAAAAACCTCCACTGATGAAGCTTTGAACGTTACAAAAACCTCTTCTCCGGGTTTCAGGCTTAACTTCTTAAACGAATCTTCCGTGATAAAAGATGAAAATTCTACTCCTGTATCCACATTCAATTTAATAAAATTATTTATCTTTCCTATATTAATTATTTTTCCTCTAAAGCTATTAAGGGCACTGGAAACCATACAATTCCGTGAAATAATTACATTCCTCGGATCAATAGCAATTCTTCTTTGTCCAGTAACATCTGTTACAACTTTTATCACAAACCCATTCTTGATAAAAGCATTTTTCGTTCCTTCACTACCATCAGTCAAATTAGCTTTAAATATATTCCAGAGCTGTGTATTCACAACCTTTCCCTCATTCATAAATATAACATTATCAGTTAATCTGAAAGCCTGATTTAAATCGTGAGTAGTCATAATAATACTCTTTCCACCTTTTCCTGCCCTTTTTTCAATAATCTCCTCTATTAAATCAGCTTCATTCCTATCAAGGTGAGCTGTTGGTTCGTCAAGAATTAACACCCTGGTGTCCAGAACAAGAGCACGAGCAATTGAAACCTTTTTTCTTTCACCTCCAGAAAGCTTCATAACCGATTCATCTTTAAGCCTCCATATTCCCAGTTCTTCCATAATAGACTTTGCCAATTTCTCCTGTTCCTTTTTCCTGATAGAACGATATTTCAACCCAAAAATAACATTCTTTAGCACCGTAGTCCTGAAAAGGTAAGGATTCTGCATCAACATAGTAATGTCTTTTCTTCCCAGATTTTCATTTGTTAAAATGACTTCTCCACTGCTCGGACTATCCAGAAATGCCAGCAAATTTAACAGAGTAGTTTTACCAGCTGCGTTAGGACCATAAATTACGTAAAAATATCCATTTTTCAACCTCAGCAACGGAATATCAAGAGCGATTAGTTCTCCATAACATTTTCTTACATCTCTTAATTCATATAGACACATATCTTCTATAAACACTTTAATAATTTATCAAGCTCCAATAAAACTTCTACCAGTAATTCTACTTCTGCCCGATAATACCTGAAAAATAACATTAATGGTAAATGCAAAGAAAAGCAGTATAAGCCCCAGCGCAATTCCACGAGAAAACTCACCTTTAGATGTTTCTAGAGCAATGGTGGTAGTAATATTTCTTGTATAAAACCTGATATTTCCCCCCAGCATTATTGATATACCAACCTCTGCAAAAACCCTTCCAAAACCAGCAATAACGGCGGCTATTATCTGCACTTTTATTTCCTGTGCTAAAGCCAGCATACTCTGGAACCGGGATGCACCCAGAGTAACAGCGGTTCTTTCGATAGTCCTGTCCACTCCTTCAAGAGTAGCAACTGTAAGAGCACAAATCAATGGAGTTGCAAGAACAACCTGGCCTATAATCATTGCCCATGGTGTATAAAGAAACCCAAAACTCCCAAAAATCCCTCGGCGACACAAAAAAGCATACACTACAAGCCCTATAAGAACAGTAGGAAGAGCCATCAATGTATTCAATACCGTAATTAATATTCGTTTCCCTGAGAAATTTCTAAATGAAATTAGAAACGCTATCGGTACACCAGAAAAAGTTGATATAATGGTCGAGGTAAATGCTACCCACAGCGATACCCGAGAAGCCTGTAACACATCCTTATCAAAACTTAAAAGAAGGTAAATAGCCTCTTTAAAACTATCTAATAGATACTCCAATTGTTAATCCCTATTTAAATCAATATATGGATGGAATATTTGCTTTCCATTCCTTTTGAAATCACCTATCAATTTCTGCCCTTTTTCAGATGTGAGCCAATCGATAAAGATTTTTGCTTCTCTATATTTTACATAACTGAATTTTTCAGGATTAACCGCTATAATGTGGTAAGGATTAACCAGAATAGAGTCTCCTTCAAATAGGATTTGAAGGTCAATTGATTTTTCCAATGCGTAAAAGGTGCTTCTATCGGTCAGGCAGTAAGACTTTTTTTCACTGGCAATATTCAGTGTATTTCCCATTCCCTGTCCCACTTCAATATACCACGGACCTGCAGGTTCAACTCCAATCCTTTTCCATATATACCTTTCTTTAATATTGGTGCCAGAGTTATCGCCCCGGGAGACAAAAGTACACCTTTTTTCCATAATTTTTTTAAATGCTTCTGTAACATTTTTAGCATTCTTTACACCTGCCGGGTCTGACTCAGGACCAACTATCACAAAGTCATTGAACATCACCATTCTTCTGCTTACACCGAATCCTTCTTTAACAAACTTTTTTTCCAGATCTGGAGCATGAACAAACACAAGGTCCACGTCTCCATTCTTTCCAAGCTCCAGAGCCTTTCCTGTTCCAACGGCAATAACATACAATACTATATCATACTCCTCCTTAAAAGAAGATACAAGTATATCAGTGAGACCGGTATTTTCAATACTGGTAGTTGATGCCATTTTCAAAACCACCGGATTACCAGAACAAGAAATCAGTAAAGCAATAATAAATATAAAAACTTTCTTCATACAAAACATACGATTATAATAAAAAAAAACCGGTACCCATATTTAAAAAGGAAACCGGTAAAAACATAATGCTCCTTTCCAAATACGGGAGGCACAATCGTTTCCAATTATACCCTATCGGCCACCTTTCTTAGAATAAAATTCTTTAGAAAGAGTGACTCGGAGCAACTTAATTCTGAATAATAAAATTTTACATCAAGCAATAAACCGCTTACTCTGAAGATATTTCACCAGTGATTAAATTTTTTTATGTATTTTTCTTTTCCTTCTCCTCCCTTTTTACATTTTTACATTTTCTGTTATTCCCGTTGTTGCTGTTATGCTTGTAGTCTGTTACATAGAACCCGGAACCTTTAAAGATGAGACCCGCACCGGCTCCTATCATTTTCTCAGCAACAGCACCACAAATCGGGCATTTTATTTGGGGGATTTCATTCATACCATGGAATACCTCAAACACATGCCCACATCTAACGCATTTGTAATCATAGGTAGGCATTTGAATCCCTCCAGTTCATTTTTCTTATCCATTCGTATATTTTAAAAGAACATATAATTTTAAGTTGAATACAAATTTAAATATAAAAAAGCAATTATCCAAACATATTTTTAATAAGGGCAATATTTATACCAGATTCTTCTGAACCTATCAGAATTCTCAAATATGAAATTCTATTGACAGAATGTCACATATATGAAATTTTTTCATTGTCAGAACACTATCTGAACAGTAGTGCTATAAAAACTGCATACCCTGCTAATAGAATGAATCCTTCTAACCTTTTTATTATCATTCCTGAAATCATCATCGGGATTAAAATTATCGAGAATAGAAACATCACCGGAAACTCGAACTTGAGAACTGATAAATCCATATCAAGCGGTTTGATAATACTTACTGCCCCAAGAACAAAAAATATATTAAAGATATTGCTACCTATTGCATTTCCAAAACATATATCAGATTTTTTCTTCAACGAACTAACAACAGACGTTGCCAGCTCTGGCAGGGATGTTCCCACTGCTACAAGAGAGATTCCTATAATAAGATTCTTGATACCAAGAGCTTCCGCAATCTTAACAGATGAATTTATTGTGATATTAGAACCGAGGACAAGACCTGATATACCCAGTAACACGAAGATAACATTTAAAACTCTGCCTTTTTCTTTTCTGGTATTACTTTCAACGCGTATTCTCTGAGTTATTCCGTTCATTTCTTCTCTATGTCTTTTTATAGAAATAAAAACTAAAGTGAATATGAATATTATAATACAGGACATAAGGATTAATCCATCTGAAACAGAAATTTTTCCATCAATAGATAATAAGAATAATATTACCACAGAGGCTATCATTACAGGAATCTCAATTTTAAAACTTGCCTTTTTTATTTTTATAGGATAAATTAGTGATGAAACTCCAAGTATCAAGCCTATGTTTGCAATATTGCTTCCGATTATATTTCCAATAGCTATATCATCGATTTTCTTAATTGCAGAGATAAAGCTTACAATGAACTCGGGTGAGGACGTTCCAAAAGCAACAACCGTAAGACCAATAATAATTGGCCTGATACTGTAGCTAATTGCAATTCTCGTAGAGCCTCGAACCAGTAATTCTGCTCCAAGATATAACATTAAAAACCCCAGTATAACAAAAAAAACGTTTAATATCATAAAGAACCTCTTACCTGTTTAAAACACAAAATATAACAAATATTTTCAAAAATCAATAAGTATGTTATTATAACGTTCTAATAACATTATATTAACATTATTTATGTATTAAAAAAGTTTCTAAAATCTTATCAACATTAACACCAAGATATTAACACCAAAAATAACATTGCTTCAACATATC
>Ga0180301_10002077_pt1 | contig 15753 bp, 16 predicted proteins | sample GuaBasSediGuay16_FD_121797 | JGI IMG/M metagenome (GOLD analysis project Ga0180301, IMG submission 121797) | Subseafloor sediment microbial communities from Guaymas Basin, Gulf of California, Mexico - Guay16, Core 4569-2, 12-15 cm | ecosystem: Environmental > Aquatic > Marine > Hydrothermal...
GTAGAGTTCTTCGTGGTTTTTTACAATTTTGTCTGCGTTCTGGAGGTGTTGTGGCGGGAGGGTTGTTGTGATCGCGATACAGGTGCATCCTGCCTTTTTGGCAGCGGTTATGCCTCGTGGCGCATTTTCGATCACGATACATTCTTCTGGTGTGAGTTGTAGTTTGTTTATGGTTTTTTGGTAGATGTCGGGTGCGGGTTTTCCGTTTTCTATGTCATCTCCTGTGAGTATGGCATTGAATATCCCAGGGTCAAAGCACGTGTTTATTATCTGGTGGACTGTTGTTTGGTTTGAGCCCGATGCTACTCCCAATTTTAGTTTTTTTGATTGTAGCATGGTTAGTAGTTTTTTCACTCCATTGTATATGTTCGGTTTGTAGATTGTGTTGAATATTTGGATTTTTCTGGTAGATAGTTCGGTTGCTATTTCTTTACTGTATTTTCTATTGTGGCTCTTCAGTATTGTTTCTACTATTCCGCTGTGGTTTGAGCCTTCGATCAGGTAGATTTCCATTGGCTCGATCTTGATTTCGATTTCCTGGAATGTTTTCTGCCATGCGAGTGCGTGTGCTGGCATGCTGTCTGTGAGTACGCCGTCCATGTCGAAGATGATTGCTTTTATTTGGTGTGTCATTCTCTCTTCACATCTTTTTTCTTATTATTTCGAGATAGGTGATGGTGTTGTCGTTGTTTACTATCGCGTACATTATGTGTTTTCGCACGCTGTGTGCGAGGCGTGCAGCCCTGCTGAAGTCTGAGAGTTGGAAGGTGTGAGTTGAGGGTATTGCGTGGATCAGGTACTTTGAGTGAGTAGTTTTGTCTATGTTTGTGGTGGGTTCTGTGTAGGTTCGGAAGTGTGCTCCGAATTTGAATCCTGTTTTTGGTGTGAGTTTTCTCTTTCGAAGGTCTTCGTAGCTCTGGTATTTGAGTTTGAAGTCTGGTTCGATTCGCTCGGCAAGTTCTGTGAATTCGGTCTGTGTGAGTGGTTTTTTGTCGGTGTTCTCTTGGTACAGTGTGATCGTCTTGTTTTTGAGGAGATATGCGGTTTCGACCAGTGAAAGTTGGAGGTGTTCGTCGAGCAGTTTTCCATAAAACCCTTGGTTGTGCAGTTCTTCTGATATTTTTGGATTCCAGATGATTGTTCTGTCTCGCAGCAGGGTTGCTTTCACGCCGTTTGGGAGTGTTGGTGTTTCTCTATTTTTTCTTTTTCCTGTTTCTTTTTTCTCTTTTGGATCTGATTTTTTGAGTTTGTAGAATGTTATGTCGCTTTCTTCATCAACTATTGCAAGTATTAGTTCTTTTTTCAGGTTTTCTGCTGTTTCTACGCATTTTAATAGTTTTTTGATCGGTGTTCTTTCTCTCTCAGAGATTATGTGCAGAAGGTATTTAGATTGGGCTGTGCCTGGTTGTCCGCCGCGCGGGTAGATTCTGAAGTCGGTTGGTGAGGGCTGGATGTGGTATCCGCGTTCTCGCAGATCCCTATAAACGATGTACCTGCGCGTGAAGTTCTCATCACTCGCGGATGCTCTCCCAAAAAACGTTTCAAAGCCAAGTCGTTCTCCGTTTTCGAGTATTTCGATCTTTTCTTTGTGAATGAGGTATGCTGCCTCTACCAGTGTGAGTTTAATACCCTCTCCAACGTGTCTTCCAAAATTCCTGTTTTCCAGCTCTTCGCCTGCCCCGCGCGGGACGATCACTGATCTTCTCTCCAGCTCTCCGCGTATCTTCTGACTCATAATCTCTCGTCTCTGTTATTCCATGTCCAACCCCAGATTTTAACGGACAGGAAAGTATAATTTTGCTGTTCGCTTGGAAATCTGATTGAAGAGTAATACTTTCTTGATTTTATTTCCTTTTTTAAGGAGTGAATTTTGGCATTATCTCGGCGGATCCGAATACTCCGTAAACACCCTTATTATGTAGTTCTATTGCGCTTGTAAGCCATCCGAAGCCTGGTCCAAGCACATTTGCTGCCATCGTGGTCTCGTCACCGAGCGTGAATGTGTGGGTCGACGTGAACCCGTCAAAGGTACGACCTGTTACTCTCACAGTTGTGCTCACAGGCTTTCTCGGGTTTCGCGTATCAACCACACCTCCAACATGCACCCGATCGGCCGAGGCTACTCCAGCCGCATCGAGCAGTATGCCATCAGCGTGATCCATCTCAACCAGTTTAAGAACACCATTCCTACGGTTGAGTTCTGCCATTATATCATCACAGGTCATCTTTGATGTCATTTCAAGGTTGAATCCTTCGAGATGTGCAATATCCTCTCTAATAGTTGCTCGGTATTCTTCCCAACTCGATATGCCAACTCCAAACTCGATCTTAACGTCGAGTATTTCCTGATACGATTGTGCTGCAAGGTTTGCTGCCGCCGTAAGCAGTCCAGGGGTCGCACCTGTGCCAGTAACATGGGTGATCTGTGACTCTTGAAGCAACCCGTGCAACTCCAGCACCTGCTCCACAGCACCAGTGCGTTTCAGGACGTCAACCATCGCACCACGGTACCCTGCATCCGCAAACCTCTTAAGAATACCTGGTATGAAATCATTCTCAAGACTTGGAAGTGCTATGAATACCCCATCGATCAACCCGACCTCTTCTATCACTCGCCCTATAGAATCGCGAGTCCTGATTCCAACGGCACCAACCGTTCCATACTTCTTTTCGGCCTCATAAACCTCTTTATATGACAGCCCGCTCTCATGATCGATTGCCACTCCCTGGCTATCAGCGATCGCAACGAGCCGCATGCTCTTCTTCTGGAGAAGCATCTGCGCCGCCGCCATCCCAAGCCCACCTGCCCCGAGCACGGCAACACTCGCAGGCGGTCGTCCGTACGCACCAATGCCATTCATCCCATTCTTCAATTCCTGTCGCTGCACCATAGTGTCCCTCCAATCAAACTAGTTTTCCTTGAGGTATATCAAGATATAAAACTTTCCTATAGCCTCACCGTTTTGCCCTCTGCCTTGAAAGTAGTAGGGCTGCGGATGCAATGATGCATGCGAGGACGGAGTGCATTGGGGGCGCTGGAGTGATTTTGATGGGTTCGCATCTTCCTCTTGCGTTGGTATCATTCTTGCCGTCTTTTACACTCGTGGGTTTGATCTTTGCGTGTGTTATCTTTGTGATTGTGGGGTTTGTGGTGTTGGTTGCTTTAACGCCTTTGGAGTTCAGTATCACTGTTGTCTTTGCAATCGATCTGGCGTATTTGTACTGTGTGAGCTGTCCTTCTGCTTCTGCAAGCGTCTTTCCGTATTCATAGGCGCTTATTGCGAGTGTTGGTTCAATGCCTCTACGACGTGCTTCCATGATAGCGTTTTTTGCCTCTTGTTCGCTTTTTTGCACTCGTTCTTCCACGTCACCTGCGCTCAACAACCCGATCAGAGTGCTTGCTTCTACGATTGCGTGGATGGAATCGAAGATTGCGCCTGAGTAGTACCCTCGTTCAAACTGGCTTCGCGCGCTGATAACGTCCTCGCCAGCAGTTCCGGGGAGGGTTTCGTGGTAACTCATGACTTCGCCGAGGAGGGCCTCTGCATAGGTTGTGACCGATTGTGCCTGTGACAGGTACCACCCAGCGCGCTTCCGCAACTCTTCTTCTGGCACGATCAATTCAGACTTGGTCAGTGTGAGCCACCACTGGGCTGTTCGCGCCCGCTCGTTTGCAAATGCAAGGATTTTGATGTATTCTGATGGGTCTCCTGTATCTACGTGCGCCACCATCTGGCGTGCACGTGTAACTCTTGACTCGGCAGCCCCGATGGTTTCAGGATCGCGCACACCTTCAGCCTTGAAACGCTCTATGTCCATTTTAGAAGCATTTATCTGCCTAAAAACACGTTCTCTTAATCCAACAAGTGCTTCATCCTTGTTTTCTGCACGGTTGTACTCCTCTCGCCACTGGAGGCCTCGGAGCACCACCATCGCATTGAAGTAGAGTGAGGTTGCAGTATAGTAATTTCCTTCATTATACATCTCGTCGGCATGCAGGAGGATCTCTTCTGCGTCTACAAGCAAATCCTCCTCCACAAGAATAGCAGTCTCATTATACATGCCTCTGGCTTCAACCCGCAACGATGCAGCGAGTGGCTCAAGTGCTTCAATATAATCGCCACTTATAACCTCGCCGCCAGCCTCTTCAACCAGAACCTGCTCCCCGGTCATCAACGAGATAGCCTCGTAGACGTCAGAAACCTCTTCAACTCTGACACCAAGCTCTTCACCCATCTCTACGAGATCAATGACCTCCTTCTTCGTCTCGGTAAAGACAAAGCCCGGACCACTCTTCTCAGTTTTATCCAAAACAGTTACTCTGCGCTGACCCTCGGGAATCAAGAAGAGTGTAACGCCATTCTCTGCAGCAGCTTCAAGCTTGTGCGGAATAGCGCCAACAGGCCCAATAGAATTATCAGGACTGATCGTCCCGGTCATCGCCACACCGTCCACGAGAGACCAATTATTGATCGCTGCGACAGTTGCCACGGTCAGCGCTGCCCCAGCAGAAGGACCTCCTATAATTGGAGATGGCACGTTGATCACATAATAAAAATCATGCCCTGCCTGATCGATACCTGTGGCATCAGATGCCACCATCGCGGCAAGCCGCGCAGAACCTTGCAGATCCACCTGAGCATACGGACTCGTGTCCACGAAAACGTGCCCATCACCAGTTCTCACTACAACGAATGCATCCAGAAAAACACCCTCTTCACAATCACCACTGATATAATCTGCAACAAGCGGAACACTCACACCATCCTCAGCAGAGATCGCACCGACAGGCACAGTCAGTGAGAGCAAAAGAGATAAGAATAAGAGATATTTCATCACAGCAATCGATATTCTAAGAAACGGATAAACCTTACGATGAAACAAAGGAATTTTGGGGAATAGTGGAAGTCGACACTGATCTATCTGCAATGAAGTTTTGGAAGAGGAAAATATCCAGAGATTATCGATAGGATATTCAATTCGTTCAAGAACGAAATCGAAATCAAACCAGATTCAAACGCTGAGAATTAAAACATGGCAAACGTTGCAACCAATGCCGTCGTTTGATTTCTTGCTTCAATTTTTTAGTTCATGTTTTAAGGTGTTTTCAGTCAGGTCTTATGACCAATACTCCCTGAAAGTTACCCATAATTCGGGCAGGTGTCTCTGTAATAACTCATTTGTAATACAATATTCATCCAGTTTATTTCTCTTTTCGAGTGATCTTGCCAACGGTATTCCAAGCAACCTGTCAATTTTTGACTCGTATTGTTCAAGCAGTGTTACATCGTCGTTTTCAAGGGCAGTGATTATTGTTTTTCCTGCGATTTCGCCTGCCAGCAGTGCGTTGTTGATGCCCGCGCCCGTGATCGGGTCTGCCATGCCTGCACTATCGCCCACGAGCAAGACATTCCCACAGCACAGTTTTTTCCGAAGTCCGCCTATGGGCAGGGCGCCTCTTATGTATCCAGTTCGTTTTCCACAAAGCCGCTCTGCCATAGATGACTCACTGATAAACGCATCCAGATGTTCCCTTGCAGACCCCAAGCCTACTTTGGTATGTTTTTTACTATGTGAGCAACTCTTTGTTACGTAGTAATCAAGAATCCCAAGACCCACTTTTGCTGTCTCTTCACCTACTGGATAAATCCATGCGTATCCGCCTGGTGCATAATCCGCATCAAAGAATATCTCGCAGGTCTCTGGCAGTAGCTCAATTCCTCTTAGGTGATACTGGGCACAAGACGCAACTCTCTGCTTATCATTTCCTATAAGTGTTGCAACCTTCGAAAAAACACCATCCGCACCAACGATAATCTTCCCAGAAACCTTACCGCCACGAAATTTGATACCGCCAGTAATCAAATCGATGAGAGAAGATCCCCACTTGATGTGTGCGCCTGACTCTTTCGCCCTCACTGCAAGTGACGTATCGAAGGACGGTCTATCAACTACGGAACCGTTCACTTGAAAATCGTGAAAGGACAGATCTGGAAAATAGGTACGCATTTTTCTTATTTTTGACTGAATGATACAGTCTTCGGGCAGTTCAATGTTGATGGTACTGCTGATATAACCTGCACATGGGGACCTGCACGACGTATCTTTTTCCAGCACCAGCACATGATATCCAGCTCGAGCCACCACTGTCGCAGTGATAGACCCTGCAGGACCTGCACCAGCTACTATCACATCATAGTCCATCGGTTAATACATTCCAGAGGAAGTATTTAAGCATAGGGTCGATGATGCTTTTAAATTTTTATGTCTACGAATGTGCCATTATTTTCTTGAAATATTCACAATAACTACTCTAAACTAATGAAAATCTGTAAAACTGATTATTTATGAAAATTACGTTTTTAACTATCAGTACTCTCGAGTTGATATCTAAAGCGTGCCCATGCAACTGTAAAGGTCGTTGAAAACTTCCTTGGAGTTGTACGACCAAAGCTTTTATTCAATTGTGTTACCAATAGAGACTCTGGATGTCTGATAGATTTTACAGCACTATAACCGAGATCTTAAAGGGGCAGCAGCTCTCGATAAGTGGCATCTCGCGTGAACTGACAAAACACGGTTATGATTATCATCGTTTGATAATAACGGGATACCTGCGTGCGCTCGAGGATGTCGGTCATGTGAAGAGAGAGGACGTTCCACCTTCAAAGATCTACACCACACTTCAGGGGAAGAAGGACATCTACGAATTGATCTCAGATAAGCTCGAAGACGTTGACCGCGAAAAACGACTGCAAGTGGCTGTCTATTTGTTAACAAACCTTCTCGGTAGACCGTGCTTTAAACAGGAATTAAAAATGCTTGCAATTCCAATTCCAATTCCAGATTCAGATGTTCGTAGGTCCAAGAGCGAGAGCCTTGACCAGATCAGATCAGATATCACGAAGATCAAAATACCACACAGCGACCCTGCCTATGAATTAGTAAAGAACGAGCCCCCGATACAGGAAGCAATTGAGATACTTATAGAGATGCTCAGAGAACGTGTCAACCTCGAAGGACTTAAAGTCGCACAGAAGACACTTGAAGAAGTGGGATGAAGATGCCGCGACAGAAGACGTACCTTGGCAAACTCTGGCTGCACTGGTGTGAGAACTGCAACCTCCCAGTGCTCGATGAAACCTGCAGCGTCTGCAAGAGCCAAACATCAAGGATCAAAACCACACCACCAGGTGACATAAGACCCGCATTCCAATACGATATAGGCCTGATAAACCACGTAACAGAGCAACAATACAACGAACCACTCATACCACGGAAGAGACTCGTGGTGTTGAACAGAGCACCTTACGATGATCGGATGGACGAGGTGATCTTCGACGGCGCTGTCATGGGAGCACTCCGCTTTGAAGTGCCTGGGACATGCTGGAAATTTCTGCCACGACTCGAAGGGGCAGCAAGGATCTTCAACGAACACACAGATCTCTCCAGTAAAAAAGGATGGGTCATAATTGATCAGGGTGCTGCGGGATTCATAGAGAAGGGTGCGAGCGTACTTGCACCAGGCGTGATCGATGCAGATAGAGAGATCAGGGTTGATTCCGAAGTGGTGGTGCTAACACCCAACGGGTCGGTTGTCGCTTGTGGGCGTGCACGGATGAACGGAGACGAAATGATCACTGCAACCCATGGCATGGCTGTTAAGACCAGGTGGCATGGCACGCCACGAGAGGACCTGCCAGATGCTGAACATGAGTGGAATGATGCCGTTGCAGCCAACAGAGACGTTCTTGATCGATACATCGGACGCGCTCGAGAGTTCATCAAAAACGTTGCGTCAAGCGTGAACCGCCCGATAACAGTCTCATATTCAGGCGGAAAGGATAGCCTTGCAACACTCATGCTCGTGCAGGACACGCTGACAGACACCGACTTCGATGTCCTATTCGTGGACACAGGACTCGAATTTCCAGAGACGGTGAGAAACGTGGAAGAGGTGACCAGGGCGTACAACCTGAACCTCGTCTCAACAAGCGCGGGAAATCGCTTCTGGGAAACATTCGACGAGCTTGGGCCACCGAGCGTTGCAACGCGCTGGTGCACTCTGGTCTGCAAACTCACACCTATAAAAGAACTGATCGAGAAACACTACCCAGAGGGTTGTCTAACATTCATCGGACAGCGAAAATACGAATCAAGTGCACGGGCAAAGAGCGAACACGTATGGAAAAACCACCACGTAGAGAATCAGATAGGCGCCTCTCCAATCCAGAACTGGACAGCGATGCACGTATGGCTATACCTCTTCTCGAAAGATGCACCCTACAATCGATTGTACGAGAAGGGCTTCGATCGGATCGGATGCTGGCTCTGCCCTTCAGCAGAGATGGCAGACATCATGCACTCAAGAGAGTCACACCCAGAGCTATGGAAACGCTATGATTACGCACTCGATAGAGTGGTGGGCAAGGATGAACCACCACCGACCATGGTGCCACGATAATGTTGGTAGGGAATGATGTGTGGATTCGTCATCCCTATTTCATAAGCTTTATATCAGATTATAGGCTGTTAAAACAGGTACGATAGGTGACATATCCAATGAAAAAGCACGCGATTCTTGTGTTATTAACCTTCTTTTTACTCTTGACTCCAGCGGCTCTTGCAGAGGATAGGACGCGTAGGGAGTTTCCACTCAACATTGGTGATAGTGTATACTTCGAGAATGGCTATTATAAAGTAACACTTGTCCGCACTGATGATGTGATGGGATTTGCATGGTTTAACTTCAGTTGCGAAAATTGTTTCCACGAACCAAAAGAGCTTAAAGGGTATCAGGATGAGTCCCAGTACTACCCAAGCAAAGACGAACAAATAATATCTATTAGAGAGATAAGAGCGGTTACTGCTAACCGTGCCATCGTGAATCTCACTTTTCCCTCAAATTGGGACTGGCAGATAGTAACTGCAGAAGACGCTAAAGTGCCGAAGTTTGTGATAACAAAAACAGTTGACAAAACGAGGGTGAAAGTGGATGAGATCATTCAGGTGAAGATAACAATAAAAAATGTTGGAAATGGCTCTGCGAGTGATATCGATATAGATGAGATCCCAAGCACAGCACTTATACCTATGGGGGAAGAATTGGAGCCCAAGATCAAAGACCCGCTTCCTGCTGGAGAGAGCGATTCTGACACTTACCTCGTGCAGGCGGTCAAATCTGGCACATTCAACATCCCGAAGACGACTGTGAAGTATGAGAGCGAGTCTGGTGAAAAATACACCGCGGAGTCTGACACGGTATCTATCACAGTGCTCGCACCCGAGGTGAAGCTATCAAATCTGACAACCACAATCCAGTTTGATAAAAGCAATGTATTGATAGACGAGGAGATCACCGCGACCATTATCATAAAAAATGTTGGTGATGCTCCTGCAAACGACATAGACCTGATAAACAGACTTCCAGCAGGGTTGGAGCTTGTGGGAGGCGCACTTGAAGACAAGTACCATGAGATCAAACCGGGCGATTCACGAGAACTGAACGCAGTGATCAGAGCGGCGGAAGTTGGCAATTACACCCTCACTCCGAGAACTGTGTACAGTGATGGTGAGACGAGCACAACCTCTCCAGTGATCTCTGTAACAGAGGAAGATGTGGACTACACGAAGTACATGTACCTGATACCTATACTTTTAATATTGATCATCATACTGATACTCGTGATTAAACGGCATAGAGAATATTCATTCTAAGAGGATTAAAAGCGATGTTGAATATACTACTGCTCGGCGTGGGTCAATGTGGAAACAGGATCCTTGACGCCGTGAACCATCTATCACTCGGCGGCGGCAGATTCTCAAAATACTACTCACAACAACAATATGCGAGCAATGTACAAACCATAGCCATCAACACAGCATTAAACGATCTGAAAGAGATGAAACACACCAGGGCAAAAGACAGAGTGCACATACCATACCTCCACGGCGTCGGAGCAAACAGAAACATCGGCAAACAATGTTTTACCGAAAACAGAGACATGTTACTACGCACAATCGAAGAACGTGGAAACTTCGACGTGGCATTCGTTATCACATCAGCAAGCGGCGGAACAGGCTCATCATTCACACCCTCACTGATAAAAGAACTGAAAGAAAGATACAGCTTCCCAATATACGCAATCATCGTCCTGCCATTCAGAGAAGAAGGCACCCTGTACATGCAAAATGCAGCCTTCTGCCTACAAGAAATGAGAGAAACAAGCGTCAACGGAATCATACTCGTCGACAACCAATTCCTGAAACAAACAGGAAAAGACATAAAAACCGCATACGACGGCATAAACCGCATGGTTGCAGAACGGTTCCTCTTCCTCATGCGAGCACTCGACAGCGAGATGATGATGGTAACAGACCTCGGAGACTTCAACACCCTAATGGCAAGCGGAGCCAGACTCGCAACCTTCGGATTTGCAAAAGGAGAAAGAGACCAGAGCATAAAAGATGTGATCAAACATAGCATGTCACCACGAGGACTCTTATTCTCAATGCTACCCTACAAAGAAGCAGTGCGAGCAATGATAATCATACAAGGCGACAAAAAATACCTTGACATAAACGAAATCACAGACGAAGTTGAAACACTCTCAAGCGAAGTGGGACACGTCTTCAAAGGCGTACTCATACGAAACAAAGAACAACCCCAAGTCCTAACCGTCCTATCACTCTCAACATCAGAAGAACTCGACAAATTCTACCGCGCAGCAATCGACGCCATCAACAAAGAAAAAGAACAAAAAGAAAAAACAGCAAGCCAAAAAGAAGAAGCAAGCGACCTACTCAAAGGAATGGAGCCAGAATACTAACACAACACCAGCCAACACAGACATATTCAAAGGTTTAATCTTGTCACATCTCTTTTTTTCTTATCTGTGCCCAAACGATCCATCGTGTCACCCTCTAACTCTGTTCATCAGAAGATCAATGATTGCTCTTGTCACGTCCACTCTGCATGCAGCAAAGAGACCGTATCCAGAAGGCGTCCCATTCACCTCAAGCACAAAGGTCTCGTTCTCGTCTCCGATCAGATCAACACCTGCATAAGCAGCACCAAGTGCCCTGGCAGCTCGTATTGCAAGATCTTTCTGCACCCCAGTGAGGCTGCATGGCTGTGGTGTCCCGCCCTGGCTGAGGTTACTGATCCACTCATTTTCGGGTGCAATGCGGTAGATGGCACCGATCACTTCATTGCCCACAACAAATGCCCTCACGTCTCTCCCAGCGTGGGGGATGAATTCCTGTAGGTAAATGACACCGCGCTCGCGTATGATCGTACTGACACGGTGAAGTCTCTTTGCATCGATCAGCTCTACGTCCAATCCTTTGTATCCAAAGATCGGTTTTGCCACTGCTGAGCCAAGGTTTTCCACAAACGAGATCGCTTCTTTAATCTCTGAGGTCACGCACGTCAGAGGAAGTGGAAGTTTTGATCTTTTAAGCTTCCAGTATGAGAGGTGTTTGTTTGCTGCAAGTTGGATTGCGTGGGATGGATTGACCACTTGGATTCCTGAGCGTTCCAGCTCGACCAGAAGATCGAATCGGAAGACGCTTGACTCAAGCCCGCCACCGCCAACATCTCGAACCAGTAAACCATCCAGATCAAAGAGAGAAAAACCTTCACAGGTGATCTCGCTTACATTGGAGACTGCTTTGCCGAGTTCGATTGTGATTGGCTCAACACCAACGAGTCTTAAGCCGTGTATGAACCGTTCTGCCGTCCAATCCGCGGGATCGGTAACAACAATACCTATCTTCACTTTATCTCCTCGATCTTCACAGCTTCTACGCCAATTCGATTATAAACACACTGAATAATATTCAGTGCAGAGATGGCTTCATCTATAATTATCCCGTCCGATGTTGCAACCACGCCATCGAAGTGCTTAAGCTCAAAATCAACAGATCTCGAAGTCCGGCAGTGGCCCTCAATCCCGTGCGACTCCAGCCTCTCCCGGCACCCTGCCGAGAGCTCACCACTCTTGCCGATCTGCACATCGAAGAGGACTTCCACCCACGCGGAGTTCTGATCTGCAAGAAACGATACTATCTCGTCAAGTGCTCGCCATGACGTCTCAGTAACCTTGTAACTTCTAAAAACTCCACGCACATCCCTAACAAAGCCATCATCGCATCTGAAGACCGATTCGCCAATCAACCCAGCTTCCACGCCTATCAACACATTGAAACCATCCACACCCACACGCCTACTCCAAATGCCATCACATCCCACCGTTTTCAAAATTCGCCTCCGAACAGTCCCTGAATCAAAGACAACCCGTGATAACACCGCTCGCCAGTCTCCACCGATTCGATAATGATCACAGACAAACCTGACAGCACTCTTCCGAGGATACCCACGTTCCAAGAGATACCGAAGATCCTCTGCAGCGCACAACAGGGCCTTCACAGCAGACAAAAAAGACTATCCACCACCAGAAATCCCGTCTCCCGACGCAACACCGCCAAAACCCTGGAGGTCATCATCCTCCACCAGGAATTTCTTGCGCAGCTTCTCCTTCAACTCATCCAACTCATTCTGCTTATTGTCATCCATTGAGTCCTCACCAGAGACAATAACAATTTGAAGGTAAAAAGAGTTTTTGGAGACCATAGAGCTTGCCCAACAAACTACTTTCAGGAAAAGATTTGTCCTGTCATCGAAGTAATATCTGGGCAAGATGACTACAAAAATACAGACATCCTGCAGAGAGGACTTGGAAGTGATACCTTCATGAAAAATCACTTCAGCAATTGTAAGCTCATATTTTCAGATCCAGTCTCTACGTATTTTTCCATAACAGATCGGACCGTTCCACCAATCCCGATCACCCGCACAGAAACTTTCACGCCGTCGATCTGTGTGATTGTAGCAATTCCTGCACGAACCGCCCACACCATCTTCGGAGTGCATCGTACAACTGCACGAGTGCCGTCGAAGTGGAGGAGGCGTAAACCTGTTTCGCTCAGACCAACGTCTCCAAAGAGGTCCTTTATTGAGTCTTGGAGCGCTCTCAGGAACCTATCGCGGTTAATCCTGCCATCTTTCATGATTTCCACTGTGAGGTATCGTTTCTTCTCTCGTAACGTTGGTGGCAATATCTTCATACAAGCCTCACGCCGTCTGCTATAAAGTTGGGGTCGTGCTTCTCCAGTATCTGTGATGGGACAGTACTTAGTCCATGCACGGTCTCTTCCCGGGTCATGCCAAAGAGCATTGAGAGGGCAGCCATCTCCCTCGGGGCACGGAGGTCGTAGGAGGTTCGTGGAGTTGTTGTGAGAATGAATGGTGCACGGTACTTTCGCAGAAGTTTCAAATTGTTTCGGTAGAGTGCGAGTGTCTCGCTGCGCTTCTGTCCGCGTGTGTGGATTATTGCCCCCAGATTAAACTCGATCGCAACACCATTCTCGGATGCAAGCTTTGCAAGGACGTGGTTGATCCTCCCGGGTGATGAGAGAACGTCCACCAGCTGGCTCTCAACACCAACCCGATTCAGGCTCTCACTCCCGCCTCGGAGAATGAGACAGTCTGACTTTTCCCACCACTGCTTAACCGTCCCGCTGACCCTGGAAGCATTCTTCACAACCAGTTCAACACTCTGAATGATCGAAAACCCGGTTGGCAGATCATCCAGGTCGCCAACGCCCATATCGATCGGGACCGCCACGCCAGCATACCTATATCTTCTTGCAACACCTGCCATCTGGTGGAGATCTTCACGAGATTCAGGCTTCATACATAGCTCGTAGAACGAATTTGATGTGAAGAGAGACATACCAAGCCCTCTGGCCTCTTAGAAGAGATCTGAGACAATACTTAATGCATTTTCTTTTGACGCAGGGTATGCCTTGATCTTCAAACGTGCCGAGATCACATCTTGCCCCTTTGCAAGTGCCAATCTGCCCATGAACGCCTCCTGTTTATCAAAACGGATGTGAAGCATACACTCATCATCCACGCGATCAACCAGCTCAGACCTGAGCCGCGACAGATCACCGGGGAGAAGTCGATCACACAAGAGATCAACAAAGCGCTTCACATCCCGTTTATTCGTGACCTTCGCCTCAAGCAGCGCTATTTCATTTCCATAATGACCCTCCACTTGCGACTCCTCAACCACATAACCATCATCCATCGGCAGAAGGAATCTGAGGGCAGAAGTCACTCTCTTCACATCCTCTGTCGAATGCACAATCGCATGCAGAACCACGTAGTGAAACATCACAAATCTGAGAAACGACTACTTACCACGATCACCCTTCGACCTGATGCTCGGCCTCGTCTTCTCAGTACCACGCCCACGTGTACGCATACCACGACCCTTTCGTCCAGCGCTGGTCTTGCCACGATAAACACGCCTCACACTGGAACCATGAGAAAGCCAGTTGAGCCTCTGGTCACTCTTGATTCGCGTGTGGTGGGGATCGACAAGTATCACCTCGAACCACCGCCGCTTGCCATCCTCGCCAACCCAGTATGAATTCAAAACCTCCATGTTCGGATACTTCCGCGCCGCTCGCTCCTCGCTTATTCTCTGAAGGCTCTTTCCAGGTGTGATCTTATGAACTCCCATGTGCTTGGTACGCCTCCCACGCTTCCAACGTGACTTTCTCCGACCACCACGCCGCACAGAGACACGAACAACAATAATACCCTGTTTAGCCCGATAACCAAGACTCCGAGCACGATCCAAACGCGTAGGACGCTCAATCCTCACAACAACAGGCTCACGCCTCCACGCCTGCAGACGACTCCACGAGAGCTTATCAACATACGAGTCACCAGGCTGCTTCCACGCATCCCTGATATATCCATAAAAAGACTTTGACATATCTTGTTCACCTTTTAAGACCATTTTAAAACAGTAGATTAACACTTCAACCGATACAGGTTACATCCAAACAAGGTGCAAACCCTGTAACACGATATGACCCAAAAAACTCCTAATACCTATTAAAGCTTGTGTCGGGATCGTTCGTTGAAGACCATTTCAATGAGCCTCTCTGCCCAGACAAGCTTCTTCTTCTTCAGATCACTCACGTTTGGATCCTTAAAATCAAAGCCGATGAGTTCAATATCTTTAGCATCGAAATAGTCCGCAAGAAAAACAGCTCTGTCTCCATCAGTGAATCCACCAAAGTTGTGAACATTCGGAAGAGGCTTCGCCTGTGTAGTGCCTATGAGATTATCAAGCCTCGGCACAACACCTCTCACGACAGGAATATTATCCCCATGCGCGTGAACCAAAACCACCGCCCCCTCCCTACTCGCGTCCACCTCAGCCTCGATATTTTCAGCGTCAAGATCCGTTACAATAATACTCGGAAGCACATCCGCCTTGAGAAGTACCTCTGTAGCACCATCAGCAGCAATAAGAACATCGTAATCCTCAGACTTGACTCTACCAAGATCTCGCGCGAGAGTTGGAGCATTGCCACAGACCAGAACCACCCCGCCTTCAATCAACCTACGAAGCACTTCCAGCCGAACGACGTTTTCATGCTCCAGTATCAACTCAGAGAGCAATCGAGCTGCACGCTCATCCTCGCGCTCATCAAAACCCATATCCTGAACTATCTCTCGATAGATAGGCTGCCATTGTTCGAAACTCAACTTCATACCAACCAATCCAATGCATTCCCACACAATTATACTTTATGCACAAGATAAAGTTTGCACCCATTTGATACCAACAGAACATGATACCAACAGAACATGATACCAACAGAACA
>Ga0180301_10002078_pt1 | contig 15749 bp, 13 predicted proteins | sample GuaBasSediGuay16_FD_121797 | JGI IMG/M metagenome (GOLD analysis project Ga0180301, IMG submission 121797) | Subseafloor sediment microbial communities from Guaymas Basin, Gulf of California, Mexico - Guay16, Core 4569-2, 12-15 cm | ecosystem: Environmental > Aquatic > Marine > Hydrothermal...
GGGATTACAAGAAGATCTGTTTCAACGGTGCGCCTGAATTCAAGCGTCAGGTCTTTATCGCGGATCTTTCGGGATTGGTGTGAAGAGTAGAACGCGTGGCCCTTCCATCCGGTCGAAGTGGGCACAGGTGTGCGGGGCAACTAAAAGGGACGAACCCCGTTAATTGACATTTACTTCTATAACCGCTTTGTTTGCAGGTACTTACAGTTTTGCCTCAAAAAAGACTTTGTTTTTTTCTTGACATCATTTTTATTGGTATTACAATATTTTCATGCCCAAAGAATAATTAAAGGTGCCCCCCACGCGCATCCACAGCCCTCACACACCGCAACCGGGTGGTAGAGGTGAAGTTCCAGCCGCTACCCAACGGCCAGGGTGGCCCGAGCTGGGCGCAGTTCCCCGACGGCGAGATTTTGGTGGTGCATAACGGCGCGATGACCGAGGATGCGCCCAAGCCATTTCTCATGGGCTGTTATCTCAAGCCGTCAGAGTTCCACGCGCCGGTGGTGCATTAAACTACGAAAGAAACGAGACTCAGAGACCTTATATTAATGGGGTTTATCTGAATTCAAACAAACAGGCAAGCGCCCCTTTCAGGCGCTTGCCTTTGCCTCTTGTCAACTTCCCTGTTGGCTGCTGATCGTACACGCCGCTTCCGACCACAGCGGTGTGCACTTTAGTTCGTTATGCCGGATGAGGTTTGTGCGTGCCTGCCCCTTTGATCCTGTAGGTCAGCAGGCCCTCGAAAACCGTGTACAGCATCGCCAGGCCGATCAGGGAATAGATTATACGCGACATACGCGTCATATCACCGAAAATGAATGACACCAGGTTAAAGTCGAATAACCCGATCAGTCCCCAGTTCAAGCCGCCCACCATGAGCACGATCAACGCCATCCAGCCGCCTTTGTTTAGCTTCAACATTTTTCCGACTCCTTAAGATTTGTAATTGCCAACCGTTACCCCATTGCTCTCTCTTACTAATACGACAGGTTTTTCTCCGGGGTCTCACCTTTCTGCACGCGCCGGGCGTCTGATAGAATCCTCGTATTCGTCATCATAGTCTTCGCATTCTTTCTTATCATTTTGGGTGAAATCGCTGAACTCAAGATCGCCGCCGGTGATGTGCTCGGCCCACTTTTGCCATGTGTCGCACGCCGCAAACGCCCCGTAGCCGTCCGCCTTGTTGATTCGCCCCGACAGTTCCGGGCAGATGAACAGGGAGATGCACGCCGATAAAATAACCGCTGTCAGGAAAGTTTTGTTTTTCATTTTTGCCGTTCCATTCAATAACAATATAATAAACCGGTTTCAATCCGTTCAAAACACAACACTGTCCAATCGTCACAAGGGACGTTACAACTGCATTTTTTTTCTTATCCGCCCGGTTATTTGGCGCCGGCAGCCGCCGAGCCTGGCTCTGCGCCCGATAAAACCTGCAATCGCGATGCTGTCGGTAATCCCGAGCCAAAGGCCGTCCGAGCGTCATAATACATCGAGCCCCGGGCCGGCCCGAGCGGCTTTTGTTCCAGTTTCACGGTTGAATTGAATGTTTAGCGTACTCGGCGCATATTGCAGTTATCGCTTGCGCACGTGCGGGTGCTGATGCGGGCGCCTTGTCCTTCGCCGCACCGCCGCCCATCGCGTCATTCAGGATTTGTTTCTGTTCGTCGGTCAGGAAAAACACCACCGGCTTCAAAAACGCCTTTGCCCCGGCGGCAGCGGCGGGGGGGTGATTTTTTAGATCCCTTAGCCGCTCAATCGTCTTGCGGCTTTCGGGCAGTCTGGCGACGAGCTGCCGAACATCGAACCGCTCACAAAGCCGTTTGATCAGTGCGGACTTGGCGCCGAGGTCGTCGCGTCCCCTCAGGCGATTGATCGTGCCGGACAACACAAGCATCTCGTCGTCATCGACCTCCCAGACAACGCAATCGGCCCAGGTGTATCCCAACTGCCGCAGCGCTTCTGCGCGATGGGCGCCGTTGATAATCTCAAAGCAGCGCCGTCGCCCGCTGTGTGAGCGAACCACTATCGGCTCGTAGTTGCCGGTTCTGTCGATATGCGACTTGAGTTTCGCAAACGCCGCCTTTGGCATCCGGTTAGGACTCGCCGGATTCGCCAGGAGCCGATCAATTTCAATCGCCTGAATCTGTCTGACTGCTTCCATTTTCCTTATCCCCTTTCCATAAACAGCACCTGCTGCGTTTTGTCGGTCGCCAGGTCGATTTGCCTGTCCGGATTGACCCAGATGTAATAGGCGCCTCGCGGCGCAAGCTTACTGAGCACGAACCGCGTGCGTTCCAGGCCCGGCTGCATATAGCGTCGGGCGGCATTGCCCGCGAGAAACCGCCGTATCTGCTCTTCGATAAACGCCGCGGCGATCAGCGGCAATTTGTCGAGCCTGGCCTGCACGCCGGCCGGATCGATCAGCTCGTCGTTTTCGATACCGACGCTGGAAAACGCCTCGGCAAGCTGCACCACACGCGCCGATTCGCCACCGGTATACGCCCGCATGCCCGCCCGCTCGAAAAACGGATTCACCGTGCCCATCACCGCCGTCGCCTCGATAATCGGCACGTTCAAAAGCCCCATCGTCTCGGCAACGAGCCGACTGGCCAGGCCTAATCCCCGATACCGCGGATCGATGATGACGCGCGCGATCGTGCGTATATTGCGGTTGATCGCCTGCATCTGCAGCCGCCGGTCGCCCAGGCCCGTAAACACCCCGCCGGTCGCGGCGCTGCGAAGTTCGCTGTTCGGCGCAGGGTTTACATAAACGATCACCCCAACCGGATCGGCAAACCGCCGCCGCCCGGCATGACGATCACGCATAGCATAGATCGCCACACACGGCTTGCACGGGCCGTGGCGATAGTGAAAACAACTGAGCCGGTCGTAATCGCCCACCGTCCCCCGTTCGATCTCGATATGCTCGGTAACTGTGCACGCCCGCTGCTGCATGATCGATTCTCCTTTCATTCTATGAGTTCTGCAAAATTGCGATTTGACATGTTTTTGGAAAAGAAAAAGCGAAGGGCTTTTTTCTTTTCTTAGAGTTAAGTTATGTCAGGATAACACGTTATCTGATTACATAAGAAAATCGAAAAAATGATTTTCTTATGTAATGTATGCCAAATCGCAATTTTGCAGAACTCAACAAAATCTGCTTCGCTTTTGATAGATGATCTCATCGTCGCCGGCAAAATGCTTGATCACGATGACGTCCGGCTGCAGGTCGCAGAGCAGATCGTCATGGCTGGAAGCCAACACAAACGTCTTGCCTGTGTCGCCGGCGATCTTTCGAATGTTGTGCGAAATCACCGCCGCGGCGATACGATCCAGCGTCGAACAGAACTCGTCGGCAAAGATCATCCGCTTGTCGCCGGCAAGCGCCCTGGCCAGGCGATAGCGGTACTTCTGACCGGCGCTGAGCATCGCCGGCTCATTCAACACCGAAAAAGCGTCGCTCAATCCCGCCCTGGACAGCACCCTCAACGCCGAAAAGAAATCGCCCTCGATGCAGTCAACGAGGCTCTTGTCCGATTCGATCGGGATGTCGCCAAGCCACAGCCGCTGATCGGGCGGCGTCTGTTCGTAAAGCTCGCCTAACAGCACGCTCTTTCCCGCACCGGAGGCGCCGGTGATATAACAGATATCCCCGGCGGTCAGTTTGAGCGTACACTCGTGGCGCCGACAGCCCTGCCTGAGCCGCTGAACATCCAGCCCGAACATCCGCATTACCGCACGCACCTTCTCCGTCAGCGCCGGTTGATACGAAAACGATTTTGAAATGTGATATGTCCGCATTTGATCCTCCCGTTCTATTAGTCATCTTCCGTTTTGAGCCGCCCGTCCAAAAGCAGCCGGATTTTCAGCAGGCCCCTGCGGACCCGGTAAACCGTCGTCCGTCTTTTAGCGGCGATTTGCCGCACCGACAGCCCTTCAATGAGCCGGTCCTTGGCGATCGCCAGATTCAGCTTTCCCAGCACCGTGCGATGGCGAAGGCACGTGATGTATTTACCGTCAAGCAGCCTGCCGATGAGCTTGTGAATCCTCCGTGCGACATTGGCTTCGTTTAGCCCGGCGACCCGCGCGATATCGCTGAAGCAACTACCCTTTTCCAGATACATCATCACCAGAGCCCTGTCGCCGGCGCTGAGGATATCAGCACGCCTCTGCAGCAGTTGCACCTCCTCGGCCGCCAGGTGCATGCTCGCCGCCGCAGGCCCCCCGCCGGCAACCGCCACGTCAGCCGGACCCCCTTCGCTCTGCCTGCCTGCCCTGTCCAGATTCAGTTGAACCCTGCCCAATGCTTCCGCCCTTCAGAATTAGCTAATACCAGCTGTAATCTGTTGGATAAAAATCAAATTCATGCTATAATTATAACATTCCCCTAACACGATGCAAGCTTATTCTGAAATTTTTTTAGAAATATTGAGAGAAAAAACGCCCGTGGCGGGCCAAAAACGGCGTTTCAGGTGGGATTCAGAAAATTTTTATGAAATTAACCAAAACCCTGTAACATCTCGGCGCCTGAGGACTCTAATATAGTGAAAGTAATAGTTGCAAAGAGTCATGATCTTGCCTCCTCCTAAGCCGGATTCTGTTAAATCGCATTGATTTCTTCAGTATCCGGCTTTTTTTATGCGCTCCGCTTGCGAGTCGGTCAGCACCGGCTCAATGTCCTCCATGAATGCAGGAACGGGCAACGGTTACCTGTTTGGCGGACAATATCCGGGCGCCGGCCTGGTGAAGAAAAAAAAAGTGTGGAGCCGGAAGGAGTAGACTCCACACAAAGGGTAAAGAGAAATCAAAAAAAACCGGCTTCTAAATTTCCTCGGACACCGACCACCCCCCCCAAATCAGGCTGCCGGTCGGTCAATATCCGCCCCATCAAATATGGACGGGAGCCTGCGCCGACGCGAGCCCCCGGGAAAACGTTTTCTGTTACGCCGTTAAGCATTGGCGAGTCGTCATATCAAGAACAGCATCACGACAACCATCACAAACGGCGGTACTACGAGCAGTGATGTGCTAAGACACATTTTTCTTCCTCCAATAATTCAAGGAATCTTTGGCCTCACATTATTCTCTCGGGACCTGGCAGGTCAAAACCGTAAAACGAGAACCCTAAGGTTCCCCACAGTCCTGCCCCCGCAACCCGAAAAGACAACTGTGTAACCACCCCGGTCTCTCTTGCTGTTAAAAGTATTATACCACAAACACCCCGCCGATTCAAGCAAAGAAGATGTTTATAGGCCGATAACAAAGGAACTCCTGCCCAGAGCCTGTTCGACCGCCCGAATTATGGGACACCGGCCGAAGATTTTCCCCCCGCGATTTTTCCCTGCCGTTGATTCCCGGGCGTTTTATACGAGCTTTGTCTTGCCCGGTATGGCTACCGGTCTTACCGGCAGGGGTCCGAGTTCGTATTTTTCCGGCGACAAATCAAGCTTGCTGGCCTTTAGCGCCCATTCCCATTTCAGAGCCCTTCCGGTATAGGCGCTCATTCTGCCCATGACCATCGTCAAGGAAGTTTCCGCCAGGCGTTTACATTCGTTGAGGGGCTTGCCGTCGCGGATGGCGGCGATGAGGCCCTGGTGTTCTTTGACCTTGCCGCTGTAGTTGGGTCCGTCGTATTTCCATGCCTTGGGCCCTTCGATATAGCCGTAGCTGCGGGTCGTGCAGGTTCGACCTTTGGTGCAGACAACCCGCTCGGCCCACCTGGCGGTCGAACCTTCGATCTGGCTTGCCATACTCTGGACACGAACGCCGCCTGGATACTCAAATTCCACCGCGAAGTGATCGAAGATATTGCCGAACTCAGGACCCGTGCGAGCCTGTCGCCCGCCGATACCGAGGCACTGCACCGGATGCGAACCGATCGCCCAGTTGATGACGTCCATATTGTGGAAGTGCTGCTCGACGTAATGATCGCCGCTTAGCCACGTAAAGCACGGCCAGCAGCGAATCTGCCATTCCATATCCGACCATTCGGGCTTGCGCGGCTGCCAGTGCCACTTGGACTGTCCCCAGTGCCAGCAGGCCTGACCGCCGACGACCTCGCCAAGCTCGCCGTCGTGAATTCGCCTCATGATCTCCCTGTACTGCGGCTGCCATCGCTGCTGGGTTCCGACGACAATCGACAAGCCTTTGGCGTCCGCCATCTCCGCCGACTTTAATAGCGAGCGAACGCCTACGGGATCCACGGCGCCCGGTTTCTCCACGAACATGTTCCTGCCCGCCTCCACAGCGGCTCGCACATGTATAGGCCGAAAGCCCGGAGGCGTCGCCAACATCACGATGTCCAGGTCGCAGTCGATGAGTTTCTTGTATGCGTCGAAACCGAGAAACGATGTCTCCGGCGTTACCGTTACACGTTTGCCGTATTTTTTCCTGATGCGTTTAAGCGAACCCTGGAGCATGTCGTCAAAGACGTCCGCCATCGCCACCAGTTCCACCGCCGGGTCGGCATCCAGACAGTTTATCGCCGCCCCGGTCCCGCGGCTGCCGCAACCGACCAGGCCCACTCGAATCTTGCCCGAACCCGCTGCAAAGATATTACCCGAAGGCGCCGCCATTGCCGCCGAAACCGCCGCCGAAGTTTTGATAAACGAACGACGTGAAATACGATCTGCTTGTGCTTTGTTTCCCATTTCAGACTCCTTACGCCTTGACAAAACCTCTTCGTAACATCATCTTCCTTTCCACCGTCGGCCGGACAAAACCGCTGTTTTTTATTTCGGTTTCAGGGGCTCGATGTAGATGTTGCGAAACTCGATCGGCGAGCCTTCGCTCTGAAGGCAGATCCAGCCTTTTGTGTCCGTGGCTTTCCTGCCGCCATTCTGCAGCAGGCCGTTGACATATAACAGGATCGAATCGCCTTCGCAGTGAATATCGTACTCGTTCCACTTGCCCGGGGCCTTTTCCGTGCTGTCGTGCTTCTTGGCGACGACGACATACATCTTCTCGTCGTCCTGATACTTCTTGCCGCCGACGGTGACGCCGGTATGACCGATCAGAACGAAATCGCCCGCGTTACCCGCCTTGAGCTGCGCCTCGATGCAGCGGGGCCAGACCTTATCTTCGCCGCCGGCATGAAGCAAAACGCCGCTGTTGGTGGGCTCGGCGACCCATCGCCACTCTACGTGCAGTTTGTAATTTGAATACTCAGCCAACGTGCGCATATACCCCTTGGGCTTGCCGGCGCAGTGAACAACGCCGTCGGCGACCGACCAGACGTCGTCGACGTTTACATTCTTGTCGTCGACATGCAGCTTCCAGCCGGTAAAGTCCTTGCCGTTGAACAACACGACTCTTTGTGCACACCCGGTACACATCACGGCGACAGCTGCTAACATCATCAGTCCGAACATACTTTTGCTCATTGCAACACTCCTCTGTCAGGATCACAGATTTTCATAAAAGAACCGGTCCCGCCGGGGGACCGATTTTGTGATTTACCTTTAGGCCTCGAAGCTGTCCGCCCAGCGATACGCCTCGATAAAGGCCAATTCGCCTTCCTTGCCGCCGATGCTCTTGCCGTGCTCGCAGCACAGGACGCCTTTGAAACCCTTCTTGTAAATATGGCCGAATACATTCTTGTAGTTGATCTCGCCGGTGCCCGGTTCTTTTCGGCCCGGATTGTCGCCGATATGGAAGGCGCCGATACGACTCCAGCACTTATCAATATTCGGTATGATATTGCCCTCGGTGATCTGCTGATGATAAATATCATCCACGATTTGACAGGCCGGGCTGCCCACCGCCTGGCAGATCATAAACGCCTGCGGCATCTTCGTAAGGAACAAACCAGGATGATTCTTCCATGCGTTGAGCGGTTCGAGAACCATCGAAATGCCCGCCGGCTCGAGGATTTCACAGCAGTACTTGCAGTTTTCGACGACGTTTGCTGTCTGATAATCCCACTCCAGTCCTTCGTCGAAACGACCCGGGACCACCAGAACCTTATCGGTATTGACCCGCCTGGCTACTTCCACGCCGGACTTCATCCGCTCGATAAGCATCTTGCGGACTTCTTTGTCCTGCGTCACGAAGCTTTTCTTACCGAAGTCGGCATACAGCACAAAAGGTCCAAGCTTCATGTCCCGCTTAGCCATCTCTTTTACGATCTTTTTCTGCAGTTCAACCGGCTTGCGATCTATGCGGTTGTCGAACATCGCGGTAAAACCCTGATCAGCGGCAAACTTGATGTTCTCGATCGGGTCCTTGCCGACATGGCTGCGGAACGTGTTGAATCCCGGCCCGTAACGCAGCTTGAATTTGGCGGAATTCGACTTCTTCTGCGCCGATGTTCCCGATGCTCCAACCGAAATACCCGCCCCCGCCGCAAGACCGGCGGCCAAAAAGTTTCTACGGTCCATCCCGTACCTCCCTTTCTCAGTTAAACATTATCCCCCAAAAGATACCATTAACAGGGCAATATTAGCACATGATCCTGCAACTGTCAAGGTGTTTGGTCCTCAAATAAACCGCAAGTGATTATGAATATCGCCGGCTGCAGATCGCACCCGACCCTTTCATCATCGAATAGAGTATGACCGATGATCGCAAGAAGGATTCGCCGACGTCGGATGTTACGCGGCCAAATACCGTGCAAAAAGAGATTATGTGGAGCTTGATATCGCATTTAGGAGGAAAACAAAAGAAAACATCAGACAACGATGTGCTGCCTGATGTTTTCCGGAGGGGAGAAAACTCTATTTATTCTACTAAGTCGGCAGATGGAGGTCAAATTCTTTAGTGATTTTTCCCCGGGTCCCCCGTAATATTTTCTCAAATCCCCCGGCAAAGTCCTATAAACAGCGTTTTTTTTTGCGAAAGGCAAGGGTTTTTCCTATTTTTTTTTGGGAAAAACACCGAGAAAATCACAGGCCTCAGTGCTTTTTCAGCCAAATGTGCCTAAAGACGGCCCGAATGCGCTCGGTAAAGCGTACGCCCATGCGCTGGGTGCTTGCGGGGAATTCCATCTTTGTTACGTCCTGAATAGTAGGTTTTTTGATGCGTCCGAACATGCCCATCAGTCGCCCGGCGAGTGAGCCTAACCATGATCCGGCTCGTCCTGGGCGATTGTGGCTGTTTGGGCGACTGTGGCTCATCGTTGCACGGCGATCTTTGTTGCGGCGAGCAGTTGTTCGCCCGTTCTGTTGTCAAACGATGACCGCCCGAACAACTGGCGCCGCTGGAGCACCTGCGGCGCCTCGTCATAGTATCGCCGGACGGCGTCGACGCCGCCGGCTGCGGCGCCTGCGGTTTTGTATTCACCGTCCAGCAGCCATCGGCTGAATTCATCGTCGTACTCGGCGGGGTAGATCAGGGCGGTAACGAATTTATCGTCGTCGTATTTTGCCAGGTGGACTTTCGCCCTGCCGGGCGGGGCCTGGGCGATTGCGAGATTGGTGAGTCGTTTGTAATCGTCGCCGGCGGTTTCAATATCCTGAGAGTAGAAGAACATTCCCATCTCAAGCTGGAAAATTTCGGGCCGAACGCCCCTGAGTTCCATCTTGCCGTCGGGGTATGCCTTGTGAATCTTGAAGACCTTGACGTGTTTGAACTTGGCGCTGTCCAGGAGCTCGGCGACTTCGTCCGCGGTAAAGCCAACGCCGCTGTGGTCGCCGAAATCCACCACGTAGAGACCTGCATACCGTTCGCTGTTTTTCACTTCGGGCAGTTTCATGGTTTTTTGCCTTTATTCATGTTAGTTATGCGGTGGGGCAAGCCCCACCCTGCAGGTTTGGGCGACCACGCGGGGTCGCCCCTACTTCAGTCTTGCGAATTTTCGTTTGCCTACCTGTACGACCATTCCGTCGGTCGGGCTTACTTCCGTATTCGGATCGGTGATTTTCTCGTCATCGATTTTTACGGCGCCCTGCTTGACCATACGTTTTGCCTGGCCTCCGGTTTCTACGAGTTTGCAGTGGAGTAAGAGTTTTGCGGCGGATATGGGTCCAGGCGGGACGATCACATCGGGGATATCGTCGGGCAGTTGCTTTTGGGCGAAGACCTTGTCGAAATGGGCTGCGGCGGCCTGGGCGGCCCGGGCGCCGTGAAATTGCTCAACGATCATCTTGCCCAATGCGACCTTGGCTTCTTTGGGGTGCGTCTTTGCCGGGTCGGTGAGTTCTGCGATCTTGTCGGCGGGCAGGTCGGTGAGCAGGGTGAAGTAGTTTTCCATCATTTCATCGGATATGCTCATTACCTTGCCGAACATGTCGGCCGGGGCGTCGGTTACGCCGATGTAGTTGCCCTTTGACTTGCTCATCTTCTCGACGCCGTCGAGCCCGACGAGAATGGGCATAATAACAACGATCTGCGGCTCCTGGCCGTAAGCGCGCTGGATGTCGCGCCCGATAAGGTTGTTGAAGGTCTGGTCGGTCCCGCCAAGTTCGACATCGCTTTTGATCATGACCGAATCGTAGCCCTGCATGAGCGGGTAGAGGAACTCGTGCATATACACATCGACGTCGGCCTGAAGACGCTTCTTGAAACTGTCCCGCTGGAGCATCTGGGCGACGGTCTTTTTGCCCGCCAGATGCACAGTTTCCATCGCGGTCATCTTTTCGAGCCACTCGCTGTTGTAACGGATTTCAAGCCTGGCCTCGGTGGTATCGAGGATTTTGCCGGCCTGGGCGAAATACGTCCGGGCGTTGGCCTTGATCTCGTCGGCGCTTAGCATCGGGCGGGTGGCGTTTTGACCCGTCGGATCGCCGATTCGCGCGGTGTAGTCGCCGATGATCAATACCGCCTTGTGCCCCAGGTCCTGAAACTGCCGCAGCTTGCGAAGCACAACGGTATGGCCCAGGTGAATATCCGGAGCGGTCGGGTCCATACCCAATTTGATACGAAGCTGCCTGCCGTCTTTAGCGGCTATGGCGAGCCGCTGGGCCAACTCGTTTTCACGAAAAACCTCAACCGTCCCGCGTTTGAGCAACCCGACCTGTTCTGCAATATCGTCTGTCATTACATCCTCATAGAAACACCATGCCGCCGGCTTTGGCCTGTTCGGGCCAATTGAGCCGGCTATTATAACCGCGCAAGAGGCGCCGGGCAAGCAACTTATACGGCGCGCCGCCGACGAGTGCAACCCTGAAGGAACACGCCTGTGAGCCGGCATTTATTGGTTCTGGCGGCCGGTGGGCAGGCGAGAGTCGGCAGGCGGTCATGACTGCGCCTTCAGCCTGATTTTTTGTCCCCGGTACGCCAAAAATCCGGTTTTGTAAAGCAAAAAAACCCGTAACGTCCCGCACATGCAATACTTACAAGGAGACAGACAAAGATATACAATGCCAATAACTGCCCATAGACGACAAAAAAAGTGGCCTCAATTCGGATTTTGTCCGATAAATAGCAATGGCGGCAAGGAGCAAGAGACTTGCGCTGATAGTGCATGGATCAGAACAAAGAAAAAATCAAGTTACGTTTCATTGTTCCGCTTGGCCTGGCGATCCTGGTGTTGTTGGGAACATGTGTTATCACCCTGCGCCGGCTCCATAACCACCATATCAACCATGAAGTGCAAAAATCGCTTAACAAAGTAAGCCGTCTGTTCCGGATGGAACTGGAAGAAGACGCAGGGCTGCTTGAAGGAATACTTGGATTCCTGCACAAAGACAAAAACCTGCGGAATGCCTGGCTTGCAGGCGACAGGCAATCGCTGCTGCGTTATGCATCGCCTGTCTTTGAAGAGATTCGTTCCAAACACAATGTTACTCACTTTTACTTTCACGGTCTCGACAGAGTCAACTTTCTGCGGGTTCACAAGCCCCAAAAGTACGGCGATTATATAGACAGATTCACAATGAACCAGGCGGCCGGTTCCGGCAAGAGTGCATGGGGTATTGAATTAGGCCCACTGGGTACATTTACTTTGCGATTTGTATATCCCTGGCGGATAAATGGAAAACCGGCGGGTTACATTGAACTTGGCGAAGAGATTGAACACATTACGCCGGAGCTGGCGGAAGTTACCGGTGCCGAGTTGTTCTTTGTCATCAATAAATCTTATTTGAACCGTGCCGGGTTGGAACAAGGCATGGAAATGCTCGGACGAAGCAGCGACTGGGACCGGTTTTCTGATTTTATTATCGTTGACAGCACAATGGAGACCCCTCCCCCTGTGCTCTGCAAAGAAATGCAGCGGCGTCATGTTAATCATGAGAAATTTCTTTTTGAAATATCAACAGAACGAGATTATCTTGGGGGTTTCGTGCCTTTGTACGATGCCGGGGATAATGAGGTCGGCGAGATCATTGTTCTCAAAGACATTACTTCACAGCAGGCTTCACTCAGAAGCTTATCGATATCCCTGATATGGATTTGCAGTGCCGTAGGCGTATTGCTGTTGGTGTTTTTCTATCTATACACCTCTCGAATAGAGCAACGGCTTGAGGCCGGCCACCAATACCTAAGAGATAGCAACCGGCGATTAGAATCCGAGATCGCCGAACACATGCGGGCGGAGGAGGAGATATTGGATCTCTCCAGATTTCCCGCCGAAAACCGCGATCCTGTCCTCCGAATCAGCCGGGAGGGAGTGTTACTGTATGCCAATCCTGCCAGTGAGGAACTGTTGCGTGATTGGGGATGTCAGGTTGAAGAACCGGTTCCGGAGTACTGGAAGGAAGTTTCACAAGATGCTCTTGAAAAAAACGCTGAACAAAGAATTGAGTATAATTTGGCAGACAGGACATTTTCACTTCTTATTGCTCCGGTCGCCGGGTCCGGATATGTGAACCTTTATGGTCATGATATTACCGACCGTAAGAAGGCAGAGGAGGAATCCTTCAATGCCCAGCAGAGACTGATTGAGCAACAGCAACACGAGGCCGAGCATGTGGAAGCTGAGCTTGCCAGGATACGCCGGGAACTTGTTCGAAGCACGCGTCTGGCGGCAATCGGGCAGGTGTCGGGGAGCATTGCTCACGATTTACGTAATCCCCTGGGCACCGTGCGTAATGCGGCCTATTTGTTGAATCGCCATCTTCCAAAGGATGATCCCAAACTCCTTGATTATACGGATATCATAAACCAGGAGGTTGTCAAGGCCGATCAAATCATCACGAATCTTCTGGAAATGGTCGGGACCAGGCCGCCAAGAAAGCATCCGGTGGATTTAGGCCGAATCGTCGAGGAGGTCGAGCAGTCCCGAAAGAGTGAAGGGGTCGCTTGTCGAATCTCGGTAGTCCCCGATCCATTTGTCGTGCAGGCCGATGAGGGTCAGTTGCGGCAGGTAATCGACAATATCCTCAGCAATTCGGTTTATGCTATGGGAGGACAAGGCGGTTTTTTTGTTGAGGCCGGCCGGGATTCAGACTATGATACTGTAGTATTGCGGGATACCGGGCCGGGCTTTGCGCCGGAGGTCAGGGACAGGCTCTTCGATGCGCTTGTCACGACCAAGGCCAGTGGGATCGGCCTGGGACTGACCATCTGTCGGCAGATCATAGAGAAACACGGCGGAACGATTGAAGCGGACGAGCATAACCAAGGAGGTGCGGTTATTCGAATCCGGCTGCCGCGAGGTTGATATCAAAGAGTTAATTGAGTTCTGCAAAATTGCGATTTGACATGTTTTTGGAAAAGAAAAAGAAAAGGAACCGCTTCGCGGAGTTGCTTTAATGGATTTCTCGGCTTCGCTCGAAATGACAAAGCAGGACAATACGTTAGATGATTACTTAAGGAAATCGAAAAAATGATTTTCTTAGGTAATGTATGCCAAACCGCAATTTTGCAAAAGTCTTGTTAAAGAGTTGAACGTGTGGAGAACAGGATTATGTCCGATATGAAGACAACCCGAAAGGTGGAGAAGGTTCTGATCGTCGATGATGAGCAGAACATGCGAAGGACGCTTAACGACATCCTTGAAGACGAGGGTTATGATGTGGCTACGGCGGCAACGGGAGAGGAGGCGATCGAACTTTGCTCCGAGAACAACTATGAAATCATACTCATGGACGTGCGCATGCCCGGTATCGACGGAGTGGAGGCCTTTCGGCGGATCAGGCGACATCAGGAAGGTGTCCGTGTGATTCTTATGAGCGCCTACAGCATCGACGCCCTGAAAGAGGCCGCACTCGACGACGGCGCCATTGCCTTTCTCCCAAAACCGCTTGACCTGCAGAAAGTTATCGGCCTGATAAGTGAAGTGAAAGACACAGCCATCCTGGTCGTCGAAGACGACCAGGAGACGGCCGAATTGCTCAGTAATAATCTGAGGGAAGACGGATACAGGGTGACGACAACCCGGTCGCCGCATGACGCACTGGAGCTTGTCGAACAGATACGTTTCGATCTGATATTCCTCGACACCAATCTGTCCACAATGAACGGGCTCGAACTGTACCTTGCCATAAAGGAGATCACACCGAGCAGTACGGCGATCATGATCTCCGGCGCCGAGGGGGAGTTCGAGGAAATAGCCAAAGAGGCCGTACGGCGCAACGCATATACAATAGTAAAAAAACCGCTGGATATAGACCATATTCTGGGTTTGCTGGAGCGGCTCACCGGCAAACGAGTCTCCGGTGATCTGCGAAAACCGCCGTTGTCGGATACCTGACAAGCAAACCCATGATTCAAAGGGGCAAACTTATGGAAGAGAATGCAAAACGGCGGCAGAATTCATGCGTACTCGTCGTCGAGGACAATGAGGCGCAGCAGCGGACATTAGTGAACCTGATGGAAATGGAGGGATTTGAAGTTATCGGGTGCTCCACAGCCGCCGAAGCGACCGAGCAACTCAGTCGAATGAGCACCGGCGTTGTGGTGCTGGACCTCAAGCTGCCTGATCACAGCGGCACTGAATTGCTGCGGCGGCTGAGTGTGGACAGCAACATGATTCGTGTCATAATCCACACGGCATACAGTTCGTATGAATCCGCCAAGGACGCCTTGAACCTGGGCGCATTCGCTTATGTCGAAAAGGCCGACGATCCCGAAATCCTCCTCCTTCACGTGCACAGGGCATTCGAGGAGAGCCTGCGATTATATACCGACACTCTGGAAAAGGAGGTTTCCAAACGAACCGGAGAGTTGCAGGAGGCCAACTGCATGCTGCAACAAGAGATCGCCGAGAGAAAGCAGACTGAGAGACAACTGGAACAGGCTAAGAAGCAGGCCGAAGCGGCAAATATCGCCAAGAGCCAGTTCCTCGCCAACATGAGCCATGAGATTCGCACGCCTATGAGCATCATTACGGGTTTCGCCGGTCTGTTAAGCTCCGAGGAGGAACCGGGCGAACGCCAATACTATGCGGACCTCATTCAGAGAGCCGGTAAATCACTCTTGCGAATAATCGATGAGATATTAGACGTTTCAAAGATAGAGGCGGGGAAACTTGAAATCGAGATAAAAAATTGTTCTCTCGACAAGCTGCTTGATGGTATTGAAGTTATGATGCGGCCTCTGGCCAGGGAAGCAGGACTGCAATTTGATGTTTTTCGTTGCGGCAGGTTGCCCGGCATGATACAGACAGATAGTGGCCGCCTTCGCCAGTGTCTTGTCAATCTTATCGGCAATGCGATCAAGTTCACCAGGCAAGGATACGTTCATCTGACGGTGTCTGTCGATCATATGCAGCCAACACCATGCCTTCGCTTCGATGTGGAAGATACGGGTATTGGTATTCCACAAGATAAGCAGGACACTGTATTTGAGACGTTTAGTCAGGCCGACGGCAGTCATACCCGCCAATACGGCGGCACCGGTCTGGGTTTGACAATCACAAAGCA
>Ga0180301_10002079_pt1 | contig 15746 bp, 12 predicted proteins | sample GuaBasSediGuay16_FD_121797 | JGI IMG/M metagenome (GOLD analysis project Ga0180301, IMG submission 121797) | Subseafloor sediment microbial communities from Guaymas Basin, Gulf of California, Mexico - Guay16, Core 4569-2, 12-15 cm | ecosystem: Environmental > Aquatic > Marine > Hydrothermal...
ACAGTTATACTCCCGTCCATCAACTGGGCCAGCTTCCTCGATATTGACAATCCCAACCCCGTGCCGCCGTATCTTCGTCCCAGCGAAGAATCGCCCTGTTCGAAGGGATTAAATATATAATCGATTTTTTCTTTCGATACTCCTATTCCCGTATCCTCCATGGTGATTATTACAAAGAGGTCTTCATATCTGCACTCTAAATCCACACTTCCCTGATGGGTGAACTTGAAGGCATTGCCCAGTATGTTTAAAAGTATCTGAGTTATCCTGTGTTCGTCGCCGAATACTACGGCAGGAACCGAAGAATCCACCTTTACATCAAACTCGATGTTCTTCTCTCCGGCCAGAATCTGGAACATACCTATTAAATTTTCTATCATTCTACTGAAAGAGAAGTTTTCTTTCTGGATTTCGATCTTTCCCGCCTCGATTTTTGAAAAGTCGAGAATATCGTTTAACAGGTTTTTACCCGATGATTTTATGATTTTTAAATTGTCCAGTTTTATAGGGTCGCTTTCGGATTCAAGAAGAATATCGGTAAACCCGAGTATTGCATTCATGGGTGTGCGTATCTCATGAGACATATTGACAAGAAACTCACTCTTTAGCCTGTTGGCCGTCTCGGCCTCCTCCTTTGCCTTCTTAAGCTCTTCCTGCGCCTCTTTTCTCCTGGTTATGTCCTCCTTTACGGCCAGATAATTTATAATCTCTCCTCTGCTGTCCTTTATGGGAGTAATAATCCCCTTCTCCCAGTAGGTGCTGCCGTCCTTTTTTCTGTTAAGAAACTCTCCTTCCCAGACACCTCCCTAATCTATTGTCCGCCATAAGTTACTGTATACTTCGGGCGGCTGAAATCCACTCTTAAGCATATTGGTATTTTTACCCAGTGCCTCCTTACGGTTATATCCTGTGGTTCTTTCGAAGGCTTTGTTTGCAAGCTCTATATTGCCTTTAAGATCCGTAATTACCACCACATACATGGGAAATATGTTCTGATAGAAGTTCCAACTGGAGGGTGATGTTAAGCTCTTCGTTTATAAACAGAACCTCCTGTTTTGCTTTTCTCTGGATACCGTAAATGAGAAACACACTTGCAAGAATAACAATTAAAACAGGGAGAAAGAAAAGCAGAAAGTATTTAACTGCACTCGTTCGAACGTTACCGTTATAGTGTTCGAGTTCTTCTATCATTGATAACTCCTCCCTTAAAGAGGGCGGGTTTATATCGTTGTGAGATTGAGCCTGCACAAAACAGGTAGAGTTGAGCTCTTACCATGTAAGCACGCCTCCGGCATAGGTAAGTCCTGCTCCTACCGCACAGAGCAAGAGCTTATCACCCTTTTTAACCTGATTTGTGTTTTCCAGATCTTTCAATGCCAGAGGAATCGAAGCTGCAGAGGTGTTGCCGTAGTCGTGTATATTCATGAAAAACTTCTCGAAAGGAACTCTTATTTTTTTTGCAACTGTGCTCAATATTCTCCTATTTGCCTGGTGCGGTACTCTCCATCTGAAATCCGTAAGCTTCTCGCCAGACTTCTCTGCCACTTCTACGATGATTTCACTGAAAGTGTCCACCGCACTTCTGAACATCCTTCCTCCGTCCATAAACCAGTACTCATCTCCGGGAGAAATATTACTTCCGAGTGGTAGAGACGCTCCACCTGCTTTTCGGTAAATTATATCATAACCGGCGCTGTCGCCGGAAATAGAAATATCGGAGATGATATGGCCATCGGAATCTGAAGATAAAACTGCAGCACCCGCTCCGTCTCCGAACAAAAATGCAGTAGCTCTGTCTTTTTTATCGGTAAATCTGCTCATCGCTTCTGAAGCAACAACGAGAATATTGTTGTAAGTACCTGTCTCTATAAACTTCTGGGCAATAAAGAGTGCGTATATCCATCCGCTGCACGCCGCAGCAATATCAAAGGCGGGAATTTTTGGTATTCCAAGCTTCTGCTGAATGGCACAGGCAGAGGCGGGTAAGGGCATGTCGGGTGTTGTGGTGGCAAGAATTATCATTTGAATATCCCTTGCTTCCTTCCCTGCAGAAGAGAGGGCTGCTCTGGCTGCCTCGACTCCCATATCAGAAGTGGTCTGTGAATCTGTCAGGTACTTTCTCTCCTTTATGCCTGTTACTTTTTCTATGTACTCCTCGCTTATATCCGGTAGAACATCAGAGAAATAATCGTTTGTTATCACAGTCTCCGGCACATATGTACCCAGCCCACTAATATAACAGATTCTCGGTTCTCTCTTTTTCCTTTCTTTGGAGGAGATAAAACTTTCGAGATCCCTCGCCGTAATCCTCCCTCCAGCACCACTTCCTGAAATGTACTTCAACTGCTCTTCGGTTATATTGTGTCTTCTCATGAGCCTTCTGACACGGGGGCTCAGCCTCTCTTTTAATTGAGCCCTTTGCGTTTCTTCATTTGTACCGACTTCTTCTTCTCGGAGCGCCATCTCCCTTTGTACCATTTCGTTTACATTCAGATGGCGCATACTCTGGTCTGTGGTTTTTATGGTGAGTAGAGGAGCGGAAACATCCACAATATCGCCCTCTTCGGCTTTTAGTTCCACTATTTCTCCGTTGCAGGGTGATTCAAAATCCCAAACAGATTTTTCTGTTTCTATCTCAGCCAGGGGCGAACCCTTCTCTACCCTATCGCCTGGTTTGACATACCAGCTTACCACAACTCCATCTACAATGGACTCTCCGGTAAAGGGCATTGGAATGGTCACAATAAACTCTTCTGTTGACATTATTCTCTCCAATCAATAATCGAGGAGCTTTTCAATTTCGCTCTTTATTTTTAAGCTTTCCGGTCTGTAGACTTTTTCAAGTTCCGGTGCAAAGGGAACGGGTGTATCGGGAGCACCGCATATAAGAGGAGGGGCATCGAGATCGAGAAAGTTTCTCTCTACTACGCCGGAAACTATATTTTCACCCACACTACCGGTTCGCCATGATTCGTGCACCACCAGCAACCGGTGAGTCTTTTTAACCGATTTGGATATTGTCTCCCAATCGAGCGGCTTAAGTATTAGGGGATCTATTATCTCAACAGAAACACCCTGCTCTTCTTCGATTTCTTTAACGGCTTTTACTGATTCGTGAAACATTGCTCCGTATGCTATTACAGTAAGATCTTCTCCTTCTTTAAAAACCGCTGCCCTTTCAAGACTACGAATCGTGCCGTTGAAGTTTACATCCCCCTTTATCCTGCGGTAAAGATACTTGTTTTCAAAAAATAACACAGGGTTTTCGTCGTATATGGATGCCAGCAGAAGCTCGAAGAAATCGCTTACTCTGGATGGATAAACGAGCTTTAAGCCGGGAAATGTGAGGAAAAGACCCTCCAGGTCTTCCGAATGACAGGGGCCAAAACTCAAACCCCCTCCTCCGGGCATTCGTATGGTCAGTGGGAGAGGATGGGAAGTTCTAAAATAAAAGGTGCCGGCATTGATACCTATCTGGGTGATTGCATCGGTACTGAAATCGGCAAACTGCATCTCCACCACGGGTCTTAATCCCACCTCGGCACAACCGATTCCAAATCCGGTAAATCCAGACTCTGAAAGTGGCATATCGATAACCCTTGCTCTACCATACCGTGGGAAAAGATCCTTTGTGCTTTTAAATGGCCCCCCGTATTCACCTATATCCTCTCCTATTATAAGGACTGTTTCATCATTTTTCATTGCGTGGTCCAGCGCAGCGTTTATCGCCTGAACCGCCGTAAGTTCTTTAAAAGCAACCGGGGGGAGGGTATGGGTAGACCTTGAGTTTGGAGATATATAAACGTTCCAGTTGGTTTTTTTAGAATCGATTTTGCCTGCCTGCAAAGCCCTGTTTGCCTCTTCTGTAACATGGTTTTCCCAGGTTTTTTCCAGTTCATCCAGTTCTTCAGAGGTTGCCACTTCTTCATCGATTAAAAAAGAACGCAATTTCTGAACAGGTTCCTCTTTAAGGTTGTTCATTACCTCCTCTTCGGGAACATAATCGGCCGTATCGTAGGCCGCATGCCCTCCCAGCCGATAGGTTATCGCCTCCAGCAGGTAGGGTTCCGGCTTCTCTCTTATTTCATCCACGATGCTTTTAACCGTCTCATAAACCTCCACTGTGTTTGAGGCCAGTATGGTCTTTCCCCTTATACCGTAACCCACAGCACGATCCGAGAGTCTTTTACAGTTGAATTGAAGGGAGTTGGGAGTTGAATAGGCCCACCTGTTGTTTTCTATAAAAAAAAGAACGGGCACCTTAAGAACAGAAGCAATATTTAATGCTTCGTGAAAATCTCCGGTGCTCGTTCCACCGTCTCCTATAATTGCCGCACCAACCGACGGTATTTTCCTCTGCCTTCTCCCATATACAGCCCCTACAACATTGGGAAGCATGGCACCAAGATGGCTTATCATCGGGAGGAGTCCCTTTTCTACAATCCCATGGTGAACATTCCCATCCTTCCCCCCGGTGGGACTTTCTGCATTTGCAAGATAATGACAGAACATGTGGTAAACCGATGCGCCCCACACCAGATAACCGCCGAAGTCCCTCTGCATGAGGTTGCAAATATCGGTATCCGGATTGAGTGCAGTCATTAAACCTACGATAGCGCCTTCGTTCCCCTCTCCCAGGGTTACCGTGCCCTTTACAAGCCCCTGCTTATACAACTCCAGGATTCTGTGCTCGCTTACCCTGGAAATAAAAACATTTTTATACATGTTTAAAAGAAACTCTTTATCTCTTATAGCCATGTTGCCTTGCCTGCTTTCGTGAAATTAATTTTATTACCCAAAGGGTCAAATTGATCGGTAGAATATACATCATAACCAAACAGCTTTAGTCCACATAAGTGAATGGACAAAAAGAGATTACCAGTTTATTAAAAAATCTTCAAGTAATTTATACAGATACTCTTTTTTTAAAAAAAAGATATAACTTTTAAAGATATTCTTGATGTAACCACACCTTTGAAGGCCACCTGCCTTTGGTAACAGATAACCTCTTTTATCAACTCTTAAAATCATTTATAATCACAACCTGTTAAGGAATGCCTTAAAATGATCGAATTAAGGGGAAAGATTCAAACTGTTCGGGGTCTGATAGATCCAGAAGATTTAGGATACACCTTGATGCACGAGCATATCCTCTGTGATGTCACTCCACCGGGTAAATTTCCTCCGGGCAAACCGGAAGAAGAAATAACACTGGAAAATGTATGGGAGATAAATTACAGATGGTGCGAACATCCGGGCAACAGCAGACTCGATCAGGAACAGGTTGCAGTCAGAGAACTTAATTGGGCAAAAGAGAACGGCGTTAAAACAATTGTAGAATTAAGCTCTATAGGAATGAAGAGAAATCCAGAAGGTTTACGTCGTCTGGCCGAATCAACGGGTCTAAATATCATAATGGGCTGCGGGTATTACATAGAAGAGTTTTTGCCCGGAGAGGTTAAAAACTTATCTATAGAGCAGATAGAGGCAGAAATTGTAAATGATATAGTTAATGGCTCAGAAAAATCCGGTATTCGTTCGGGTATTATAGGGGAAATAGGATGCTCTCAATCGTGGACAGACTTCGAGAGAAAGGTTATGCGGGCAGCGATTATTGCGCAAAAAGAAACCGGAGCTGCGATCAATGTTCATCCTTATAGATCGCCGGATGCTGGATTACAAATAATAAGGTTTATTGAAAAACACGGAGGAGATCCCACACGAACTATTATCAGTCATATAGATCGCACAATTTTTGATATTAAATCGGTATTGGAACTGGCGAAAAGCGGGTGTAATATTGAATATGATTTTTTCGGAATTGAAACTACCTATTACCCGTTCCAGAATATAGACTTACCCAATGACGGTATCCGGCTTAAACATATCCGCGCATTGTTGGACGGAGGTTACACCGGCCAGGTGCTGATTTCTCATGATATATGTACAAAAACAAGACAGAAAACCTACGGTGGGCATGGATATTCACATATTTTAAGAAATGTGGTTCCTCTCATGAAAAACAGAGGATTCAGTAATGAGGAGATAGTAACCATACTCGAGACAAACCCACGCAGAATATTAACCTTTGTCTAATAAAACATCTCAAGATTCGGAATAACCAAGTGCTGTTGACGCCTCGTGGGCAATTCGCTTGACTATAGAAGCAAGAGCAGTGAGATCTTTTTGTTTTATCCGACTGGTCGGACCGGTTATTGAGATGGCTGCCACCATCCTTTTGTCTTTATCAAACACGGGTGCAGATACACATCTACCCCCTATTTCTGTCTCTTCGTCATCTACAGCATAACCGTGTCTCTTAATCTTTTCAATTTCTTCACGTAGCTTTTCTTTATCTGTAATAGTTTTAGGGGTTTTCCTCTCCAGCTCTCCGTCTTCGAAGAATCTGTTCAGTCGATCCTCGGACAAGTAGCTTAAAAGAATCTTGCCCGAAGCCGTATAGTGTAATCCAAGGGAATACCCTATTTGCGGGATTCCCTTTATCACACTATTTGTAAGCACCTGATCCACATACACCGCTCGATAATTACTTAACTGGACTAAAGAGGCGGTTTCTCCTGTTTCCTCAGCCAGTTTTTCCAGATAAGGTCGAATAATTTTAGGTAAACTAAAAACTTTCTCGGCTGCTTTCCCGAGATAAATAAGAGCCCACCCCAGCTGAAAACGTCGTGACTCCTCATCCTGATAAACGAAATTGTGATACTTTAACGTAGTTAGAAGTCTTAACAGAGTACTTTTAGGCAGCTTGATCTGTCTGGAGAGAGTAGCCAGATCTATATCTTCTTTTATCTGGGCGAGAAGTTCAATAATATTTAGAGCTTTATCGAGAGACCGCACTCTAGACTGGGTTTCTTTTTCCTTCTTTTTTCTTGGCACTTTATCAACCTCCGGAAACGAAATGATGAGGCCAATTATAAACTATATTTATTTATTTTTCGAGTCTTTCCACCCGCAATCTTTTACGTCCCTCAATTTGACATCTTGCCGCCACCTCTGCAAACTTCGATAGATTTTCCACTATTTCTCCGAAGCGGTTACTCGGACGCCAGCCTACCGGGAGCAACAGCCTGCTCTCCCGGCCATAAAAAATACCGAAATCGTACACAGGCTTGGGGTTCCCCTGCCACTGGTAGGGAAAGTAGGCGTTCCAGATTAAATCGCCGGGTATGGGAATTACGGTCTGGTTTTCCGGTGGTATATTAAGGCCTTCATCGTTGGGAAACTTCTCCGCAGGTATTCCAAGAGAAAGTTCCCTGCCGGTCCACATGGCATGGACCGCGTAATTTTCAAAGGGTTTTTCGAGCACGTTCCAGATGCATTTACAGGTTTCAGGAGCCTTATCTTCCAACAGTACTGCTACTGCCTCTACTTTTTCATCAATAAAAGATATTTTTATTCTTTTCATTTTTTAAACCTCTCTTGATATTGATTACATTCCTTTAAACTCTTTCGGAGGGGGATAGGCATACAGTGCCCTTTTGCAATGGTACAACCCCGCATTGACCATGCCTTCACAGATTTTTAGAGCAACAGAGGATGGATCTATTACCACCAATCCGAGTTTGGCTGCAACCTCTTCTGCATATCCCGCCATCCCTGCACAACCGAGTATAATTACTTCGGCTCCATCCTCTTCTGCAGACAGTCGGGATACTTCCAGCACCCTATTTTTTGTTCTTTCAGGGTCTGCATCGGTCTCTTCCACAGTCATACCGAGAGCCCGCACAGAAGCGAGGTATTGTTCAAGCTTGTATTTATGTACTTCTTCATATTTACTGGGTATACGCTTTTCCAGGGGTGTGATGATTGTAAACTTAGAACCAAGCATCGAAGCTACATGGAGGCTGATCTCCTGGATACCTACCACAAGTATTTTCGATATTTCTCTGGCTGCATGAAGGCCGGGGTCGCTGAAACATGCGATAATTACTGCATTAAACCCATCTACATTGGCCTTCTTAACCAGCTCAAGAGTGGGGGGAACAGCCTGAGCTTCGTCATAGGCGCTTTCTATTGATACTGGTCCTCTGTTGGGACAAACCACAGCCAGCTCCGTATCCTTACGTTTTATCAAATCCAGCTCTCTGCGTAGATGTTCTGTCATGGATTCAGAGGTATTGGGATTAATAACCATAATTTTCATGTTTTTGCTCCTCCTTTATTAAATTTTGCCCGATATTAAAGGCTTTTACATTTATCTCCTCATATTTAGATGGAACATACTTTTTAATGGTTTCTTCCCACAGGGAGGCAGGAACATCCAGGAGATTGGAGAGGGCACCCAGCAATATAACATTTACCGTTCGAACATTACCCAAGCTCTGGGCCTTTTCTGTAGCATTAAAACCATACACCACTTCTGCTCGTTCTCTTAATCTTGCCTCTATTTCATCCCATGAGGGGTATTTTAACTCTCCTGTTGTAACCACAACGGGCGGAATTGCATAGGTATTCAACAGAACCACTCCCTCCGGTGCCAGAAACCCAAGCCCACGAAGAGCCTCGAGCGGTTCAAAGGCAATCAGATAGTGTATCGTGCCCTTCATGGACATGGGCGCACCAACAACCTCACCCCAACGTACATGGCTGACTACACTTCCACCCCGTATGGCCAGACCCAGTATATCTGACTTTTTAACGTCGTAACCAGCCTCCATACCCACGGCAGAGAGTATATCTCCCGAAAGTATTGTCCCCTGACCTCCTACGCCTACAACAAGAAAGTTTATATCTTTTCTTTTCATTTTACTTCCCCTTCTTCGGGTTGATATATTGCCTTTGTTGGACAAACCTGGGCACAAATACTGCAACCATTACATAGGGTAACATCTATCTTTGCCTTAAACTTTCCCGTTCTTTCATGTTTCTCCTCGGAAAGTACCACTGCAGGACAGCCAACCCTGAAACATCTTCCACATGCATTACACAGCTCTTCATTTACCAGATATGATGTATCTTTAAAGTGAGATATGAATATACATTCTCCTTTTGTTATCAAAACAGAGGGGCCGTCATATTCAAGACATTCCTTAAGACCCTTATCCACTTCTTCAATTTCAAAAGCATTTACAACTCTAACCATCTTCACACCCATGGCTTTAACCAGGTTTTCTATATCTACTTTCTCCGCTTCTCGTGTGGGTAATACTGCCCAATCAACACCCGGATGATCCTGATGGCCGGTCATTGCTGTGCTTGAATTGTCCATAATGATTACTACCCCTCTACTTCTGTTGTGAACCATGTTTACCAGAGGAGGCATGCCTGAATGAAAAAAGGTTGAATCCCCTATGGTGCATACACGAGGTTCTTTAATATCCGCAATAGACATTCCGTGCAGTACCCCCACACTGGCTCCCATTGCTCCCATTGTATGCTGAGCTCTGAAGGGGGGTAAACAACCTAAATTGTAGCAACCTATATCTCCTGCAACGGCCAGTTTGTGTTTGGCCAGCAGGTAAAATAATGAACGATGGGGACATCCGGGACACAACACAGGAGACCGCATGGGAAGATCGTTGTTGCTGTCACTTTTTATTGATTCAATTTTAAGTGATTCATCTTTAATCAACCCTGCTTCCAGTGCTATCTCCCTTAACCGATCGGGGAGAAGTTCAAAACAGGCAGGGAAAAGCTCTTTACCTATTACCTCTATTCCCATTGCCTTAATCTGCTCTTCCAGCACCGGATCAAGCTCTTCTATTACCAGCAGCTTTTTTACACTTTCGGCAAAAGAACCGATCAACCTCCGGGGAAGCGGGTAGGTCATACCAAGTTTAAGGACAGAAGCGTGTGGGAAGACATCCTTAACATAAGTATAAACTACACCGCTTGTAATAATTCCGAGGGAGCTATCCTGCCACTCAATCCGGTTAATTTCTGCTCTCTCCGCATATTCGGCAATTCTTTTAAGCCTCTCTTCCACCATGGGATGCATCTCTCTTGCATACATGGCGGTACAGTTGTATTTCTCTATTGATCGAGGGAAGGTATCAATCTTTTTAGGATTCTCTACCCTCTTATCCAGAATTACGATACTCTTGGAGTGGGATACCCTCATTACACTGCGTAAAAGAATCGGTGTATCATACCTTTCGGAAAGCTCAATTCCGAGTTTTAAATAATCTTTTGCCTCCTGGCTGTCCGCTGGTTCCAGCGTTGGTATCTTTGCAAGCCTCGAATACCATCTGTTATCCTGCTCATTTTGAGAGCTAAACAGTCCTGGATCATCTGCTGTAACCACAACCAGCCCGGCTTCCACCCCTGTATATACCGTATACATAAGTGAATCTGAAAGTACATTCATTCCCACCTGCTTGGTAGTAACTATACACCTTTCCCCTGAATATGCGGCTCCTGCAGCGGCATCCATTGCCACCTTCTCGTTTGTAGACCATTCGGTATATATGGAATCTCCGTACTCTTTAGCTATTGTCTCGATTATTTCTGAACTGGGTGTGCCGGGATATCCTGCAGCGATTTGTACTCCTGCCTCGTAGGCTCCACGGGCAATTGCCTCATTCCCAGAAAGTATTGCTTTCATCTGTTACACCTTCTCCTTCTACATCTATTCTTCTTTAAGTACAAACAGGGCATCTATGGCCAGAACTCCCCTTCCCTCCGGATAGATAAAGAGGGGGTTTATCTCCAGTGCCTCTATTCTCTCCTGCCAGTCCACAGCAAGTTTACCGACTTTTATAAGTACGTCTATCAAAGCCTCTCTGTCGGCCGGAGGACGACCCCGGTATCCTTCGAGCAGCTTCCGCCCTTTGATCGAATCGATCATTTTTTCCGCCTCACGTCGTGAAAGAGGAGGAACTCCCAATGAACGATCTTTAAGTATCTCTACAAAAACACCGCCAAGACCGAAAACTACGGCGGGCCCGAAATGGGGATCACAAATTACTCCGGCTATTGCCTCTGCAACGGGTTCTTCCGCCATTTGCTGGCACAAAACTCCGTCAATCCTCGTTTCGGAATCGCTTTTATGAGCTCTGACCAGGATCTCAGAGTAAGCTCTCAACAACTCCTCTTCGTCTTTAATTCCGAGCTCTACGACTCTTGCATCCGTCTTGTGCTGGATATGGGGAGACATTACTTTCAGCACTACAGGATAGCCTATTCTTTCCGCTGCCTTAACCGCCTCCTCGGGGTGTTTGCAGAGATACTCCTCTGTACATGGTATGCCATAGGATCTAAAAACACGTTTACTCTCGTACTCTGTAAGTACATGCCTGTTATCTTCAATCAGATTGTCAAAGTAAACCTTCCTTCTCTCGGCCTTCTCCCTATCACCCTCAATGTTTATGCTTCTTCTAAACTCCGAATAATAAATAAGGTGATCTACCGCCGATAAGGCTTCTCTTGTTCCCTGCAGGAGGGGGACTCCGGCTTTGTCTAATATACTCTCTATGTCGGGGTGGAAGCCCGATGAGGTATTACTTACCATTACGATGGGTTTATCTGTTTTGGCCGCAACTCTTACAGCCGATTCTGCAACCACTGAATACTCTTCCGCCTGATCTGTTGCCATGCCGCCAGGCACATCCTGACTAATAAATACAAGATCAGCCTCCGGCTCATCTGCAACCGTCGTTAAACATTCTTGGTATGTTTCATCAATTCTTCCGTATCCCCAGGCATCCAGGGGATTGGCGGCTTCCACATAATCAGGAAGGAGTTTTCGAACCTTCTCTTTACCCTTTTCTGACCACTGCGGAAAACGAATGGAGGTATTTTCACTCAAATCTGCCAGAAGGCTTATCAAGCCACCCGAAAGGGTAATAGCAAAGATGTTATTGCCAGAGGGCATACGCTCCTTAAGCTTGGAAAACAACATTGCAGTTTCAAACATTTCATCAAGATCGTTAACCCTTATAATCCCCATTTTTTTAAAGAGTGCATCCTGAACATCATCAGATCCTGCCAGAGCTCCCGTATGTGCCATGGCAACCCTTTTTGCCATCTCGGAACGGCCTACCTTTATAAGAATAATTGGCTTGCCTATCCGATAGGCCCGTTCCGCTATCAGGCGGAGCTTCTCTGGATTTCTAAATTGCTCGATGAAAGCCATTATCACGCCGGTATGAGGGTCATCGAGCATGTACGATATGCAATCCGTGCTGTCTACAACCGCTTCATTTCCCGTTGAACAAACAAGGCTGAAACCCAATTTTCGGCCGCTGTTTGCCACCGCCATGCAGAGGTACCCACTCTGTCCAACCATGCCGATCCTTCCTCTGCGTATCTCCATAGGAGCAGGAGAACTGTAGGCAGCAGTTTTTTCGGAAAAGTTTAAATACCCCACACAGTTTGGTCCCAAAAAATTTATTCCCTTTTCTGTACAAAGATGAGAAAGCCTTCTTTGAAGGTTTTTTCCTTCCTCACCTGCCTCACCAAAACCACTGGCAAAAGCCCAGCCGGCCTTAACTCCGAAATCCGCCATTTCTTCAAGCAACGGTAAAATTTTATCCTTCCCCAGGAGAAAGGCAGCCATCTCAATTTCCTCTCCGCTTTCCCGCACCTCCTTTAAGGAAGGATAACAGGGTAATCCCATTACTTCTCTATAGCGTGGATTGACAGGAAAAATCTTACCCACAAAGCCGAGTCTCTGTAGATTTTCTATTACCTGTCGTCCTGGCCGTGATCGCTCAGAGGCTCCCACTACTGCTATAGAGCCGGGACGAAATAGATATTTAAGTCTTTGATAATCAGAAATACTTCCACCTTTCATTTTCTCTAATCCCAAACTGCTGTTCTCCACTCCGGCCAATTTTTACTTTTACCTGTTACTACTTCCCTGTAAGCCCCTGTAATTTTTTTTGATATAGAGCCGGTTTTCCCATCTCCAACCGAAAGCCTGTCTACAGATAAAACCGGCATTATTTCCCAACCGGTTCCCAGAAAAAAAATCTCATCTGCTATATATAACTCTGTACGATCTATTGTACGCTCTACAAAGGGGATCTTTAGCAGTTCTTCAAAGATGTGTTTAATGGTATCCCTGGTAATGCTTTCAAGTATTCCATTTGTAATTTCCGGAGTAATTACTTTGCCATCTCGGACTATGGCCAGACATGCACCGGGACCTTCTGTAACTTTCCCTCTATCATCCAGCAGAACAGGCCAATCGTAACCGCTGACAGCGGCTTCCATGGCTGCAAGACGTCCGTTGTGATAATTTGAGAAGCACTTGAGCCTGGGCGGCATTATATTATCTGAGATTCTGCGCCAGGAACTGACACAGACATGAAGTCCCTTATCGGGATCGCGATAGGAGTCAAAAGGCCATGAATCTATTACTACTTCTGTAGGCTTATCCGGTTGTGCCTGTAATAACTCCCTTACAATCCCCTTCTGGAAAATATAAGGGCGAATATAAACATTGCGTCGATACCGGTTTGCCCTTAACAGTTCCACAATTGCCGATTTGATCTGCTCTTTAGTATAGCCGAAACCGTAACGTACCATTTTTATGGACTGAATAAAACGCTCAATGTGTTCTTCCAGCCTGAAGATGTAGAGCTGGCTCTCATCCTCATTCCAGTAGGCCTTAATACCTTCGAAAATCCCTGCCACAGAGGCATGCCCTACTGCATTGACATGGATTGTCGCATCTTTCCAGGGTATTATTTTGCCGTTTCTCCAGATATAGTCTGCTGTTTCTTCACTATAAATTGCCATTTACCATTTCCTCCCCGGCAGGTTTCGATTCCGGTTATATAAAAAATTTTTAAGATTAATCCACATTGCGGGATGTTATTCCATTTCTAAATATAATAACAGAAAAACTTTTCTTTGTCAAACGAGTTTGAAAGAATAATACCTATCTATTCGAACTGTTTAAGCATAAATCCGTGCTTAAGGGGATCTTCATCGTCTATTAACAGTGTATTGAAACCTGTTATATAAGCGTTTCCGCTTATTTGAGGAACTATTGCCCTATATTCTCCGATTTTTTTCTCTTCGATAATACGACACTCGAAGCAGGTACCGATTATCCCTTCGTTGATAAAAGTATCTCCGGCTTTCATAACTCCTCTTATATAAAGCGAAGCAAGTCGGGCGCATGTACCCGTACCGCAGGGTGATCTATCTGCCTTACCCAATCCGGAAATGATTATATTTTTTGAATGCGCCTCTTTTCGGGTGGGCTCTCCATGGATTAACACCTGATCTACAACATTTAACTGGGGGTTTTCTGGATGGGAGAACTTAAGTTGCCTGTTGGCTTCCTTTCTTATGTCCATCCCCCAGGATATAAGCTCATCAACATGAGTCTGCCGTACCGGAATTCCTATCTGTTCTGCATGAACTACTGCAAAGGTATTTCCGCCATAGCTTACATCGAGCCTTACCCTTTTTCCGCGGACACCTATTTCAACATCCTTCAGCAGGGTAAAGGAAGGTACATTGATGAGATGAACCTTCTTTACTTTGTTTCCATCACATTCTGCTTCCACCTGCACAAGACCCGAAGGTGTTTCGATTACCAATTTTTTTTTAGCGGGACTGGACGGAACAATCATTCCGGTTTCAAGAATCACAACAGTTGCTGCGATGGTGGCATGTACACACATGTTTACATATACCTGATTATCCATATATATTAAGCCTACATCCGCATCGGGATGACAGGGTTCTGTAACAAGGGCGGCGAACATACCGGAATGACCTCGGGGCTCATTTATTACGGAAGTGCGTATATAATCGTAGTTCTTTTTAAAATAATCTCTCTTCTCACGGACCGTTGAGCCTTTTATAGCGACCGGTCCGCTTATAATAATTCTTGCCGGCTCTCCCATGGTATGGGAGTCTACTGTAACTATTTTTTGACTAAACTCCATTTAAGTTTTTCCTTTTTATCAATTAATCTTAATTGCAGTACCTATCCCCTGCTTGATAGCCTCTTCATAAACCAGGGCTGATACAGCTATATCCAGGGCAGGCATTCCATGATGAGTGAAGACTATTCTTTCTTTATCCGTTTGCCGACCGGGTTTTTTATTAAGCACTATTTCTGTTGCAATATCTGCATAAATATTTTCAGCAGTATATGGTACAACCTGCGGGCTGTTTTTCCCAACCTCATCCCCTTCAATCCATTCCAGGTCTCTCTTATAACAGCCCAATACCCACTTGTCAAACTTAATTGCACAGTATGGATCTAAATCCAGGAATCCATTGATGGCGCATACCAGAGCGCCTTTATCAATCCAGGCTTCTCTTAGAACCGGTTCTCTCGATGAAGTAACAAGACAGATGATATCCGCTCCGCTGACCGCCTCCTCTGCAGTACGGCAGGCTGAGATTTCAGCCCCAATTATTTGAGACATCTCTTCTATAAATGCTCTTTCTCGCTCACTGGATATATCAAACACTTTTATAAGCTTTACCGGAAAGACTTCACTCATGGTTTTTATGTGAGCTCTCCCTTCCAATCCACAGCCAATTATAGACAAAACTTCCGGTTTCTCCCTGGCCAGAAACCCGGCCCCCACCGCAGAATGACCGGCAGTTCTCATGGCGGTTAAAATTTCTCCCTGTAAAACGGCCAGTACCCTACCCGTCTCTCCGTCATTTATTATTATCAAAGCAGAAATCACGGGCAAGCCTAGAGCTATGTTTCCAGGATATCCCCCCAACCATTTATTGCCACCGATCTTAAGAGGCTTTACCAGCGCCGGATAGGATTGTAAGAATCCTGAACCTTGAAAGTTATTATC
>Ga0180301_10002080_pt1 | contig 15742 bp, 19 predicted proteins | sample GuaBasSediGuay16_FD_121797 | JGI IMG/M metagenome (GOLD analysis project Ga0180301, IMG submission 121797) | Subseafloor sediment microbial communities from Guaymas Basin, Gulf of California, Mexico - Guay16, Core 4569-2, 12-15 cm | ecosystem: Environmental > Aquatic > Marine > Hydrothermal...
CATGACCCAATGATACCGAGGCGAGGTGGAACTCCCTAGGTGCGACCATGAACTTATACAAAATAATTGGAATGACCACCTAGGGAGAAACGGGTAAAGTGGGTACTATCTAAAGCTATTAGATCCCCGGAATTTCTAGAGGAGTACATAGAGGAAAAGTATAGAGTGGGTAGAACTCCCTGATCCCTCGGGTAACCGGATTAGTAGCCGCTACATGGAGTAGCTAAGCTCCACGGAGTATTAACTGTTATAAGAAAGCTGTAGCAGAGGATAAATGTGGGAGATGACCGAGGCTCACCTAGATGACTATAAGGATGAAGACTTCACGGACCGGGGGATCCCCTCCCCCATAGATACGCTACTAGTACTACAGCTATAAGCGCTGATAAGGCTATTACTAGTACCACTACGAACATGGTGTCTTCGGGCGTTATAGCGGGGAGCTGTGGTGATACTGGTGTTGTTGGTGTAGGCTTTTCCGTAGGAGAAGTAGTTGTTGGTGTAGGGCTTGTTTTTCGAGGAGGCTCTATAACTTTGTTTTCTATTGATAGTGCTAGTAGACCCAGCTCTGCGCTCTTCAGGTCTTTAACTATATCCTCTATCTCGCCTAGCGAGCTATTAGTAGCATATATGCGTATAAACTCTATGTCGATCTGCGGATAGCTAGCTTCGCTCCCAGTTATGTTGAATACTGACAGGTATAGACTGGTAATACTTGGTGCGTACTGTAGGGTATAGTGCTGTACTTTGTCGTCTGCAACTATGAGTGCCGTATTATTGGATGAATCTATAGCTAAGCGCATACGTATGGTGGATTCGTTGAGTAGCCCCATATCATACCATGCATTCTGCGGCCCTAGCATTAGGTATAAGTGAGGCTTAGGCTCATCGGGATCCTTTAGAATAGTGAAGCCGTAAGCATAGACACCTTCAGGCTTCAAGTACACGGAGACTACTCCATAGTTACCTATGTAGTTAATGCTCACTAGGACGTCGAGAACGTAAGTTGATCCCCTTGCGGTTAACGCATACTCGTGGCGAAAAAAGGAGTAACTCTGTACACTAGCTAGAGCTAGTGCTAAAACGGTCAAAGCTATAGCGAACTTGATGTCCTTTGACCTGATCAAATAGTTCAGCCTCTAAACACATAGGGTTTAAACCGAGTTGACTCTCTTAACAAACTATCCCATTACTACTATTTGAACCTCCCTTCACCAGTTAAGCTTATCTAAACGACCTACTACTTCGCGATAGTTTAGAGCCTGAATACGATGTAACGGAAACCGGGGTTAAACTTTCGGAGAAGCCCCTACTAGTTAAGCGTCTTTCTACGGCTAGGTGATATGAATGATCTTTTCCAACAGGCTTGGCAAAGCTATCCTTATACCAGTATTCATGACTGCGTCTTTACTGCTAGCACTAGTCCTTCCAAGAGTACTGAGTCCTACTGCTTCAGCCCCTATTGTAGAGCTCCTGGGCTCTATATCTGTAGAGTACAGCTGGTATAACGATATGCTACAGATCAACGTAACGAACAGATATCATACTACTATATGTTTACTGAAGCTAGTTGTGCTGAACTCCGAGATGCCTCTAAACAATAGCTGTATAGCACCGGGTTCGAGCAGAGTGATAGATATTGAAGGCGTAGAGGTTTCTAGAGCGGTATATGCTAGGCTCTACTATAGCATAGAAGGTAGAGAAGCCTATAGGATATTTGTTCTCATGCCGCCAAGCTGATCCCGAGAACACTCTCCTCCAAATCAGCGTCTTCCAAAGTAGTGGAGACTATACCATTTCTTTTCTACATCTAAGTCGTTACCACAAAGGCTTAGCTGAGTTCTACTTGGAGTACTTACTCTAGTTTCTCCTCCTCGTAGAGTACTTCTAGTGCTTTTTCCGTCTTAGGATCGAATAGAACTATTTTTTCAAAGCTGGGGTAGAGGTGTATGTCCTGGTCCTCTCTTAGGACGATGCTCTTTGAAGTTACTATCTTAACCTGGCTACCATCTACTTCTGCTACTACTATGGTTTCTCTACCCATAGGTTCTACTGCATATACCTGGGCTCTTATAGTTCTGTAGGGAACTGGTTTATCCATAATACCCATGTCTTCTGGTCTGATACCAACTATTACTTGGTTTAAGCCTAATTTCCTTACTAGTTCTTCATAGTGGTCCGGCACCCTTAGCTTATTGTTTCCAATAACGAGTATGGGCTTATCCTCGACATATCCTACCGTAGCTTCTAAGAAGTTCATCGGCGGATTACCGAGGAATCCTCCAACAAATACTGTCCTAGGCTTACCGTATACCTCGCTAGGAGTCCCTATTTGGACTATCGAGCCCTCGTTGATTAGGGCTATACGATCCGCCATTGCTAAGGCTTCCGCCTGGTCGTGTGTAACGTATATAGTCGTTATACCGAGTTCTCGCTGTAGCCTCTTCAGCTCTGCTCTAACGCTTATCCTAAGCACAGCATCTAAGTTGCTCATAGGCTCATCTAGCAGGAGTACATCTGGCTCTTTAGCCAGCGCTCTAGCCATGGCTACTCTTTGCTGCTGACCACCGCTGAGCTGCCATGGATACCTATCTAGCAGCCCGTCTATCCTAAGCATCCTAGCTACGCTTACAACTCTTTTCCTAATCTCGCTCTCAGGAATCTTTCTAAGCCTTAACGGGAAGGCGATGTTATCGAATACCTTCATATGTGGATAGAGAGCCCAGTTCTGAAAAACTAGTCCAACATTTCTCTCGCGGGGTGGAAGCTTTGTTACGTCTTTATCTCCGAAGAATATTCTTCCTCTAGTAGGTTTGTATATGCCTGCTATCAAGTATAGAGTAGTGGATTTACCGCTACCGCTGGGACCAAGTAATGCCATGAACTCTCCATGCTCTATCACTAGGTTTATGTCCTTGACACCAACCACTCCTCCACGAAATACTTTGGTTACGTTGACTAGTTTTACTGAAACCACTCTTCTCACCCCTTAATACCCGATACCGATATAGTGAATATGAGGCGTTGAGCGGCTATGAAGAATATTATGGTAGGGAGCAGGTATAGAGTTCCAGCTACAGCTACTAGCGGTAAATACGCGTACTCAGCCTCTGCATTAGCTTCTATGAATGTAGCTAGAGTTCTATCTACTAGGAACGTCCTTACATATATTAGGTCCATCCAGCCAGCTAGGAACCCGAAGAGCATTACAGCGGCTACCCCCGGCTTGATCATTGGTAGAAGTACGTTCCACCAAACCCTAAACCTGGAGGCACCATCAACTATTGCCGACCACTCTATCTCCCATGGAATCATGTCGAAGAACCCCTTCATAAGCCATGTAGCCATAGGTATCTCGATCGCTGCTCTAGCTACTATGACGTAGAAGAACGAATAGAACCTAATGTACTCTAGCGGCGGCATGAACATCCTATATATGAATGCTACTCCAACAACCAGCACGCTTCCCGGGAAAGCGTGTAGCAGTATTAATAGCATCATTATATGCTTTCTACCAGCGAAGTTCATACGGGAAACAGCGTAGCCGGTGAGCGAGCCTACTAGTGTGACGAGAGCGCTGACTCCAAGAGCTACTACTAGGGTATTCGCTACTATGCCCCAGATATTCACCCTTATACCAGCGAATTGCGCTGTTCTACCCTGTAGTAGGAGTATCCAGTTCATGAGCGTTGGGTAGAACGAAGAAGGATCTAGGTTTGTAACCATACTCTTACTAAAACCCGAGAGTATTAGTAGCGAGTACCCCGTTATGAGTGGTAGAGACACCGCTAGGATCACTAGGAGTATTAAGGCCTCGCTAGCTCTACTCCTCACCTCTACATCTCTCATACCCGGCACTAGAGATCCCCTCTTGGAGGCTTGATTAGCTTATCGAATCCCATGAGCTTAAGCGTGATGAACCCGAGTATGGACGAGACTATGACTAGTATTACTCCAGCAGCTGCTGCTAATCCCTGGTCTTGAAGCCCTGTGAGAAACGCTGTATTGTATATGTATAGGCTCCAGGTTGTACCATAGTCTCTATTCACTAAACCCCATTTCACCAGGAGGAATAAGTGGTCATAGGTAGTAAGTAGGCTTAGTAGCTGCCACGTGGTGACGTATAGTATGTGCCATCTAAGCATGGGTACTAGGATCTTCCTGGTTATATCCCAGTTAGATGCCCCATCTACTCTTGCAGCTATTACGAGCTCTTTCGGTATGTTGTTGATCGCCGAGGTGAATACTATCATTCCATAGCTAACGCCTACTAAGCCGTTGACAAACACTATAATAGCCCAAGCACCCCAGGGTATAATGCCTTGCCCTATGTCTATGGGTTTGCTTATTAGACCTAGTTTGTAGAGTATACCGTTTATAGTCCCTATACTGCTTGGGTGGAAGAAGTAGTACCATATAAGGCTATAAACAGCTATAGGCGTCATACGTGGTAGTAGCCATAGCAGCTGTAAGCCTCCGGCTGCTCTCTCATTTACGAAAAACGTAGCTATAGCTAGACTTAAGCCTCCGAGCACGTTTACGGCTAGAGTTAGTGCTACGAATACAGCTGTTGTTAGAAATACTGATTTAACAGAAGGATCGTTGGCTAAGAGGTAGAAGAACCTGTAGTAGTTCTCTAAACCGACGAATATACCGGCGTAGCGGTCTATATTCCAATTGCGTAAAGGGGTAAAGCTCATGTACACGGAGATGCAGATCGGTATTATGTAGAATACTGCTACGAGGAAAAGAGCTAGTGCTAAAAACCTCGAAGCCTCGCTTCTAACGAATTGTTTAAAGCCATGGAGGGCTTTGCTGGAAAAAACACTTGATTTAGGCATATACCACCATCTCTTTAACCAGTTAAGCTCCAGCCGCTTGGTATTTCGCCTACTATCTCCACGGCTTCCTTGAGATCCGGATCAGCGTTTATCTTGCTTACTAAGAAGTCAACAGCGTCTTTAGGCGATAGTGTACCTCGTAGAACTTTATCTATAGCTTCGGCGAAGAACTCTGCTAGCTTTGGATAAAGCGGGTGCTTAGGAGTGAACGTTGTATAGTCTAGCATGTACGTAGCATCTTCTAGGAAGGCTACGTTTATGGGGTTAGCGGTTCTAGCTACTATGTCGGATATACTGTTCTTAACCTCGCCTGACACTATGGTTGGTAGATTGACTAGATCTGCTACCCAGCTCGAATCACGCAGTAGGTTGAGAGCGGACTTAGTCACTGGTAGGTGGGAGGATATAATGCTGTGTATAGCGTTTATATCGGGGTCACTAGCTTTCACTACCAGTAGAAACGCTAGCTTCAAGTAGAGGTCTTTCAGCTTGTCGAAATCTGGATTCTGATACCCAGCTTTACTGTTGATCATCCAAGCATAGGGTTGGCTTAGAGTAACGGGTTTCTTGCCTGGTTCCCCGGCTGGGAATAGCGTGTAGTAGAAAAAGTCGTGGACTTCTTCAGCTGTCAGCGGTCTAGGCTCTCCTGTAGCTGGGTCTGTGTAGTAGCTCTTAGTCTGCCACTCTGTCCAGTGCCATACTCCTCCTATGAACGCGAGCGTTTTACCGTTAACTACTGTTGGGTGTATCTGTTTACCCCAATCCCAACCCATCATATCGCTTGGTAGTAAGCCGGCATCAGCGAAGGCCTTTTCTGTTGCAAACCATTTATACACGGCTTCTTTGTCTAGTACGAGCTTGCCCGTAGCATCGTTGTAGAGCTTGCCTTCAAATGCGAAGATGAACTGTATGAGGTCTGGGTGCGCGGATCCCTTCCTATGTATAACGCCCCATTCAGCGCATCCAGCGTTCTTAGCTTTTAGCGCTAGATCGTATAGGTCCTTCCAAGTGAACTCACCGTTCTTAACCTTATCCGCTAGACCTGTGAGATCTATTCCAGCACATTCTGCTACGTCCTTCCTAATGTATATGGGTCTAGCCTCGGTATCCTGTGGTATACCGTAGATCTTGCCCTTATACTTCATAGCATCAACTAATGCGGAATAGAAGTCTTCGAGGAAATCGCTGTACTTCTCCAGGTAGGGAGTTAGATCAAGTATGTAGCCCTCCTCTGCTAAACTCGCTATGTACACGTAGCCATTAGCCATGATGTCCGGTGCTTGCCCAAGAGTCCACTTGCTGATGTAATCGCTATAAACTATCTTTGGATCGCTTTCGTAGCGAGTCGTAACGGTTATCTTAACGTCTACTCCTTTATCGCCCCAGATCTTGGTTATCCTAGCAGCTGCTTCGACTATACCATATACTCTCATAACGCTATTAGGGTCTCCGCCGCTCCATACAGTATACTTCACTTCTTTGATACCATGCGCTGCTAGTGCTTTACCTATATTGACTACATCGGTTTCAAAGTCTCCAGTCAACTCAACTGTAACCGGTTTCTCTGCTTCTCGTCCTTGAGTAACCATGTAGTATACTCCAGCTACTACGGCTACCAGGATTATTATAGTTATGATCCCAGCCTGTACTTTTGTTAATCCAGTAGCCAGGCCTTCCTCACCCGAGGAGGCTTTATAGGGGGAGGGGATCAAGTAGAGATCGGTTTAAGAACTATGTTTGCATATTCAAATATATGCCTTAAACCAATTATACTTTTCTGTAATCTACGCTGGATTCTTCAGTACTAAAACCGATCGCTACTGCTTCGGATACGCCTATGTCTTCTTTAATCTTTCCTCGAAATCTACTATTCCTCTTGGATGATGCTTAAAGGCTTCCCAACATCCATCGATATACCGCTCTACGATGAAATCCTCTTCAGCCACTCAGCGCTTTTCCACCCATATGGGTGTATAAGTATGAGTCTCGCTGAATAACCGTGCTCGAGAGGTAGTGGTCTCTGGTCGTTTTCAACGCGATGATCGATTCTTCTCTTAGCGCTTCGCTACATGATATTGTATTATGGTGGAGTAGCTATCAAGTGACTCGATATAAACCCATTTAGCGTTTCCAAATGGCTTAGATTTCCCAGCTATCTTTCGAAGCGGGATACCGCTAAACTCTAAGCTGCTAACGCTCCAGCCTGTTACGTAGTGGAAATCTGTTTTAACGCGTATAAAAGCTCCTAGATCATATAGATCAGTAGGCTCAGCTTCAGCTCGTTCTCAATACTACCAGTAACTTCTAGTACTTCCGACCGACTGGGAGGGAAAAGAATGAGCCAATGACCAAGAACATGTAGAGAGGTGAATCCTTATCAAAGGTAAATAATTCTATAAAGCAACCATGCAATATTATTTCCAACAATAGTTCCTAGAACAATTGATATTATCAAAACCGGTTTTATAAATGGAATAGCTATTCCAGGTATGCCTAGGGTTATTAATACTGGCATATAGCCTAGATCTATTGATAACACTAATGGCGATGATACGGCTGTTATGAATCCTCATAGAATACTTCTTTCCTCAGCTATGAGTGTTTTTAACTATAGTCCTTGGTAAAGCAAGGATCACGTCAATATACTCTATTAACATCATCATCCTAGGTTAGGTTAGAAGTGTAACCTAACTAATATATAGGTAGTCTAAACGATACTAATATATAGGTAATCTAAACAATGTTAATCCTAGTTGAGGTATATGGGCAAATCAATAATCATGTTCATAATTGCTGTACTAATCGTTTCGATTATCCTCTTAATACTACTAAGATATACTCATCCAACTATACGAGGTGTATCCTCCGTAAAGACATCAACTACCACGGCAATGTCAAAAACAATAAAGCCCACTATAACTAAATCTGCTTCTACAATAATAACTAGGAAATCTGAAAACATAACATTAGTAATTGTTGTAGACAATAACCCAGATCCGAGAGGTATTCTTAGATCGGCTTGGGGGTTGTCAATACTTGTTAATACTAGTCAAGGACTAATATTATTCGATACAGGCCCGGATCCTGATCTTTTGAAATATAATCTTCTTAAGCTTGGTATTAATCCACAGGACATTAAAGCAGTCGTGATAAGCCATTCTCACGGAGATCATACCGGTGGTTTACCATTTATTCTAAAGAATCATCCTGGTATACCAGTATATATACCTGCTAGTTCTTTAAGGTATTTTGAAGAACCTATCTTAAAATACGGAGGGATCCCCTTTCCAGTTAATAGGACGACAATGATCATGAGTGGAATATACATACTAGGAGAACTATACGGACCGCCTTGGGAACAATCACTTGTGGTGAGTAGTGGTAAAGGATACATATTACTCGTTGGTTGCAGTCACCCAGGCATAGTAAGGATAACGGAGGAATTAATCGAAGAACTTGGAAAACCTCCCTACCTCATTATCGGAGGATTCCATATGGCTGGAGCTTCTCCAACGGAATGTAAGGAGGTAGTAGATGAACTAATAGGCTTGGGTGTTGAGAAAATATCTCCTATACATTGTAGTGGAGACACCATAAGAGAGCTCTTAAAAGATGAATATCCTAGCTATTACATACAGGCCCATACTGGATCCATAATTAAGATCTAGTACTTGCAAAAACCTTCCTCTACAACCTCCACCCCTATAATACTCACGTTCTTTTTCAAGAATTTCTGAACAGCTTCTCTAGGGGTTAAAGCATCAATACCAGTACCTAATTGATATATCTACCTTCTACCTCGGTCTAATAGCGTACTCTATCGAGATCATATACATAAATACTAGTGTAAACGATAGATGTACAAGCAGTGTTACGGCTTTCCGTAGGGCCTTCTCTCTAAGCCTTTGAGCCACTATGCTGAACCCCGTTAAGCCGTGGAGCGTGGTACAGACTAGTAGTAGAATCCTCAGTGCTCTATCTAGGTGTATAGCTACAGCTGTCCTATAGCTGATTAGTCCAAGAGTGCTTTCTTCGATAATGCCTGGTTTTACGAGCGCGTAGCCCGTCAGTATATATAGGTACAGTAGCACCAAGAGGATAATGCCTGTAATATCGAGTACATACCTGTATATCAGTAGCCAGTGCACAATAGTGCACCAGTAGCTCTTCTCTACCTGTGTTTCTCTATGTACTGGTGAATTTCCTCCTCGGAAACCCTGTACGGCTTCTGCGGTATGCCTACAGGGATTATGTACATAGGCTCTTCTCCAGGGCTTAGCCCAACCACTTTCTCAACTTCTTCATCGTAGAAGGCACCGACTACTACGCAGCCCAGTCCTAGAGCCGTAGCTTCGAGGTAGACGTTTTGCCCGGCATGTCCTACCTCCATATACACGTATCTAACTCCTCTATCTCCATAGTAGCCTGTAGTCCTCTCAAATACAGCCGCTATAACTATGTTAACAGGCGCTACTCTAACCCATTCCTGACCCAGCGCTGCTTTCATGAGATTCTCCGAGAGATCTCCACGCTTAACTAAGGCTATTGCGTGCTGGTCTGGAATGTACTTGTAGGAACCAGGTTCTAGGTACCTAGACTCCTCTATAGCTACTCCCTCGGGCTTAACTACTACGTATATCTCTAGAGGATAGGTTGCGCCAGCGCTAGGTGTAGTCTTGAAGCTTCTCCTAGGATCAGTTATACCATATGTAGCCCATAGTAGCTGAGAGAGCTGTTCAAGCGTAATAGGTTCGTCTTTGTAGCTCCTTATACTCCTCCTATAAGCTAGTGCTTCTTCAACACTCAGTACATCGCGCCTAATCCTGGGGAGAGGTAGGTATACTTTTTCTCCACTCACATAGACCACCTCTTGATCAACACTATAGTATAGTTGTATGTAGTAGATATATATTCCTAGCACTATTAGCGCTAGTACTACGACCATAACAGCTATGTATAGAGGCTTAACAGCCACTCTACCACCTAACTAATGCATCTAGAAGAACTAGGGTATAAGCATATACTGGTTTTGCAAGAGCCTATATGAGGGCTTCCTTCCTATCCTCTCTAGCTACTTCTAGTCTCTTAACACGCTTCCACAGACTCCAGTACTTGTACCCGAATAGAATGTACGTTGCCAGTCCTAGTATAAAGCCTATAGAGCTGAGGATCACTACTGGAGCAAGTGCAACCATTAGAGAGAATACCGCGCTTTGAACCTCTGGTATGCTCTTAGCTTGCTCTACAGCCTGCTTAACGCTATCTAGGTTTCCAGCGACAAAGGGGTAAAACGCTCCTTGAGCCACCAGCAGTAGGCCGAGCACTATGAAGAGTACCACGAAGTATCCAGGTATTAATCCATCTGTATCCTTCTTCAGCTTCACAACTCCTCCAGTCTCTAGAAGTAGCGCTAACCCTCCTATTACTGGTATGATGCTCGAAATAGGGTTGAGCAAGGTTTTCTGAGTAGCATCGATAACGCTGAGCATAGCCTGCTTAACGTCTATGAGAGCAGCGTTCTCGGTAATAGCTGGTATGTTTACCGCCGAGATAGGGGATTCAGCGAATATTGAGTAAAGGTGCATCGCAAACGCGGCTATACAAGCAATGGTTGCTAGAACATACCCTAGTCCTCCGGGTCTACGGCTCAGTATACCCCATCCTATACCCGTTAGAACCAATCCTACGATATTGGTTATCGAGAGCGCGCGTAGTATGTACCCTACTAGGAAGAAAAGCCTAGTCTTCCTAACCGGGATTCTGAGTAGTTTCTCTCTAGAATCCTCTAGTTTGCTCAAAATCCTCCACTCACCCTATTAATATAGTCTCTTAGAATACTTATTACCTCTTTCACTTTCTCTCTCTCAAAGTGTTTTATACACTGAGTTATCAATAGCTTGTAGTTCTTCTTGTAGTAGTCTTGGTCTACTCTACCCTCTGCTAGAAGCCTCTTCACACTAGCTAAGCACTCCTGTTCGAACTCTATACGCCAAGGCAGTAGTACGTATATGTGCTCGTACCTGGGATCTGCTCTCCTAAGCAGTAGGTGTCTATTGAGCCCTGTTTCTCGGAGTAGCTTCTTAACTGCTTCAAGCTCTCTCTTCTCGAATATGAAGCACTCGAAGTGCTTGAAAGCGTTTAGCATACGCTTCGCTAGCTCTAAGAGCTCGCTATTACTTTGAGCCAGCTTCATCACCTAGCCTAGACTTTCTCACGGGGATCTTCATTGCTTCAACGAATACTCTGACAAGCCAGGCATTTACAGGATTGCCTATGCTTCTCCTGACTACTCCATCAACATACTTAGCTCTGTATAGAAGTTCTCCCTTATAGCTATAGACCTCTACAAATCCCTTGACTCTTCCAAGGAAGTTCTTAACGAACCATCCGTACACAGCATACTCTCCCTTCTCTAACCTAAGCTTGTAGGCTTTAGCGTAGCCCCTGCTATAGGTCGGTTTAGCCTCTCCAACCTCTACTACTTTATCGCTGGCTTTACTCAGCGTTAGTACTCCACGCTCCCTACTATATATTAGTACTGCTGACATAGCTCTATGCCTCCCCCTTCTACTCTTCGAGTCCTCGACTACGTAGTCTCCTACAACGTATGCCTCCATGACTTCTTCTAGCCCTCGTCAACTACGTATAGAACAGAGCTTTCTCTGAACTCGATCCTAGGGCTCTTGGCATCAGCGCATAGTACCAGGGGCTCGGAGGATAGCTGTCGCGCTATAGCGATCTCCGGTACACGTAACACTACTCTCTTAACACCGTTGTACTCTTCTTCTCTGACAAGCTTTCCCTCGCCATTGTACAAGCTCAGCTTTACACGGTACTCTTCGGGTTTGTGGCTCAGCGTAATAACTACTTTGTACAACCCCGCACACCTATTACCCGTTAATATCTCTACCAGCCACTTTTAATATATCCCCATACTATACATGGATGGCTACGCGTTTTAGCTAGTGAGTAGTAGGTGTGGGGATTTGAACGTATTTGATGATTCCTGGCTAGGCTTTCTACACTGCCTCATATGGAGGCTGGGCGAGGTAGACGAGTGGTTGCTTCACAGAATAGTCTACGAGCTAAGCGAGAGAAAGGTTATAGAGGTTAACAACTGGACTTGGTTTGGTAAATGGCCTCGTAGCGCCGAGGTAGATGCAGCGGTAGCACTACTAGAAATGGTTAATGCGGTAGAAGGAGATAGCAACGTTATTAAAGCCGTTAAACCCCCGGTAAAGGCCTGCGAACTAGACGATCAGGTAGAAGCCGTTATAGAAGAAGTTGTTAGAAAGTACAGAGACGCTACATAGTGATCTTCTTTCTCTCAAACCCCTCTCCCGAGTACCCAGAGTAGATCTCGCTTAGCATCTTCTCGTACTCTTCTACGTCTCCAGCCATTTTCAGCTCTTCTTCAACTGTTTGAGCAATAATGTTTGTAGCGAGCGACTCGTACTCTAGCATGTGCAAGCCCCTCCTGATATATGCTCGGAATATTACTGCTAGAGGAAGCCCCTCTTTGATAAGCTTGATCTCCTGATCCCTCGCTATCCTCGCACCCTTCCTCTTACCCATAAACAGCGTTAAGAGCTTCATACCAGCAGTTTTACCAGGCATAAGCATAGACTTCGGCACGGGAGATATATCTAGGACATCAACCCACAAGTCTTCTTCCTCCACCCCCCGGTTCTTGAGCTTGTCGTAGAGCCTCTCTCTAATACTCCTAGCTACCTTTTCTCTATAGTCTTGGTCGAACACTAGTCTGAGGATATGCTTGATTGCCACCGGGCCTTTGTACCCTGTTAGAATGTACTCGCGCCCGATCCTCTTCCACTCGGGCTTCCTCTCGATCAACAAGCGGTGTGTAAGCGTTGAGAGCTTTCCCCCGCTACTAAAAGCTTTGTCTAGCATAACAGCGTACATTTTTGCATCCGTTAGCAACAAGTACTCTCTGGGGTCTCCACGCGCTACATCTACTACTTTTCCAGCTAGATCCATTTCTTCATCAAGTATCTCCAGTATTTCTTTCAAGAGTAGGTCGAAGGCTCTGTTAACGCTGTGGTAGTAGACGTGTTCGAACATGCTGGCTTTAGCGTACAGGTAGGCTCTAAACTCTCCCCAAGTATTACGGTCTAGGAGGAGCATTACGCGCCCGTTTTCGAAGTAGGGATAGGTGTTTCTGTAGAGCCTCTCGTAGTCTATGTATCCGTACTCGTGTGTACCAGCGTAGTAGCTGTCTCTCCTCAAGAAATCGAGTATATCGGCGGGGTATAGGCTATCCCTTATAATCCACCTCATAATCCTCAGTACGTTGCTCCTAGGCTCTCTATACCCGAGTATGCTCATAAGGATCTCTCTTAAATGCCCCAGTCCATAGGTTCTCTCGTACCTGTCGAGCTGATCCCCGAGCAGTAGCTCGACTAGCCTGTACCCTATTCTCTCGTGGTTACCCACGCTATCAGGGATCTCCGGGTTGTCGAGGATAATTGCTTCTTCGAAAGCGTGGCAGAAACACGCGTGTCCAGCGTCGTGGAGCAGTCCCGCAAGCCTTGAGGCTTCGATGAGAGACCCCTTACTAAAGCCCTCTAGGTACTCTTCTCCATAGTAGTTTATGATCTTGGATATAGCGTCTTCAGCCATAAGGCCGGCGAGGTGCATAACGCCTAGAGAGTGCTGGAAACGCGTATGTACAGCTCCAGGGTAGACTAGGTGGGCTGTCTGTAACTGCATAATGTAGCGTAGCCTCTGAACCAAGACGCTGTTGATAACCTTCTCCTCGATCTCCCTGTTAAAGTACACGTAGCCGTATATCGGGTCGCTGATCTCCTTCCAGCTAAACCTGTGGTAGTAGCTGCTGAATACTTCGCTCTCCAACCACTACACCTTAGCGGAACGCCTAGATACGGGGCAACCCGGCTACAAAACCAGTAGGTGCTACTAGAGAAGAGTGTTATTAGAGGGAAAAATACTTTAGCTCTACACCTTACAGCCCAGGGATACCCTATCTCCTCCTTCTCCTCTTCTTCTCCTCTTTAACGTACTCCTTGTAGATCCATCCCTCATCCGTACGAACAACTAGCCCGGCTTTCTTAAGATCCTGTAACCTACCCCTAATAGTATTGTAGTTTAGATTGGTCAGCTCCTGGATAGCCTTAGGCTTCAGAGGCCTCTTCTCCCTCTTCAACGTCTCAAGAATTATCTCCTTAGTAGTCTTCTTCTCCTGGCTCAAACCCAGAACACCACAAATAGCTTAGTCCAATAAATAGATCTCTATAACAAGCCTATATAAATTTGATCCACACTCATCCAGATATTGGGCTTGTACTTAGAGGCGCTGCTTCTAGGGATAGAGTAGTAGAGTACCTGGATGCATTCATAGCTGCTTTGGAGAGAGCCGACATAGATAGAGCTATCCCCATAGAGATACTTACAGGGTTAAAGCAGTTAGCAGCTAGGCTAGAGGAGATCCTTGGTGAAAGAAGAGAAGCGCTAGAGAAGGCTAGGAAAGAGATTCTACAGGTATTCAGAGATATCCATAAGCTATTGCAGCACAGGAAAGATTAAATTTGACAAGCTTTACGCCGAGTTTGATGTCGAGCTTTACGGATCCACTCATCCCCATTAACCAATTAATGAACGAGTAGTAAACCTTTTCCGATCTTACTATTCTAGCAAACCACAAATAGCTATTCCCAGTTTTCCACATACTTTTCTGTGAAAAACGCGGAATAGTTAGAGCTTCTAAGCCCCCACACTCTCCTAAATACAAGGTAATAGACGGGGCTTGGAGATCGTGTTTCGGATATTCTGTAGGCGGAACTGGGGAGTTGCACCCAGGAGAAGGGGTTTAGGAGAGCATAGTAGCCCCGTCCATGAGTAAACCCTCAAGTACCGCAAAAGTCTACCTAGTAAACCCGTATCCCTATGGAATCTCTAGGGGCTTGGCAAACCATGTAGAGTTTACCCTTGCAACAGGTTAACCAGGGTTTACTATGGTTCACCGAGGTTTACTAGGGTTAACTAGTGAACCGCTATAGGGTTTACCAAGGTTTGCGGTTTATCTAGCGGGGACTTATGTAGAAGGGGGATCCCCTATCCATAGGCGCAGAAAACGCTGAAGGCGATAAACATGGGGAGAGGAGTGCAGTATGAGGATATGGTTAACCAGGGAAATAGGTTTTGGGCTTAAGGGCTTCATGGTAGAAGAAGATGCCATAGGAAACAGTAGCTATAAGTACTTGGTTCTAGGCAAAACGGAATACTCCCCGCTAACCTATGCTGTTAAAACAGAGTGGAAAGATATGGGGGAGAGAAAAAGCTACGTTACTCTAGGGAAGCTATTCTAAGGGAGCTGTACCTGCTTCGGATACTCATTACCAGCGCTAGTATGTAGCTTAACCTCAATAGTCATACCGGGATTAAAGTATCCTCCGCTCTGGATAACTATCACTATAGTAGCATTCCCACCGCTTTTCAGCGATACTCTACTGGTGTCGAAAGAATTCCAATTATTATCACTATTACACTTTCCTTCTGAATATACTTCGGTTACATCGGTTGGAGACTCTGTGCCACTAGCATAACAAATCGCAATATTTGAATCTGTATTATAGTAATCATACGGTTTACCATTTATGTATATTTGGTCTATTGTTGTATCAGAAGTTCCAGTGTTTTTGACTTGTAAGACCACCATCCATCCAGTATCTTGTGAATCGCCATCACCATTTATATCAGTGCCTTCCTCACCAATAGAGCTTTCATCGTAACTAACAGCATATATGGTTGGTATTTCTAGTTTTTCGAATCTTGTCATTGCTCCTACTATTCCTGTCATCCAGAATGCTACTGCTATTGCGATCGTTATCGCTACCGCTACTATTATCACCGTAGCTATAACC
>Ga0180301_10002081_pt1 | contig 15741 bp, 15 predicted proteins | sample GuaBasSediGuay16_FD_121797 | JGI IMG/M metagenome (GOLD analysis project Ga0180301, IMG submission 121797) | Subseafloor sediment microbial communities from Guaymas Basin, Gulf of California, Mexico - Guay16, Core 4569-2, 12-15 cm | ecosystem: Environmental > Aquatic > Marine > Hydrothermal...
AGAGCATATAAAAGAGATGATTGCAGAAAGTTTGGGAGTAATTTATCATAGTCCTCTTTGTGAGGATCAGCTTAAGAGTATGATTTTAGACGAGCTACATAGCTTGGGAGCAATGCCCATGATTTATGAGCCTCCAATACCGAGGGTATATCCTCCAATATCCAAGATAGATATTGAAACATTTAGAGCAGAATTAAGAGAATTTCAGGATGACATTATAGTCGGAATGGAGAAGGATCTTTTCTAATTTTTATCAAATTTTTTATATGCGATATTTTCTTTTTTATTTGCGAGAGATAATGCTAATTAGGTTCATTCTCATGGGTGATTAACCTGTCATCAAAAGCCGTTGTAGGTTTTGATGTAGGAGCTACAAAGACTAGAGGAGTCATAATAGATTTAGAAAGAGGGGTTGTAAGAAAGATTGAGGGAGGCGCTGCTAGCTTATCTGCAGAAACTATGGAGGAAGCTGCAAAGAATTACGAAGAAGTGATAAATAAACTTTTTGAAGGTTTTGAGGAGCTTAAATTAGTATCTGTAGGAGTAGCAACAGCTTCTTATGTAAGTAAAGCTGAGGATCTCCTTAAATCATTTTATGGAGAGCCTTTAAGGAAATACATTAGCCTAGATAAAGTGCATGTCTTCCTAGATGTTCTTTCAGCATATATCTCTGTCTTCTTATTCAATCCTGGTGTAATATACATAGCTGGAACCGGTTCAATAGCCTTTGGGATAAAGAATGAAAAACATGTAATAGTGGGAGGAGCGGGTTACCTAATAGGAGATGAAGGAAGCGCTTTTCACGTTGGCCAAATGGGCTTTAATAGAGCTTTAAGAGCCCTTGATGGTAGAGGAGAAAGAACTAGTTTGGTGAAAAGAGTTCTTGAATATCTTTCAGTAAGAGATCCGGAAGAAGCATTAATTACTATTTATACATCAAAGAATCCTAAGGAGCTTATTGCTGGATTTGCTCCATACGTTGTTAAGGAGGCAAGAAGAGGAGACAAAGTTTCCATGGATATACTTAAGACAGCTGTAGATGAGATTGCCCTTGCAATTTATACAGCATTAAAAAGATTAGGTGATTTAGAGCTTCCAATTGGAATTGTCGGTGGCTTTTGGGAAGGGGCAAAAGATGTAATAGCACCACTCCTCAAGGCTAAATTAAATGAGCTATTGAACAGAGATATTAAATTTGAGGAGCAAAAGATACATCCAGAATGCGCGGCTGCTTTAGAGGCTTTAAGAAGGGAAAATTTACTATCAGAAGAAATAATAAACTTAGTTATGAGAACATGTAAGAGATGATGAGAGATGAAGGTAGGTTTCTCTAAAGTAGATATAACTCCAGAGCCGGGATATCCTCTTGGCGGATTTTTAGAGCGTTATCTTGGAGAGAATAAAAGCAAAGGGACGTTAAATCCCATATATGCTAGAGCTATTTATTTAAACGATGGGAAAAGTGAATTTGTAGGGATTTCGCTAGAAGTTGTTGTAATAGAAAATGGTTTAGCAAAAGAAATTCGAGAAAAGATTTCTAAAGCATTAGGTTTGCCGAGAAATAATGTTGCTATATTTGCAACACATACACATTCAGCACCAGATACGATGAAAGAAATTTGGCTATACAAGCATTTTCTACCAGAGGAATACTTTCCCCTAATAGAGAAATATAGAAAGTTTCTAGTAGAGAAAGCTATTCAAGCAACAAATGAAGCAAAAGCTAATGCTGAAGAAACAAGGCTATTTGTTGGAAAAGATATCGCAGAAGGTGCCTGTGCTAATAGAATTTCTCCAGAATTAGTGAGCGACCCAGAGGTTTATGTTGTTTTTGATGAGGAGAAAAGAGGAGCGTTCATTAATTTCACATGTCATCCAACGGTCTTGCATCATAATAACATGTTTTATTCAGGAGATTTCTACTCATATGTTGATGTTCCCGGGAAAATCTTTGTATTCTCAACTGGCGCAGCTGGAGATCAAAGCACAAGATTTGTAAGGAAATCAACTGGTCCTGAAGAGGCTGAAAGGATAGGAAAAATAATCAAAGAAGCTGTCTTAAGGGCCATGGAGAAAGGAGAAGAGATTCCTAATGAGTTCTCAGTATACAATTTTATAGTTAAGCTTGAGAAAAGAGACGTCAAGGAGGAGAAATTAAATGAAAAACTTGAGAGGAAAGCTCGAGAGCTTGAGAAGATGCTTGAGAAAATAACTGATAAGGGGATGCTTAGAAAGATAGAGAATGCCCTTGGAGCAATAAATCTAATGTTGCAAATCTATGATGTTTATGAGCAAGAGCTTAAGAAAATGCCAGATACTTTTGATGCTGAAGTAAGTATTCTTAGATTCGGAAAAAAGTTAGCAATTGTTTTTATCCCAGTAGAACTATTCTGCAAATATGGTTTAGAGATTAAAAGAGAGTCTCCATTCGAGCATACATTTATTGTGACGTACGCTAATGGTTATCTAGGCTACATGCCAACAAAAGAAGCTTACGAGGAAGTGGATTACGAAGCTCTTGCTACGAGTCTAAAACCAGGTTCTGCTGAAAAATTAACTGATGAAATCATTAAAAAGCTTAGGGAGATTTACTGACGTAATTTTGCATTTACAATAATTTTTTCTTTCTGCTTTTTGTAGAGGATTATAAAAAATGGAAAGGTGTTTCGTTTTGGACTATTATCTAGTTTTCGATCTGGGAACTACTAGGATTAAAGCTTTTGCTTATGATGAAAAAGGTAATATAATAAAAGTTGTTGCTAGAAACACGAAGGTCATTTTCCCACAGCCGGGATGGGTAGAAGAAGATCCACTTGAGTTCTGGGAAGCTACGATAAATACTGGCAAAGAGATTGTGGATGATTTAGGCAAGCCAAAGGCTATTGCAATAACAAATCAGCGATCCTCTACAATAATTTGGGATAAAGAAACTGGAGATCCACTATATAACATGATTACATGGCAGGATACAAGGACAGCGGAATTAGCTAGGGAATACACTAATAAGGGCTCTTTTAAGTTCATCAGAGGTCTAGGTAAGTTCATGAAAGGAGTTTCCACATTACTCCCCTTCCTTAAAAGGTCGCGGAGAATGAAATTCTTAATTTCGGCTGCTAACTTTAGATTTGGAACAAATCAACCTATAATGCATGTTAGATGGCTCATGGATAATGTGGAAGAAGTGAGAAGCGCAATAAATAATGGGAGAGCAGCCTTTGGAACAATGGATTCTTGGATTTTATATAAGCTTTTAGGAAAGCATATTACTGATTATACAAATGCAACAGCAACTGGGATGTTTGACCCATTTTATGTGAGGTGGAGCAAGACACTGCTCAAGACGATAGATATACCTCTAGATATCCTTCCAGAACTTGTTGATGTCATGGGCCCATATGGAACAGCAAAAGAATTAGAGGATGCACCAGTAGCTGCAAGTATAGCGGATCAACAATCCTCCCTTTATTCTGCAGGAGGCGTCAAAAAGGGAGTAATTAAGATGACTCATGGAACTGGAACCTTTATCGACATAAATGTTGGAACAGATCCAATCCCAATGAGTTATGGAGTATATCCTATGGTAGCGGTAAAATGGAAAGATAAGGTTTATTATCTCATGGAAGGAATCGTTCAAGCGATGGGTTCAGCAATTGATTGGCTTGTCAACATAGGTGTTCTTGAATCTCCTGCTGAAGCTGATAAATATGCATTAGCTGTTGAGGATACTGGAGGTGTTGTTTTCTATCCAGCTTTAGCTGGTTTGGGGACACCATATTGGAATCCTAAAGTTAAAGGAATAATCTATGGCTTAACCAGAGCTACAAGGAAAGAGCACCTAGTAAGAGCTCTGTTAGAAGGATTAGCTATGAGTGTAGCTGAAGTTTTAAATTGCATTAGGAAGGCATCTGGAATGGAATTTAATGAAATAATAGCAGATGGAGGCGCTTCAAAGAGCGATTATCTCTTGCAATCGATAGCTGATTTCAGCGGAGTTAAAGTTCTGAGACCTAAGAATTTAGAGGGAACATCGAGAGGAGCATTCCTCCTAGCTAAGGGAGCGATTGAAGGAAAGAGTTTAGAGGAAGCATGGGTTCCACCAGAGATAGAAAAAGAATTCCTACCTAGGAAGAGGGGAATAGAGAAGTGGAAGAGGATCAAGGAGTTTGCTCTTGAGATAGAATAGAGGAGGGATTAACAATGCCATATGTCAATCTAGACGGTCTTAAAGTATACTATGAGGAATATGGAGAGGGAGATCCTCCAATATTATTTATTCATGGCTGGACAGCAAATTTGGATAGATGGAGAGCAATGATTGAAAAGTTTTCTAAGTACAAGAGGGTTATTGCTTTAGATCTTCCTGGTCATAGGAAATCAGACAAACCGAGAATAAATTACACTATTGAAACATATAAGAACCACATTCTGAAGTTCATGGACGAGCTTAAAATTGAGAAAGCTATCGTTGCTGGGCACTCGATGGGAGGCATGATTGCTCAAAAATTAGCAATAGAGAATCCAGAGAGAGTTTTAGCTTTGATTTTAATTGGAACATCAGCTAAGGTTATAGATAGTTTTGGTATGCTTCTCAATACGCTATTAGCAAGGTTTCTTTTAAAAATAATGTATCCAACCGCTTTTAGAATAATTCTTGGAAAAGCGTTTAGCAAATACTTTCCAAAGGATGAGAAGAAGAGGTTAATAGAGCAATGGTTGAAGGAGAATGACAAATATGTCGTTAGGAATAGCTTCAAAAACTTCGTAAAGTACTTCGATACAAGAAGCGAGCTTCAGAAGATAAAGGCTCCAACATTAATAATTGTGGGAGAACTAGATGCGATGCTTCCTCCAAGAATGTCAAAATTGCTTCATGAGAAGATAGCAGATTCTAAATTTGTGTTAATAGAGAAAGGAGGACACGAAATAATGCTTGAGAAGCCTAATGAAGTTAATGATGCTATTGAGAGATTTTTGAAGGAGAAGGGATTTATCTAACTTTTTTCTTTTTAAAATGCTGATTCTAGTGATTCTCCCGTTCTGATTATTACGTAAAAGAGAATTATTGTAATGAAAGTCAGGAGGAAAGCTGCTGCTCCAGCTGAAACAAATCTTCTTCCTCCTATCATCAAATAGAGAAATATTGTTAGTGTAGCGTATCTTCCTCTAGCTAATAAGTTCGAGGCAGCAAATTCTCCTAAGCTTGTCGCTAAAGATATTATTAAAGCTGCTATTATACTCGACTTTAAAAGTGGAAGTTCAATTTTAATTAACCTTAACTTTGGGTTTCCGAATACTAAACTGGCCTCCCTGATATCTCTTTCTATTCTGAGATAACCGTTAATCATAATCCTAGTGGCGAATGGATATGCAATTAATATGTGTAGCGAGATTATCAGAAATGTAGGATTCTCTAAAAGTCCGAACTTTCCAAATGCAAGTATATAACTTAGAGCTAAAGTTATTCTTGAGGTCGCCATTGGAGCAAACATCAATAAACCGTATCCTATAGAAATAGCTCTTCTCTCATAAAGCACTCTCGCTGAGATTATTGATAAGATTGTCACTATGATAGCAGTGGATGCAGAATAAATTAGTGAATTAATCGGTGCCATTATTGGAGGAGCTCCTAAATAGATGTTATATTCGGTTGATAGTAAATTGGTTAAGCCTTCTATAGTAAACTGTCCAGTAACGGGGTTATAAAATCCTGAAAGCATTATGATAACTATTGGAAGAATCTGAAATGCTAGGTAGATAATAAGGTAGAAGACCAGCAGAATCTTTTTCAATTTTTGCTCTTCAGAGAAACTTTTTTCAACCATAACTTCAGTTTTTTCTCCTCTAGGGATTTTTTCAGAGATGATAAGATAGATGAACAAAAATAATGCTATGAGGATTAGCTGAATAAATGCTAAAGCTGTAGCCTCATTTATTTTGAAAAGAGCATTGTACAGAGTGAATATCTCAACTTCTATCGTCCTATAGTAACCTCCCCCAAGAATCAGAACAATTTCAAAACTGAGAAAGCAGAAGAGAAACGAGAGAATGAAGGCTAGAAGAATTCCAGGCATGAGTAGGGGTAGTGTAATCCTAAAGAAATTTAGAACTTTAGATTTACTATAAACGGCAGAAACTTCTTCTGTTTCCCTTCCAATTCTCCTCCATAATCCAGCTATTATGAGTGCTGATAAGGGTGAATTATAGAAAATGTGAGCCAAAAGAATTCCAATAACCCCCTTACCTAGGACGATATTAATTCCAATAATACGCAATAATCTCGTTATGATACCAAAATCAGAATACAAAATTATGAATGCGTAGCTAACAACTATTGTTGGAAGAACGAAAGGAGTTGACATCAATGCTATTGCTAAGTTCTTTCCTTTGAAATCATACTTTGCTATTATATATGCAATTGGAAAGCCTATAAGAACGGAGAGAATTGCACTAAGCAATGCTTGCCAAAATGAGAAAATTATTGATGAGATTACACCCTCATCCGAGAGTGTGGTAAAAACAAGTCTAAAAAAATCCTTTAGGGCTAGATGATTAATGAAAATAATCATTAATGGGAAATAGTAAAAGACTATGAGAAACGCTAATGGAAGAATCATGAAATAACTAGATTTTTGCATTATCTATCAGCTGTCCCAGCCCTCATCACAATTCAGACCACGGCATTTTCATCAGCATCATATTTTGATTTAATTGTCTATACTGATTTTTCCTTTAGGGTTTAATTTTTAGCTTTTCTGCTTAAAAATAGCAAATTTTATAGGGAAAACATCCATATTAAGCCTATGACTATGATTATTAGCTCATTCGCCGCAGCCCAATCCTTCTCAGTTAGATCAGGTAGCCAGAAGAATAAATGATTTCTCGTGAGATCTATAATCTTTTTATGGAAAAATGAAAAGCTATAGTCTCTTTTTCCCGTAATCTTCCAATAAATTGGTCTTAGGATGTACCAATCAATGATATCAGGAATTGATGAGGCTAACATGCCAAGCCAATATTTTATAAAGATTATGATAAAGGCTATTGAAGCTATTAAAATTAGGATATGATAAGCTTTCCAGAAGAAGGTATCTTGAGGTTCTGCTGGATGATATGTAATTACCGCTATGGAATCTAAGATTATGTGAGATAAAATTCCTAAAAATATTATTAATAATACCTGAATCCAAAAAGGTAAGGAGAGACTTTCAACATATTTTTGGATGACTACACCAAAGATAAAATGGGTAACCGACTGCATTTTAATCACATCTGATAAGAATGAATAAACTCACTTTACAATTAGTGATAATTAAATTTGACATCTATGTAAAAACGAGTATAATGATTTATTGTGTTTTTAAATGGCGTTCCGTGGGGCGTTGGGACCCTCATCCCCCCACGGTTGACGCCCGAGAAGGGCGTTCCGTGGGGCGTTGGGACCCTCATCCCCCCACGGTTGACGCCCGAGAAGGGCGTTCCGTTATATCTTTTTAAGATAAAAAATGCTTTTTATTTCTTACATTTCGTATGGTGTAGAGTGTTGTCTTTTGTGGGCGGTATTGACACTTCCTATAGTAAAAGAGAGAAGATACTATATGTTGGTATTTTATTAATCTATGAACATGTTGTAAAGAGGATTATTTCGGAAATATTAGCTATCACTTCCATAATGCATTTTAGGGAATTAGGAAGAAAGACTAAAAACACTATCTTAAGAAAAGTTGATAATATCGCTGATAAGTATTCAAAACATATTTTATTTAGGGTTCTAGTAGTTCATGTAGGCAAAAGATTAAGTACAGATAAGCTCTCTTTCATTGAAAGATTCACATCGATATTTCTTCGAGCACATAAAGTATCAAGATTTTATGTTTGTAGCGATCTTAATAGAGGCTCCTATAAGTTTGCAAATGCGTTAAGGAATAGAACTGGATTAGAGTGTATAGTCGAAGATGACCAATCCAATTTAGTTAGTTTAGCTGATATCTTTATTAATTGGTATAGAATAAGAAAACCGAAGTTTGAATTCATATCTGAGAAAATACATCATTGTTAAAGTTAGATTTTCAGGACCAAATTCTACTTTAAAAAAATTTGAGCATAAAATATAAATGCGATTTCTGTATTCTATTGAACATTCTTTGAAGATTGTCATAGGGTCTATCCTTGATTAAGGTATACGATAAGTTGTATAGGCTTATTCTGAAGAAGATAGTGCCTAGAGTTCCAGAAAAAAGGATACTAGTTCCGTTCACAGAGAGCCTTAAGCTAAGATATTTTTCAAGGGACTTTGAAGGTTTTCTAAGCGTCATACGAACTTTATATAACCTAGAGTCATTCAAAATGTTAGAAGATCTCTTTATAGTGGATGCTTTAGGGGATGTTATTAAGATTCAAGACCATTCGCAAGCGGAGGAGATTGCTGACGAGGGAATAATTGAACCAAGATGTTTTGTCAGATATTGGCCAACAGTACCGCCTCATTTCTCATCGAAGGATCTAGATCTAGCAGATAGACTGGATTTGAATGCTATAGCATCTTTTACTAAGGAAGGCAATGAACTCCACATTTTTATGATAAAAGGAGATTGGTTTTCATTTAGAGACGTAAGGAGGAGAGTAGCGGTAAAACTTTTGAACATGGCAGAGGAAATTTCCTTATCCATTGAAAAAGAAGGAAAACCTAGATTATCTGAGCCAGATGAAATAAGTTATGGTGAGGGGGTAATTAAGATACTTCCTCATATAGAATCAGAAAGACGATGGAAAAAAGCTATAAATTTGCTTACGTTTTCTTATCTCTCAGAAGAATTGCCTCAATATTTATATCTCAAGCTCACCCTTTAATTTTTACCACCCATATTTTTCCGGACCCCATTCCTTTTTTATTAACTCTTGCTTAGCCAATACAAGAGTTCTTGGAGGTATATCTTCATAAAGAATTACTCCTGGACCAATAGCACTATATGGTCCAACTCTGACCCCTGGCATAATAATTGCATTAACTCCGGTTCTACAGAAATCTCCTATATAAGCTCCATTTCCAAATCTTGGGGGAAATTCTTTCCTTCCCTTTATCCTTATAAGGGCTGGAGAATCATCGAATTTTAATGTTCCAACAACTGTAGCAGCTCCAATATCTGTATATCTCCCAATAACACCGTATATCTCAGAGTAATGCACAATTGAAACACCATCCATGATAACTCCTCCAACCTCGGCAGCATGCAGTATTTTGACTTTTTTGCCTACCACAGTATGACTTTCGATTCTGCAAAATTCATCAACAATAGAGTAATCGTTAATGCTCACCTTACCATTCAGGATACATTTTCCTATTATAGTATTTCTGCCAATTATAGCCCCTCCCCTTATTTCTGCACCTTTTTTAATCTTTGAACCGCTTTTAGCCACTATTTTACCAAGTATCTCAGCATCTTCAGAGATATTTGCATTCTCTTCAATAATTGATTTTTCAAGCTTTGAAAAGAAGTAATCCAAATATTTCATATTTGCTTCAATTATATGCCATGGCTTATCAATATCAACAAAGAAATCATCGTCTGGCTCAACTGTTTTGAATATTTCGCCATCATCGATAGCAATCGCAATGCTTTCTTCCAAATAAAACTCCCTTGGTGGCATAACACCTACTGGGACATGAAGCATAAATCCAGGATTTGATTCTAAGTACTTTCTAAATCCAGAGTTTAGTACGTAGATTCCTCCAAGTCTATGGGATACTCTATGCCTAGCATGAGCCAATACGTACTCAATTTCATCTCCATTATTTTTACTGCAAATCCAATCATTTGGTCTTTCACTGCGTAGAGGAACGGTAAGGGCTACATAATCAGCTCCTCTCTTAGCTTTGTCAATTACCTTCTTTAACGTCTCTTCGGATACAAAGATATCTCCATATATAACGAGGAATTTATCCAAATCTTCGAAATGCTTTAATACATTCAATAACGATTTAGCCGTTCCTAAAATCTCTCTGTCCTCAATAAACATTATATCTTCAAAATCCTTGAGCGCTGAATATATTTGTCCTTTTAAATGTCCAACCACGACTATAATCTTCCTCAACCCTAATTTCTTTAGAGTGGTTACTTGATATTCTATCACGCTTTTATCTCCCAATGGTAATGCGGCCTTTGGCATTGTTTCAGAGAAGGGATAAATCTTACTTCCTTTACCAGCGGCAAGAATAACTGCAGTATCCATTTACTTCCACCTTAGCTTTAAATTAAATAAATATTTCCGAAAATCGGATAATTCAATGTTTTGCTTGAAATTTTCTTGGCTAGTTTTTTGCATAATTTTATAAATTTATAATTTTATGTAATGAATCCTTGGTGAGTATTATGAAATCTTCACGGACAACGATAGCTGTTTCGGAAGAAGTAAAGTTGAGCTTAATGAGATTAAAAATAGAGGAGAGAGTAAAAACATTTGATGAATTGCTCAGAAAGATGATTGTTGCTTATCGTAAAATGAAATTCTTAGAGGCAAGCAAGCGCTTTAGAGAAAAGATGAAGGAAAAGGGTATTGGTTTGGAGGAACTATTAAATGAGTAAGGCAATAATTGATACAAATGTAATTTTCTCAGCACTGTATAAGCCTAAATCAACATCCGGTATGATCATATTTCTCGCAATTGAGGGAATAGTTAATCTCATAGCTCCAATATCCATTAGAGAGGAAATATTGAGAAAACTCAAAGAAAAACTTGAATTTAGCTCTGAAGAAGCTCAATTTATTGTTTCTTCACTACCAATAGATTGGATAGAAAAGGAAATCTATGAAGATTTACTGACTAAGGCTAAAAACATGATTAGAGATGAGAGCGATGCCCCCATAATAGCTCTATATCTAGCAACAAGATATCCTATCATAACTGGTGATAAGGATATATTAGAATCAAACGTTGAGGCATATAAGCCTAGTGAATATCTAAGGAAACTTATGGATGAGAAAGTTATTAGAAAAGAGGAACTCAAGAAAATATTGGGAGAAATTGAGAAATTCGTTTAATCTCAGACAGGATGAGCATTTTGAAATTGAATCTAGCTCATGAAATTGTGTTTTCTTTAAAAATGAGAAATGAAGGTAATAAGTAAGTGCTGTAATTTCAAAGGAGGTTTAGCTAATGAAGTTAAAAGTTTTCGTGACCAGTCATGCCCACATTGACTCTGAATGGCTTTGGCCTTTAGAAGAAACTATTGAAGTTTGTAAGGAGACTTTTTCAAATGCACTTAAGCTTATGGAAAAATATCCAGAGCTGACATACATTCAGAGCTCATCCCTCTTCTACGAGTTCATGGAGGAGCATTATCCAGAGATTTTCGAAGAAATAAAAAGGAGAGTCAAAAGCGGAAACTGGAAGATTGTTGGAGGATCATTCCTAGAATTTGATCCTAATATGCCATCTGGGGAGTCACTAGTGAGACATTTTCTATTTGGGCAAAGATACTTTAGGGAAAAATTTGGAGTTGTCGCAAAGACATTTTGGCTTCCAGATTCTTTTGGTTTCCCAGCATCATTACCGCAGCTATTGAAAAAATCTGGATTAGAATATTTTGCAACTCACAAGCTCAAGTGGAATGATACTACAGAATTCCCATACTATATCTTCAAGTGGAGGTCTAAGGATGGAAGCCAGGTACTGAGTCTTCATCTTCCAGGTACTTATAATGATTATCTCTTTAGCATAAAGAAGGTGCTTCTAAATTTCCATTTTCAATTAAAAAAGCAAAAAATACCTGTACTTATGCAAGTATTTGGAAGAGGGGATCATGGCGGTGGTCCAGAAGAGGAAGAATTAATTAACCTTAGAAAATGGAGGGAGGAATATGGCGATAAGATAGACTTCATATTCTCTGGTTTGGATGAATTCTTTGAAGAGATAAAGAAGAAATATTCGGATAAGCTTCCAGAAATCGTTGATGATGAGCTTTATCTTGAGTTCCATAGGGGAGTATTCACAACAGGAGCTCCAATAAAATGGCTCAATAGATACGATGAAAATGCGATATTGCAAGCGGAAAAGATCTATTCTTTACTTAAAATAATCTATGGAGAGGAATATCCTAAAAAAGAACTGGATGATGCGTGGAGAAAAATTTTGCTCAATCATTTCCACGATATGATGTGCACAACTGTAATCCCAGAGGATTATATCACCGGAATTAGAAGAGGAGTTGAAGCTGGAAAAAAGATAAATAATTTGATAAAGAATGGCCTTAAAACACTGGCAAATAAAGTTAAGGCAAAGTACTTAATCTTCAATCCTAACAGCTGGAAGACGTCAGCATATGTGAAGATAAAAGATAATATTAAAGGAAAATATCAGAAACTGAGCGATGGAAGCAAGCTCGTTTATGTGAAAGAGGTACCCCCTGTAGGCTATAAATCCCTCAATGAGCTAAAAGATGAACCGAATGATAAAGTAAATATTAGAGAGGATAAGGATGCTTACGTTATTGAGAACAAGTACCTAATCATAAGGATCTCAAAGAAAAAAGGCTGGATAGTGAGCATTTATGATAAAATAAATAAGAGAGAAACACTAAGAAATCCCATACGACTTAGAATCTACTTCGATTATCCAATGCCTGGAAGAGGAAAGTTGATACCTGGAGCAATATTTGACGCTTGGGAAGTTTATAATAGGGAGATGATAAACAAGTACGTCTTTAAGGATCTAAAGGCGAAAAATGTAAAAATTAGCGAGAAAGGAGAATGGTATTCCTCAGTAGTTGCTGAATTCGAATATAGACAACTCGGGTTCTGGAAATCAAAGTTTAGATTAGAGGTTGGATTATACGCTGATAAGCCATACGCTGAAATTAAATTCTATGGTGAATGGAAAACATGGCATAGATTTTTGAAACTTGTTATTCCAGTTAACATAAATTCTTATGAAGCTGTTTTTGAAACCCCGTATGGAACAGTAAAAAGACTTGATGCTGAGAGGATAAAAGATCCCGCGATAAGAGCAAAATATGAGGTATCTGGGCAAAGATGGGTCGATATATCAGACGGGAATTATGGCGTTGCAATCATAGATGATTCAAAATATGGGTATAGCTGGATTAATGGTGCCATAGAGCTTAGTCTGTTAAGATCTCCAACATTTCCATTACGAGAGACACATGCACCAAATCCGCAAATGGATAAAGACTTTCAGAGAGCATTTCTTGACTACAAAATGTTGACTCTTAAGAACACTATAGGAAAGATAATCCTACATTCCTTCTTAATTTTTAACCTTCTTAAAGCATATCTGAAGAATTGGAGCAGATTCGGTCCAATGGATTGGGGAACTCATAAGGCTACAATATGGATTTATCCTCATAAAGGAGATTTCTCAGAAGGAAATGTTCCCTCAATCGCTGCTGAGCTCAATACTAAATATTTCATAGTCAGGGGAGGCGGAAATAATGAAAATGTATTTTCATTAGTTGAGATCGAACCACAATATGATGTTCATATAACAGCTATAAAGCTCTCAGAGGACGACCCAAATGGTATAGTAATCAGGCTATTCAATTCATCTGATAAGGATGTAGAGGTTAAAATGAAGCCATACTTTGATGTTAAAGAAGCAAAAGAACTCAATTTAATAGAGGATGAAATAGGAGAGGTTAATCTAGAAAATGGAGAGATAAAGTTAAGATTTAAACCGCATGAGATTAAAACAATTCTTCTAACTTTTTAATTCGCCTCGTAGCCGATATTTATTCCATTAAGAAGAGAATTCATTACAATACTTTCAACTCTTCTTATTCTAACAAAATCTGTTTCAAATCTGCCAATTTTGTTCTTAATAAGCCTCTCAACAAACTTTTTACTTTTCATTACCCCTCCCCTCTCTATTTTGAAAAAAATGAGGTTTTATAAAAAGTAAAAATACCTGTAATAAAATCGTCATACATCAGCAATATTTGTGAAAGATGGTCGGTTGTAAATGATGGTATTAAATCTCGAGAAAGATAGCTATAAGGCGATAAAAAGAGGCATTAACGAAACTAAGGAATTCCGATATAAAAATATTACAAGAGAATAGTTAATAGCTAAAAGAGGTAAAAATAATCAATAAAACTAAAAGTCACAAATGTTATTATTTTTGGATTTGCGTAGTTTTGGGTGGAGCAGTTTGAATGAACCTAAAGTAATAGATTTAATAGAAAAAGCTCGAGAATGCTATGAAAAAGCTATTGAATTACTGTCTCAAGGAGATTATCATGACGTAGCAGAGAAGGCATGGAATGCCATAGAATACATGCGAAAAGCGTTTCTAATTGCATTAAACATCCCTTATGAAAAAGCTAAGACTGTTAGCCAAGGTCTAGTTTTATTTTCGGATATTCTGAGGAAGCTTGAAAGAAAGGAGATCCTAAGAATATATGACCAGTTAATGTTAAAGTTGCATATTCTCGGATTTTATGAGCAAATAACTCCTCCAGATGAAATAGATGAGCTTATAAGAATAACAACTCGATATTTCATCTCACAAATGGAGGATATAATTAATAAAATTAAGGGTATAGATCTGAGTCAGGCAGCGAAATTTATAGATAAGATGGCTAAAATAAAGAGTGATATTGTAGCGAAGAGTGCTGAACTTTATGAAGTTAGGCAAAGTTATATCGCTTATATAGAACGAGCATTAGCAAAAATCTCAAAACAAAAGGAGTAGTTTTCAATAGGTTAAGCTGAGAATCTCATGTTTAATCCTTTAAAATTACGATATGACTTTTTGACCGCCTTGCCTTTATTATCCCTATTATGAAAGGGGCTATAAAAACAAGTAGAGGAATGAACCAATTAATCATGCTGTATTCAACAATGTTTATTTTTAGGGTGATCGTTTTTATTATCAAATATTCTGAAAAAAACCCAGAGATTTTTATAAGAAGGAGATTTTCATTTTTTATTTCGCACTCTAGCTTTGCTTTAACTACTGTAGATGTCGTAGCTTCTGTAATGCTCGCGTCATTAATCTCAATTTTGAAGATTAAATATTTCAAAGAGGAGGGAGTATAATAAACTATGCTAACATAAGCTTGTCCTCTGCCTATATAAGATGAGTTAAAAACGAATTTTAGGGGAATAGTATAATTATCGTGCGTAAGGAGAATGTTAGGTTCAAAACTTATGTAAAGCTCTGAGTTATCCACTCCTTTAAACGATATAGAAGAAAATAGGATTAGAAGAATCAACATCCTAAAGATTTTCATCCTTATCCCTTTAGAATTCTATATAGAACATACGCGAACATGATTGGGCTTGTGTAAACTAGGAGCATCAAGATGAAGTAAAAGATCTGTCTTGTGATGAGAGATATCATCCAGATGACTACTGTTATTAGGAAAAACCTCATCATGTAGGCATTTAGGTCTCTAATACGGATTTCCTTAATAAGGGGTTTTCCCTCTAACCTGAAAAATGATTTTTTCTTCGCTTTTATTATAGATAGAATGATTAGGCTGTAAATTACTGCAGGAATTAGATACGCATTTGGAGTTTTGGGCAATGCTTCAGTTCGAAGAGTAATCCCATAAAAAACATAGATGAAGATCAGTAGAGCTAATGAAATAATCTTTGTTCTTTTAGAGACTATGAAATCCTGGAGCTTATAGTCTTTTCTTCCTATTCTAAAAGCTATAAGCCGAAAGATAATCGAGATGATGAAGATTAGCAATACCATGATTGCGAGGCCGAAGTAATAAATTC
>Ga0180301_10002082_pt1 | contig 15731 bp, 15 predicted proteins | sample GuaBasSediGuay16_FD_121797 | JGI IMG/M metagenome (GOLD analysis project Ga0180301, IMG submission 121797) | Subseafloor sediment microbial communities from Guaymas Basin, Gulf of California, Mexico - Guay16, Core 4569-2, 12-15 cm | ecosystem: Environmental > Aquatic > Marine > Hydrothermal...
AAGAGGTGAGAAAAATCCTTGGCTAAATTTAATAGGAGAGAGTTAATGCTCTCTCCTATTCAAGAAATTTCAATTTCTTCCTTTTTAGATGCTAAAATCCGGGCCAATTTTTCTCATGAAATATAAAATTTTTCTTCATCAGTTTAGATATATTTGACATTTTTTAAATTATGCTAAAATTCTCTCCAAAGAGGTTTAAAATGAGAATAACTATAGTGGGAGCAGGCCCCATAGGTTGTTATCTGGGGCAACTGTTAAAAAACTACGGCTTTTCTCCAATAATTCTGGAGGAACACAAAGAGATTGGTGTTCCTGTTCATTGTGCTGGAATAGTAGGGACTTCTCTTTTTAGTCATTCAAAAATACCTCTGTCAGAAGAGATCATAGAAAACAGGATAAACGGGGCTATCATATCGTATAACGATCAACATTTTATGCTAAGAAGGGATAATGTAGCTTTTGTCATTGACAGAGAGAAGTTTGATAAGAAACTTTCACTGGGGTTAAACATAAAAAAAGAAACCAGACTTTTAAAACTTGAAGAGAAAGAGGAAAGATGGATTTTGCAAACTACAAAAGGTTCTGTTTATTCGGATATAGTAATTGGTGCTGATGGAGCAACTTCTACCGTAAGGAAGCTTGTAAATTTTAAGTTAACACCCAGATATTACAAGGGTATCAGAATTAGAATGAGGCACAAAGTTACACCAGAAGATATGGTAAGAGTGGATTTTATAAAGCCCTTTCTTTACTTTTGCTGGTTAATCCCTGAGTCAAATGGTTATGTGCGTATAGGAAGCATTGCTCCTAATCCCAGGCAAGCCGTAAAAACTTACTTAGAGAAGATAGGTTTAAGAGGAGAGATTGTTGAAGAGGGTGGTGGAGTGATAGCCACAGGTTACGGCGAAACAGTTAAAGGAACTGTTGCTCTGGTTGGAGACGCTGCCTGTCAGGTAAAGCCTCTAACCGGGGGAGGACTTTACTACGGGATGAGATGCGCCGAAATTTTAGCTGAATGTATAAAAGAGGGAAATCTTTGGCTGTATGACAGAAGGTGGAAAGAATCTTGGGGAAAAGAAGTACGTTTAGCCCTGAAAATAAGGAAATTATTAGAAAAAAGAGAGTTTTCCTTTCTGGAAAGACTTTTCACTCTGGCCAGGAAAAACTCCCATATTATTGAGCAACTGGTTGATTTTGAACACCATACAGCCGGTATTTTTTCTGTAGTTAAGAAAATTGGACTGCTTTTGCCCGGATTATCTGACAGGAATATTTCAATTTTGAGCTTGCTATTTTTAGGTTTTTTATTAAGATAAGGAAAAATTTGGGAGCGTATATTATGAGTGATGATGGATGGAGTTACTCTGAGAGATATCTTTTAAGATCTCTCCAAATTGAACTGGAGAGGAAATGGAAAGAGAGAGAAGATAGAAAGGGTATAAGCAAGGATGCGAGATTAAAGATTGAGCTAAATAAGCTTCCCTCACACTGGGTTCAGGCTATTTATAAAGAGTTAGGATACGTGGAGAGAGTTTCTAAAAAAGAACAGATTGAATATATAACTCGCATACTCTGCAATAAAAGATTTTTAGAAAAAATTCTGGTTGAACTTAGTAGAAGTTCTCTTTTCATACTCAAGTTTCTGCTGGAAAAAGGTGGATGGTCAACTTTTCAGCATTTATCCAGACAGGCAATTACCGATGAAAGTAGCGATGGCTGGTGGTGGGAGGAGGAGCCACCTTCAAGTCCTCTGGGAAAATTAAGAGTCAGAGGGCTTGTCTTTGTGGGAAGAACTCCTATTAAAAAGAGGTTTTATAAAATAGGAGTTATACCAAGGGAACTTAGAGGTTTGCTCAGGGAAGTTTTACCCAGAGTTTATCAGATGAAAGATCTACAGGAAAAGAAAAAGACTGAGAAAAGATTTTTGAATTACGGGGATGAGGTAAATTATCAGGAACTTATCCAGGAAATTAAGGATTATTTTAACCAGATTGACTGGTTTACTTTTTTGAAAGAAGATCAGGTTATTGATTTTTTAGATTTTCTCAAAAACAGAAACTCCCCTTACCAGGAAATTGAAAAAAAATGGAGTGATATTCAGTGTTTTCATTACTTTGTTGATTCGTTTTCCTTTGATAAGAAGAGCCTTGATGAATTTAAAGTCTGGGAATTTAGCTATTTTGTTTCTCGATTTATACCGCAGAAATTCGGCGAATATAATCTTGTCTATGAGGATATTAAACGGATATTGGAAACTGTAGCCCAGCTATACAGATTTCTAAAAGATAGAGGCGAGATTAAATCCGATACTGAAATTCGAAAAGCTGTAAGTCGAATAATCCAGCCAGATGGCAAGATTGCTCGTATACCCATCCCTCGAGCTAAAGGTCCTGAGGCTTTACTGATAACAACCCTCCCCGGGAAAAAAGAACTTGTTTTCACCAATAATGATTTATGGATCAGTATAGTGCTTTACCTGCAGTATGATAAAAGCTGGGGAAGGATGATTCTGGATCTTGAAAAGAAAAAAAAATCTAATTTGATTGTAGATGCTGAGAGAAAAAAAGAATATGTGTTTAAACTAAAAGAGAAATTAGAGAAAAACAATCTTTCTCCTTCTCATTTACTCTCCTCTATAAAACCAGACAGAAGAGAGATAGACAAGGCCTTTAACTGGTTTTATAATAAAAAAATTATCATCAAGTAAAACCGCTAAAGTCTACCAGGTAGGGATTATGTTTTTGCTTATAAGAACCTCTAAGGCCTTTCTACTTTTTTTAATGATAGAAAAAGCACGCCTGTAAAGCTGATCATAAGTGTATCTGGTTTCGGCAAGTTTTTGTTCTATTGCCTTTGTCCCCACAGCTGCTGCTTCTTTTGGAAAAACATCCCATTCATCCATACGTGGAATTATGTACTTTTCGCTTAACCCCTTTCTTTCAGCATAGTTTGCCAGCTCATAAGCCGCAGCTATACACATTTCATCGGTAATTTTCTTAGCCTTTACATCAAGGACCCCTCTGAATATGCCAGGAAATCCCAGGGAGTTGTTTATCTGATTTGGAAAGTCCGAGCGCCCGGTGGCTACTATTCGAGCACCAGCTTCCATGGCTTCATGGGGCCATATCTCTGGGAGAGGATTGGCACAGGCAAAAAGTATACTGTTCTTAGCCATTGATCTTACCCATTCCTTTCTAATAATGCCCGGTTCAGGTTTTGAACAGGCGATGCAGACATCTGTTCCTTTCATTGCTTCTGGTATATGTCCTTTTCTCCTTTCAGTATTGGTAATAAGGCTCATTTCCCACTTTTGTGCATCGCTTCTAATATCTTTTCTATCAGAATGGATTATTCCTTTACTGTCGGTCAGGATTATGTTTCCCGGTTTTACCCCAGCCTTGATTAGAAGTTTAGCTATGGCAATATTTGCTGCTCCAGCCCCAATAAGACAAATTGTAACCTCTGATAGCTTTTTATCTACAATCTTTAAGGCATTGATTAAACCGGCAAGGGTTACGGTCGCGGTTCCCTGCTGATCGTCATGCCAGACAGGTATTTCCAGTTCCTCTTTCAATCTTTCTAAAATATAAAAGCATTTTGGCTTGGCAATGTCTTCAAGATTTACTCCTCCAAACGAAGGTTGAATCCATTTTACAGCCTGTATTATCTGGTCAGGCTCTTTAGTAGCGAGACATATAGGGAAGGCATCAATTCCTCCCAGATATTTAAAAAGAAGTGCCTTTCCTTCCATTACAGGGAGACTTGATTCCGGACCAATATCTACTAAGCCAAGGACTCTGCTTCCATCTGACACAATAGCTATGGTGTTCCATTTGTTGGTATAATGATAAACCAACTTTTTGTTTTTCTTTATTCGTTTACAGGGCTTGGCAACGCCTGGTGTGTACCATATAGAAAAATCTTGATAATTTCTTATGGCACATTTGGGAACAATTTGTATTTTCCCCTGATACAGTCTGTGTAGCTCGGTCACATCCTGCGAAATTGACTTTTTGGCATGACCTTTTTTGTTCATGGATAACACTCCCTATTTTCCGTCTTAAGTTGCAATATGGTATTAAATCTGACGGGTTGTGTCAAGGAGTTTTTCCAGATTCGGGAAAAAGTCTTATAACAAAGATAAAACTTAAACACTAAACGGGAAGGGAATTCCTTTCCTTTAAAGCAAGGTATACGCACCCGGGCTGTCGTCTAACAGGAATTTTTTCCGAAACTGCAGGTATTTAACTTGACGTTTTTCATAAGTAACATAAATTTAAGTAGGGAAAAATGAGAATATTGTCCTTCCTGGTTTTGGTGGTTTTTCTGGGCCTAATTTTTATATCTGGTTGTATTCCCAGGGTAAAAAAAGAAAAGGTACTGGTCCCACCCGAGGTAGATATAAGCCAGTTTGAAACAATTATTCTGGGTAAATTTCGTGGTGAGGACGAGGGAGTTTTGATTGAGGCAAGAATGATGCTTGCCGAGAGATTTAAACAGCAAAATCAACAGATTATAGATAAATCAGATTTTGATGAAGCATCTATTCCCTGGAAGGAAGAAAAAGCTCTTTTAGTGCTGGGAGATTTAACCTACTACAGTGTGGATACGTATGCATCTCCACCTAAGAAGTCAACCTACAAAGAGAAGGAGCAGGTAAAATATTCCTGGTATTGTGATCATTCAATAACAGTTACGGTTAACTTTGTGTTCAGATTAATGGATGCCACTACAGGAAAATTAATTTACTTCAAACAATTTCCGGCCACTGAAACCTGGCACGATTATTATGTGTTGATAGATTGGCATCAAGAGACACCTCCGCCTTCCTCACTTATTCCACCTGTAAATACTAGCAATGTTTTTACCCTTAGAACTACAGCGATTAAAAAGGCGGTAAATGATTTTTGCAATAAGATAATACCACATTATGAATGGAGATGAAAAGAATTTACCGGACACCTCAGGCGACGTAAATTGCCAGCTTGTTGGCATTCTCAAAAAGGAGTATTTGGTTAGCTTTCCGTTTTAGCCAGTGATTGATTATTCTTTGAGGATCAGGGGTAGGATAAAGGTGAATTTTTCTTATCACTTCTTCTTCCAGTTCTGAGTAAAGCCATATTTTATTTACTCTATCAATTACTTCTGCCATCTTGTAGGCTTTTTGTTTGAAGAGTCTGTAATTTTTTTTGATTTCCGGCGCCAGCTTACCCCGGGGTTTATTGATTAGAAGCGAATCGTAAAAGAACTTTTTTGCCTTTTCACTGGGAGCAAGTCCCATGTAACCTCCATGACAGGAGGCTATAAGTAAGACCTCGCCACCGTCCCTAATAGCATTTTTGACAAGATCCAGACCTCTTTGAGCAGTATAAAGAGTTTCATCTTCTGGATGTCCTCCTGGACAGACAATCACAAAATCCGAAGGTTGAATCCGAAAACTGGTTGTTTGGTCGATAACTTTTATACCTTCAGTGGTGACCCTGTTAATTTCACCGAAAGCAGCCCAGATTAGGTCTTTACTACCAATGGTGCCAAGCACACAAATGGGTTTCCCTCGCGTTATGAGATTCATAGCTTCAATCATGTCCTCAGAGACAGAATTTTGTCTTCGTGCAGGGTCCGGGTGCCATGGATGTTGTCCGAAGGTGGCGTCCTCCTCAAGTGCCAGCTTATGATTTTGCTCTATAGTTTCAAAAGAACAGACTCCTGGAAGAAAATTTTTAACCGCATTGCAGTATCCGGCAAAGTAATGGTTTTTCATGTTAGCTATTATGAAAAATACCTCTGCTTCCTGAGTAAATCTTTCCGCTACAACCCTTGTTCCCCGACTGGTTGTTCCAACTTCTACTAACTGCTTATCCTCACAATCATGAATAATAACATTGTATCTCAAATGGTAAGCTTCGGAACTTTTTCTTATATAACCCGCTATCTTAAGGTTTTCCTGAGTCTGTGGTTCATGGGAACCGGTAGTGATAATAAACTGGACAAAGTCAGCCTCCTTTAGCCTTTTGCAAGAAATTTCGATTTCCTGTGCATGTGGTTGACCTCTTGTTCCATCTTCGATTAGAGCGCACACTTTTTTCCCTTTTACCAAATCTTCAAGCTTCCGAGTGCCCAAAGGGTTATTCATAGCTTCTTCCAGTAGTTTTTTATTTTCCCCGGAGGAAGAGGAGACTTTGGGTTTTATAATCTGGACTTTGTCCTCTGGAATAGTGAGAATAATAGATTTTTTTCCATAAGGAAGGTTTATTTTCATTGTGCCCCCTTTTTGAAATAATCATAGTTTCATTTATGAATAGGTCAAGGGGTGAAAAAGATGCCCTGGCAAAGGTTTTATTTCACTTAAAAGTTGGGTGCAGCTCGGCCTCGCTTTCTGGCTGTGCAAAAGTTTCTACTATGGTGAAGCTTTTTGCTCGCCAAAAAAGCTTGCTTGCAAGGTATCTCCGGGAGCCTTTATCTTCATGAGAAAAAGTGTTCCAATGTTAGTTAGGAATATTTGACAGCCCCTTTCTCTCTGCTAAAATTTCTCTTGAAACGTGAAGGAGGGAGATATGGCTTTTCAATCACAATCACCGATATCCTGGCAGGAGGTTCTGGATTCACACATAGATGTGGATAAAATAGTGAATCTTACCTGCAGACTCGTGGAGAAAAACACTGTAAATCCGCCTGGAAACGAATATTTGGTTAAAGAAATTTTAATTGAACATCTGAAGGAGCTGGGAGCTAAAATTGAGATTTATGAGCCAGCACCAGGGAGATGTAACGTTCTTGGATATGTAGGTAAGGGTTTACCGGTAGTAGCAGTAATCTGTCATATGGATGTTGTTCCTCCAGGGGAAGGATGGGATTTTGATCCCTTTTCTCCTCAGATTAAAGAAGGAAAAATTTTTGGGAGAGGCACCATAGATAACAAAGGACCATATGCTGCCAGCTGGATGGGAATCAAAGCCCTTCTTGAGGCGGATCTCCCTTTTGAAGGAACCATAATTCTGGGGGCAGTTGCTGATGAAGAAAGAGGTTCTCGCCAGGGAATAGAATATCTTCTGAAAAGAGGTTTTTCACCCAACTTTTGCCTTATTCCTGATGGTGGAAGGCTTGACAAAATTATCATTGGTGAAAAGGGAAGGCTGGAGGTGAAGATACTGACAAAAGGAAAATCAGCCCATGCTTCAGAGCCGAAGAAAGGGGAAAATGCTATCTACAAAATGGTTAATTATCTTTACACTCTGAGACATACAAAACTTGAAGGTCACTGTCATGAGCTTTTTACCCCGCCCACTGTTAACCTTGGAGAAATTCGTGGGGGTGAAGCACCGAATGTGGTTCCTGATAAATGTGAGGCAACTCTGGATATAAGGTATCCTCTGGGAATGAAGAAAGATGAGATTTTGCATCAGCTTTCCCTATTAGCATCGAAATTTGATGTGGAAGTAAAAGAAAGTGATTTTTCAGTTGAACCTCATCTGGTGGATGAAAAGTCTCCTATAGTCAAGGCTTTCAAAACAGTAGCCAGAGAACTGGGTATTGATCTAAAGGTGGGAACAGTGGGTGGAGTTACACTGGCTAAGAATCTTTATTTTAGAAATATTCCCAGTGTAGTTCATTCACCTTCCCGTAGCTCGGTGGCTCATCAGGCCAATGAGTATGTAGAAATAGAGAATCTCGTAGTGTGTGCTAAACTTTGGGCTGGTACAATTTATCATCTTTTAACTTTAAAAGAGGGATTTGCAAAATGAAAGGAGAGGCATTGCTGGTGATAGATATGTTAAATGATTTTGTAAAAGAGGGGGCGCCTCTTGAAGTTCCGGCTGCCCGAAAAATTATTCCCTCAATCAAGCAAAAAATTCAGTGGGCTCGAGAAAATGAGGTGTCGGTTATATACATATGCGACTCTCATCGGACTCAAGATCTGGAGTTTAAGTGGTGGCCCTCTCATGCTGTTGAGGGGACCCCAGGAGCCTGCGTGGTGGCAGAAATTTCTCCGGAAAAGGGAGATTTTATAATTAAAAAGAGAAGATATTCAGCTTTCTTAGGAACGGAGCTTGATATTCTTTTAAGAGAACTTAATATCAGGACTCTTCACCTTACGGGTATTCTCACCAATGTCTGTGTCCTTTACACAGCCTGTGATGCAGTAATGAGGAACTATGAGGTTATAGTTTACTCGAACTGTGTGGCTTCCATCTCTTCTGAAGATCATCAGTTTGCCCTCAGACAGATGAAAAATTTTTTAAAAATAAACGTCAGGTAAAGAACGAAAAGTATGGAAAGGGTTGAGTTAAAGGTTGTTGTTATGGACAAAGAAATTCCATTACCCCGGTACATGACCCCTGGTGCAGCAGGGATGGATCTTTTTGCAGCTGAATCGGTGTCCCTTGCTCCTGGTGAAATAAAGCTTATTTCCACGGGAATAAAAGTTGCCGTGCCAGTAGGTTACGAGTTACAGATAAGACCGAGAAGTGGTTTGGCCACCAATGGTGTAGCAATAGTTAATTCTCCCGGGACAGTTGATAGCGATTATCGGGGAGAGGTGAAAGTCTGCCTGATAAATTTGGGTAAGACTACCTTTGAGATAAAAAAGGGTGATAGAATTGCTCAGGCTGTGGTATCTCCTGTGGTTCAGGTTAAAATAAAACGTGTGGAATACCTTGACGAAACTTTAAGAGGTGAGGGAGGTTTTGGTCATACAGGTAAATAGGAGAAGGGGATATGGATAGATCTACCTGGGAAAGACAAAAAGAACTTCTCTGGGCTACTTTTTTTATTGTGGTGGGGATTTTCATTTTTATAAGTCTGTTTTTTTATAACCCTACACATTCTCCCATTTTAACTTTTCCGCCCGAGTCTTACTCTAAAAATTACGTAGGAAAGGCAGGAATTATCTTAGCTACCTATCTTTTCTTAGGTTTGGGAATTGTCGCATTTGTATTACCGTTTGTTCTCATCTGGACCGGTATAAATAAGGTAAGGGGTAGGCTTCGACAAAATTTTTTAGTTTGGGGTATAGGACTGATATGTTTTTTCGTGGCTTTGCCTTCTTTAATTTATCTCGCGGGATTGGGCCTGGATGCACCCTGGTATGGAGGAGGACTTGTTGGATTTCTCTTTTCCAGGGTTTTTCTTAATCTACTTGGAAAATTGGGAAGTTTTATTCTCTGTGGTGCATTGATCTTTATCTGTTTTCTTTTAAATATTGACTTTTCCATGGCAAAGAGAAAAAGAGAAATCAGCCGGAAGTTTCTTTCTCAAAAGGTCCCGCTTTCCAGAGTTCCAGCTTCAGGTAAGCCTAAAAAAAACAAAAGAGAAGTTATAAGGGTTTCTTCTTCCTATCAATTTCCACCTCTGGAGCTTTTGGAACTTCCTCCTTCGGGAAAGTCCAGCTCCAATGAAGTTATGGAGGCTGGCAAGAAACTCGAGCAAACTCTGAAAGATTTTGGTATAGAGGTTCAAATAGAGGAGATTAAGGAAGGTCCGGCAGTGACACGTTATGAGGTAAGACTTGCACCTGGAATAAGGGTGAGCAGATTGATTAATCTTTCCAGCGATCTTGCTTTATCTTTGGCTGTTCCTAATGTGAGAATAGAGGTTCCCGTAAGTGGCAAACCTCTTGTAGGAATTGAGGTTCCTAAAAAGAAGGTTAATTTTGTTTATTTAAGGCAGCTTCTTGAAGAACCAGAGTTCAGAAAAAGAAAAGAAAAACTCCTTTTCCCCCTGGGAAAGGATATTGCCGGGGAGACAGTCTGGGTGGACCTTGAGAATTTGCCTCATCTTCTTATAGGAGGGTCAACAGGTTCAGGAAAAAGTGTATGTTTGAATTCTATCCTGGTAAGTCTTCTTTACAAAGTCCTGCCGGAAGAAGTGAAATTTTTATTGATTGATCCTAAAACAGTAGAATTGGTTGACTATGCAGATATTTCTCATTTGATTTTTCCTCCAATAAAAGACTTTAAAACAGCAAACACTGCGCTGGAATGGGTGGTTCAGGAAATGATGTCAAGGTATGAAAAGTTCAATCGGGAGGGTGTTAGAAACATTGCGGGGTTTAATCAGAATCGCAAAGAAGATGAAATTATGCCCTATCTTATTGTTGTAATTGATGAACTGGCCGATTTAATGATGTTAGCTGGACAGCGATTGGAAAAAACTCTGTGTCGCATAGCTCAACTTGGTAGGGCTACCGGTATTCATCTTATAGTAGCAACTCAAAGACCCTCTGTAGATGTGATAACCGGTTTGATAAAGGCCAATTTCCCCTCCCGCATATCATTTGCAGTTGCTTCTCATATTGACTCCAGAACCATTTTAGATACCACAGGTGCTGAGAAATTAATAGGTAAAGGTGATATGCTTTATTCTCCCATAGATGCCTCAAAGCCTTTTAGGGTGCAGGGAAGTTATATTTCTCCGGCAGAAGTGAAAAGGGTAGTAGATTTTATCAGAGAACAGAAAAAACCGGTTTATAAGGATATAGTAAAAGAGATGGAACAGGTGGAGGAAAATGATGACGAGAGACAGATCCAGGACGACCTCTACCGAGAGGCAAAAGAGCTTGTTCTGGTTAGTGGTAAGGCCTCTACTTCTTATCTTCAGAGAAAACTGGCTATAGGTTATAATCGAGCTGCTCGCATAATGGAACAGCTTGAAAAAGATGGAATAGTAGGTCCACCCAGAGGCAGTAAGCCCAGAGAGGTCTTGATAGAAAAAGGCTCCATTCAAACGGATAGGAAAATTAAGAAAGATGAACACAGCCAATAGGATAACGATCTCCCGTATTTTTTTTATTCCACTTTTTATAGTTTTTTTATTTATTCTCGGATGGAAGGGTAAAGTCATATCGCTTATCGTTTTTTTACTGGCCTGCTTTACTGATTGGCTTGATGGATACATAGCCCGGAAAAAAAAGCAAGTTACCACCACAGGTAAGATTATGGACCCGGTGGCTGATAAAATTCTTGTTTATAGTAGTTTTATCTGTTTTATTTATCTTAAGATAATCCCCTTCTGGATGGTTCTAATCCTTTTGACCAGGGATTTTCTGGTAATGGCTTTGAGAGTAGAACTTGCTGCCCGGGGGAATGTTCTTGCAGCCTGCTATACGGCAAAAGTTAAAACTGTCCTGGAATACACAGTTATTCTGTTTGTCTTTATTTTCTTCCTTCTACCACCGGGTATTTTGCGTCAGGGAATGTTATGGTTTATCTGGTCTGCCATGGGAGCAGCTGTTATTTTTGCCGTAATTTCCGGATTTGAGTATACCCAAGAGGCAAAGCAATACCTGAAGTGAAAAAACTAATTCTTGCCATTGGTACCGGGTTAGGAGTAGGCTACAGCCCTTTTTTTCCGGGAACAATTGGATCTCTGTGGGCAGTTGGTATATACGTTGTATTGGGACTGATAACCCGCAATCTTATCTGGCAGTTGATTGTAATTTTAGCAGTTTTTACTCTCGGTGTATGGGTTTCCGGAAAATGCGAATCTTTTCTGCAAAAAAAGGACCATTCGGCAATAGTCATTGATGAGATAGCAGGGATGCTGGTAGCTCTTGCAGGGATTGGTTATTCGGTTTACTTTGTTCTTCTTGGATTTATCTTTTTTCGCCTGTTTGACATAGTTAAACCGTTTCATATAGAAAAATTACAGAAGCTTAAAAGTGGATGGGGTGTTATGATTGATGATCTCGCTGTTGGTTTTTTAACCAACCTCTTCCTTAGAGCTTTAATTTCTATGCTGGGTTGGTGATTTTTTTTGAGGGTTATTTAAAGAATTACCGGGAGAAGGAGGTGTTACCTTCTCGAAGACCCTGAAAAATAAAGATCCATATTTCAATTTTCTTCTCTCCATGTAAAGATTTATAAGAACAGAAGAAATTATAACAAGGCCAAAAACAACGTAAGTCCAGGAATAGGGAATTCTCAACATGGTTAAAGCATTCTCTATTACTACGATTATAAGGGTTCCACAAAATATTCCCATCATACTTCCTATTCCTCCCATGAGAGAGGTTCCACCAACCACGGAGGCAGCAACTGCTTTGAGTTCCCATCCCTGACCTGCTCGAGATGAAAACGAACTGACTCTAATAATTTGCATTATGGCAACAAGAGCACAGAGTATTCCCACGATAATAAAGCAGATTATTTTCACTCTATCCGTATTTATCCCCATTGCCCTGGCTGCCTCTTTATTATCTCCTGTAGCATACACCCAGTTACCAAATTTGTGGAAGTGAAGTAAAACTCCCAGAAATATCCCCACTCCAATGAACCAGAGGATCTGTGCGGGGAGAATTCCATTAATTTCACCAGTAAAGATGCTGCAGAAAACCGGTGAGGCTTCAGCGGTAAAAGGTTTTTGGATGCCAAGAGAAAGAAGAAGTGTTGTACCTCTCCAGAGCATCATTGTCCCCAGCGTGGTTATGAAGGAGGGGATCCTCCCTCTAACTGTAATGACACCGTTTATAAGACCGAAAATAGCTCCTATAAAAAAAGTAATTAATCCAGCCAGGGGTAGACTCATTTTTATTTCAGACAGCCTCACAAATACAAAGGAACAAAACACCAGGATTGAACCAATGGAAAGATCAAATTCACCACATATCATTAACATTCCAACGCCAAGAGCGATTATTCCAAATTCAGGAGCTAAAGCAAAAAAAACTCTAAGGTTGTCGGGACTTGTGAAGGCAAAGTTTGGAGAAAGAAGAGAAAAAACTACAATTAAACCTGCTAAAACAAGTAAAACATTTACTGATCTATAAAGAAAGAATCGCCCTATCATTTGCTTTGATTTTACAGGTTAAAATTATTTAAATTTTGGCAAATTTTAATTATGCAGACGCCTGCCGGTAACTATCAGTTCCGTTAATTCTTCTACTGACATATCTCCTTTTTTAACATCAGCGGTTTTCTCTCCCAGAGTTAAAACTACAAATCTTTCAGCTACGGGAAATACATGATGGAGATTATGGGTTATAAAAATGACCGAGATTCCCTCCTGTCTGAGTTTATTTATAAATGCTAATACCTCCTGTGTTTCTTTCACCGATAGTGCTATAGTTGGTTCATCCAGGATGACAAGCTTAGCCTTAAAATGTAAAGCTCTTGCTATTGCCACTCCCTGTCTTTGTCCTCCGGAAAGAATGGCAATGGGTAGATCAGGTGACCTTAGCTGAAGACCCAGACCACTTAAGCATTTCATGCTTTCTTCATTCATTCTTTTTTTATCCATAAATCCGAGTGATAAGGTTGGTTCTCTCCCCATAAAAATATTCCTCGAGATGCTCATATTTGGAGCAAGGGCTTGCTCTTGGTAGACCGTTTCAATTCCGAGTTTTCTGGCGTCAGCAGGAGATGTGATACGCACTTTTTCCCCTTCAAAATAAATCTCGCCTTTCTCGGCTACATGTACTCCCGAAAGAACCTTAATCAGAGTTGACTTCCCGGCTCCATTGTCCCCTACTAATCCAACTACTTCAGAATGCCCGACTTCAAAATCTACACCTTTTAAAGCATGCACCTTTCCAAACCATTTGTGTATTCCCACCATTTTTACCAGTGGTGTTTTATCGTCAACCCGGGTCTTTTCTTTCTTTGGTAGATTCATTACAAACTCCTTATCACGAAATTATAACAATCAGACTCTTATCAACTTGCTGCCAACATATATATTAAGTATAACAAATAGAATTATTGCCACACCTATAAATGCGGTAATTCCAAATACAGGAACTCTCATCAAAATAAGTCCATTTTCCAGAATCTGAATGGTAAGTGCTCCCAGGAACACTCCAAGGATACTCCCCACACCTCCTGTTAGCATTGTTCCTCCAACCACGGAGGCAGCAATTGCTTTTAATTCAAAGCCTATTCCCTGAGTAGCAGCAAATGATCCCAATCTCAGTGCCTGCATCATGGCAACAAAACCACACAAAATCCCTACAATAACAAAGCAGGTTATTTTCACTCTATCCGTATTTATCCCCATTGCCCTGGCTGCCTCTTTATTATCTCCTGTAGCATACACCCAGTTACCAAATTTGTGGAAGTGAAGTAAAACTCCCAGAAATATCCCCACCCCGATGAACCAGAGGATCTGGACAGGGAAAGCTTTTCCTATATGTCCGATAAATATTTTTTCAAAAAATGATCCGGACTTGAGGTAAGGTCTTATTGCAATTGGAGACATTTTGGAAAAAACGTATAGAATCCCTCTCCAGAACATCATAGTTCCAAGAGTAGCTATAAATGAAGGGATGCCTCCTTTAACTGTGAGCAGACCATTTAAAAGTCCCAGAATTGCCCCTGCTGCCAGAGTGATAAAAGGGATAACAGCTAAATTTAATCCAGCTTTTAAAAGTAATACAAAAATGTAGGAACAAAAGGGGAGGATAGAACTTACAGAAAGGTCAAACTCTCCACATATCATAAGTAATCCTACTCCCAGGGCTACAATTCCAAGGTCAGGAGCCAGTTTGCATATAAGACCAAGGTTTCTGGAACTTACAAAAATATGTCGGGGTGTGAAAAAAATAAAAAGCAGCAATAAACCCACAAACGCAACAACTGTGTTAAGAGTGCGAGCGGAAAGGACCTTAATCCATAAAGTATAAGAACTTCTCCACACAGCCTGTATTTAGACGCTCCTTTACCCACTTTGAGGGACGCACTGTACTCATTGTAAGTTTAAAACTTTTTAAGCACAGCGCGTCCCTCTTATTTTACTCACTCACCACACAATTTTGACCGGGATTTACCTGATGTGAAGAGGTGAGAGTTTCTCAATGATTCCAATGGTGTCCTTGTCTACAAGATAGCCTCCAGTATCTATATTGGGTGCAAACCCATATCTTTTCATAAGATAAAGGACGTAAATGGCAAAATATCCCTGGAGATACTGTTGTTGATCGATGGTGGCCTCCATATAACCTTCTTTTAATCCAGTGAGGGTTCCCGGAGTAGTATCAAATCCTCCTCCGATAATTTCACCGGGTGCATATCCGGCTGCTTTCAAGGAATCTGTTATTCTATCGGTACAGATACCCCCGAGTCCGATTATAAACTTGGTTTCTGGATGAGCTATTAAATAGGACGTCTCTCTCTGTTCAACCGTGGTCATTTCCAGTCCACCGGCATCTATTATTTCATAGGAGGTTATACCGTATTCCTTCATTGCATCAAGAATACCCTGACTTCGCACCACCCCGTACATGGCTCCTGGAACTTCCACCGGCATAACCACATGTGCTTTAGTTAAATCCCATCCTTTCTTTTTTCCTGCTTCAAAAAGTCTTCGGCCTATAATATAACCCGCACGTCTTTCATTTTGCCCTATATAACAGAGTCTTGGATTTCCTGCAGCACCTTTGGTATCATCATTTATTACCAGGGCAATCCCATCAGGTCTCATGGCCACTGCCTCTTTAAATCTTTTCTGTTGCAGGGCAAGGTCTCCTCCACATAGATCAATATCGGCTCTACAGCCTAATTCCTTACAGGCATCTTCCATTCCTTTACGAACTACTGCCCAGAAAGGATCATCTCCACCATGAGTGACCAACCTAAAGTACATGTCTTTAACAGTCTTGGTGGGGTCCACATCTGGTATTCCAGCGGCACTGGCAAATGAGGTAAAAATCCATAACATCATAACTGCTACGAGGAGGCTTATACCCAACAGATATAAAGTTCTTTTTTGTATTTTCATTTCCTCCTCCCTTTAAGCTAATA
>Ga0180301_10002083_pt1 | contig 15726 bp, 12 predicted proteins | sample GuaBasSediGuay16_FD_121797 | JGI IMG/M metagenome (GOLD analysis project Ga0180301, IMG submission 121797) | Subseafloor sediment microbial communities from Guaymas Basin, Gulf of California, Mexico - Guay16, Core 4569-2, 12-15 cm | ecosystem: Environmental > Aquatic > Marine > Hydrothermal...
GCCGCCGATTTCACCTCATCCAAAGTTATTGCCCCGCCTGTGAAAGCTATGGTCATTAAACCCTGGGCACCACAGCTCTTGGCGAAATTTATCAAAGCATCAAGTTGATGACGAGTATAATGACCACAACCGGGAACACATATCCCCTTCACCTTGCCATTACGGTCGAGGACTGAGCGGAAGATTTGAAAGTCGATGCCAGCGGCGATATCAGATATATCCTTAATCTCCAGACCAAACCTGATATCTGGTTTATCTGTACCATATTTCTCCATCGCTTCTTTATAGGAGAGGTAGGGAAAGGGCTTTAGTAAGCGCATATCAGGTCTAACTGTCTCCACAAGCGAAGTAAAAAGTTCCTCCATAAGCCGTAATATATCCTTTACTCCGATGAAACTCATTTCCATGTCAAGCTGGGTAAACTCAGGCTGGCGATCCGCCCTAAGATCTTCATCCCTGAAGCACCGTGCTATCTGGAAGTACTTATCAAACCCAGCTATCATGAGGATTTGTTTGAGTTGCTGTGGAGATTGAGGAAGGGCATAAAACTTGCCGGGATTGATACGGCTAGGCACAAGATAGTCCCGGGCTCCTTCTGGTGTGCTTTTAATCAAAATAGGTGTTTCAATTTCAACAAACCCTCTGGCGTCGAGGAAATCACGAATAAACTTTATTGCCCTGTGGCGTAAGAGAAGATTATCCTTCATCCTCGGTCTTCTCAGATACAGGTAGCGGTTTTTGAGGCAAAGCGACTCTTCAACATCTTCATCTTCACTTATGTAAAATGGCGGCGTTTTCGACGGATTAAGAATAACAGCTTTTTTTGCTATGACCTCAATATCTCCGCTAGGCAGTTTGGGATTCTCCGTCCCTTCAGGGCGGAGAACAACTTCTCCTGTAACCTGGATTACATACTCACTACGGAGCGAACCAGCTACCTGGTATGCTTCTTGTGAGACCTGGGGATTGAACACTACCTGAACTATACCTTCCCGGTCACGCAGGTCAATGAATACCTTTCCACCATGGTCACGACGCCGATGTACCCAACCTGCTAAAGTTACCATCTGCCCGGCATGGTTTTCCTTCAATTCTCCACAGTTATGGCTTTTAAGCAAGGATAGTCTCCTTTTCTGAATTGTCCATTATAGCTTATAAAAGGGCTTGCCTTCAATTGAACAAAGAGGTCACAGCTCTGTCAACTCTTGGAGAACGGCTTGCACATCCTGCTGAGGCACATCACTACGAATTACTGTTTTACCGATATCCTGTAACAGTACCCAACGAATTGCTTTTCCCTTGGTCTTCTTGTCTAATTCCATAGCTCTCGTTATCTCAGTTAAATCTAAGCCAGAGAAGGCCGTGGGTAAGCCAAATTTCTGTAATAGGGCTTGTTGGCGTTCCACTGCCGCTGCAGGCAGAAGGCCTAACCGTTGACTGAGCTTAGCGGCTCCCATCATGCCAATGGCCACTGCTTCGCCATGAAGAAATCGCTTATACTGGGTAGCCGCCTCTAGTCCATGAGCAATGGTATGTCCGTAATTTAAGATAGTGCGTTTTCCTTCCCTTTCTTTTTCATCCTGGTTGACCACCTGTGCCTTGATAGCAGCACTACGGGCTACTGCCTGGGCGAGCGCCTCCGGCTCTAGCTTCAGAAGTTTATTTATATTAGTCTCTAAGAACTCCAAGAATTCTTTGTCCAGAATCATACCGTGCTTAATAACCTCAGCCCAGCCTGAGACCAGTTCACGCTGAGGCAGGGTGGTAAGAGTCTGAGGGTCAGCCAAAACCAGGGTAGGCTGATAGAAGGCACCAATAAGGTTTTTGCCCTCAGCATGGTTAACTCCGACCTTACCCCCGATGCTGGCATCCACCATGGCTATCAAGCTGGTCGGCACCTGTACCCAGAATATGCCCCGTAAAAAGGTGGCAGCAGCAAAACCAGCTAAGTCGCCTACCATGCCCCCGCCCAAAGCGACGATAACATCATCTCGCTCCGCTCGATGCTCGACAAGGAAATCATAAATCCTGACAGCGTAGCCCATATTTTTCGTCTCTTCGCCCGGCGGCACTACAAAGGAATTAACCGCAAAACCAGCGCCCTCGAGAATTTCCGCAACTTTGCTGCCATAAATAGAGAAGACATTTTTGTCGCTAATTATGGTGGCTCTGCCAGATAGAGCAGCCTGCCTCATCTTCCCACCGATTTTATTCAACAAACCATAGCCAACAAAGACAGGATAACTCTGAGTCGCAGTTTCTACCAGGCAAGCGACGTCATCATTAGCTTTTAGCTGCGAGCCTAATCTGCTCTCCCTTGATGGGAGAGGATTAAGGTGAGGATGCATGTGACGAAGCAATCTCCATGCCCTTATTACCTCCCCTGCCACTTCACTGACACTCAAACCATCAGTATGGATTGTCCAATCCGCTTCAGCATAGTAAGGCTGCCGGGAGGCTTTAAGTTGCTTAATGCGTTCCAAAGGATTATCGGTAGCCAAAAGGGGGCGAACTTCGGTCTCAGGACTGTAAGGAGCCTCACGGAACAAGCGCTCATAGATTGTCTCAGGTTTAGCCTCCAGGCAAACAATTAGCCCGGTTTTGGCAAGCAACTCATAGTTTTGCGGGTCAACTATGGCACCACCACCAATAGCTATAACTGTCCGCCTTTGCTGACAAGCTTTTCTAATCGTCTGCCGTTCCAATTCCCTGAACCTACCCTCCCCATCCTGACGAAAAATTTCGGCGATAGGTTTCCCCGTTTGTCTAACTATCTCGTCATCGGTATCAAGAAAATCCCAATCTAATCTCCGCGCTACTTCTTCAGCCACCAGAGATTTACCAGTGCCCGAGAAACCTGTGATACAGAGATTGCTTATTCGCCTGTCCAATTTCATCCAGTTATCTCTGTCAGTATATTGAAAAAGCCAGATTAGAGCAAGACTCAGATTTGCACTTGATTGTTTGCAATTGTTTGTAAATCACGCGTTGAGAGCTTGAATTTCGGCTGGCACTTTCCAATGAGGGTTGCTACTGCCATGGGAGACAGAAGCACAAGTTTAATCCTGGACTAAGCGGCTGAGATATCCCTTCGTTCGGGCAAGGCGAAGCATCCAATACAAGAAGAGAAACCCCAGAAGAACGCAGATTAAGTTCAGAACACTTGCCCAAAACACATTATGCAGGGGAACTATTCCCTCGGTTATAGCTATACGCATACCTTCAAACATATGCCTGGTTGGCAGAACAAAGGTGAGCTTTTGCAATAAAGGAGGAAATACAGATATGGGATAATATACTGCGGAAAAAGGCAGCAGTAGAAAAGGAATGAAGAAAGCCAAAATATCGGCTGACGGTCCGAAACGGACAACGAGCCCGATGGTCACCACACCAAGCACCCAGCCAAAAACAAGAATGTTCACAAAAAAGGGGATAATGTAAAGCCCCAAGTCCCAGATTTTGAGAGTGTAGAGCAAAAAAGCCAGAGGAGTGACGTAAAAGAAAGCCAGCAAAACTTGAGCAACACCTATCAGGGCAAATCCTAGAATCAGTTCACTCACCTTTACTGGAGAGGCGAAAAGATTGATGATATTGCGCGACCATACCTCTTCCAAAAAAGAAACACCAAAAGACCGCTGGGAGAGGTCGAACATGGACCAAAAGATAAAGGCGCTGAGAATAAGCAACATGAAATCATAATTGCCGTCAGCCGGAGCAACAGTTTCCACCCAGAGAGTGATAAATCCCCAGAGAAATAATTCAACAGTAATAAAACCAAAAAGCGAGAATAGTTTCGGTATACTTCGCCGGATAATAACTATGTTTCTGTAGAATATACCTAGTATGTGCAGTAAGTTCATAGAGATTTGCTGGTTGGGTTTTGGGCAATAGTAATAAAAATATCTTCTAAATCTTCCTGACCAAAGCGTTTCTTTAAGGTCTTGGGAGTAGCATCGGCTATAATCTGTCCCCGAGAAAGAAAAACAATTCTATCCGATACTTTTTCTATTTCTCGCATATTATGGGAGGTCCAGAGAACAGCGCCGCTTGATTCCTGGACGCGTTTCAAGATTTTAGCCCGCAGCCCTTGGGCAATGGCTGGATCAAGGGAGGCAGTGGGTTCATCAAGTAAAAGAAGCCTGGGATTATTAACAAACGCCTTAGCTACGCCGAGACGCATGTGCTCACCTGAAGAAAGTTGGCCTATCTTTTTATTAGCCAAGCCAGCAAGACCAAATTCATCAAGAAGGGACTTCGCCCTTTCCTTATAATCCCGTACCCCATAAAGCAGCGCAAACACAGTTAACCCTTCCTTGGGAGTAAGATTATAGGGCAAAAGAGAATAAGGACCAGTAAAATTCATCAGAGAAAGCAACTCTTCGCGATGCTCCTTGAGATTTTTGCCAAAAATTTCAATATCACCGCTCGTGGGAGAAACGAGGGCGAGGAGCATCTGGATAGTTGTAGTCTTGCCAGCCCCGTTAGGACCCAGCAGGCTAACAATCTCACCTTCTTTGATTTCAAAAGAAATGCGATTTACCGCTGTAAGATTGTTGTATTGTTTAGTCAGATTTCTTACGCGCAGAACAGTAGTCATAAGAGTGCTTACACTTATACTCGAAAATGCAAAAAATTGCAATTTCCCCATGACGATTCAATCTGCTAAACGACTTCATTTACCAGCGGTTTCCTCCGTAGTGTCAACTAATAACATATTGTATACACTCTACAATAGGGGCTGTATTCTAAAAGTTGTGGAAAAGAGATAAGGTGGTAAGAACTCCAGAGAAAGAAAGGAGGACTTACCACGGATGGCTAAAAGCCAGGAAAATGGTACCACAATTTTGTTGGGGCTTAAAGGATGCGAGGGGGGAATGGTAGCTGAGAGGGAAGGGAGGATAATAGTAGAGGTAAAGACTAAAGAAAGAAACCCTGTTTGTCCCTGCTGTAGTTCGGTGAGGTTATATCGCCACGGTTACTGAACTACTTTGATAGGAGGACAACTAATGGCTTTACCGAAGGCTGTAATACCAAGATCAAGATGCTGAAGAGCGTCTTCTACGGACTGAGAAAAGCAGAGGTCTACTGGAGAAAAATGCTGCTGGGGTTTATACCATCTCGTAGCTGTTTCCATAACATTTGACAAAGAGCCATTATCCTCTCCAGAGACCTCTTCGGGCAAATTTTCGCTTTCGCTGATAATTCTTCGTTTGCCATAAGAAAATAGTCGCTCAATTAAGATATGCTGCGTAAATAATTACGGTAATTTGCCAGGGTCTCCTTTAAGTTATCGCCGCCGAATTTCTCCAAGCAAGCATCGGCTAAAACAATAGCCAGCATGGCTTCGGCGATTACTCCGGCAGCCGGGACAACACAAATATCGCTGCGCTCGTAGTGAGCCTCGACCTTCTTACCACTGCGAAGGTCTATAGAAGGCAAAGGACTGGCTAGGGTAGCAATAGGCTTGACTGCCGCCCGGACTATTATGTCCTCGCCATTGCTTATACCACCTTCTATACCTCCAGCACGATTACTGGCATGTCGCCAGGGAAGCCCTTTCGCTTTGCTACATGAATTTGGTTCTATAACGTCGTGAGCTTGAGAGCCTTTAAGTTCGGCTAAAGCAAATCCTACTCCAATTTCCACCCCTTTCACGGCATTGATGCTCATTATGGCTTGAGCAATCCTGCCGTCGAGACGGCGGTCCCAGCTAACATGGCTGCCCAGGCCGATGGGGACGCCAGTAGCAACCACCTCAAAAATACCACCCAACGTGTCTCCCTTGGCTTTGGCTTCATCAATGGCTGTCATCATCCTCTTTTCTAGTTTGGCATGGACACAACGAACCGGGGAAGCTTCTACTTGCTGCCAGTCTATAGAGCTTGCTTCATCTCGTTCCAAGTGATGTTGTCCAATTGCCACAGTGTAGCTATGAATGGCAATTCCAAACTCCTCCAGGAATCTTCGGGCTATAGCTCCGACAGCGACTCTGGCGGCTGTTTCCCGGGCACTGGCTCTTTCTATAATTGGCCTGATATCCTTGAGTCCATATTTAGTCACTCCTGCCAGGTCGGCATGCCCCGGTCGAGGACAAGTTACAGACTTGGCTTCTTCCTCTACCGGAGAAATGCTTAGCTGTTCCTGCCAGTTTTGCCAATCCCGGTTGTTGATAAAGAGTGTGATGGGGCTACCCGTAGTAAGCCCATAGCGAACACCGGCCATAATTTCCGCCTTATCCTCTTCAATCTTCATACGGGGGCCACGTCCGTAGCCCTGCTGGCGACGCTTCAGCTCCTTCTTGATATACCCCTCTTCCAGGGGAAGGTCAGCCACCATTCCTTCCACTATAGCTACCAACCCCTTTCCGTGTGATTCTCCACCAGTAAGAAAACGAAATTGTCCCATTAGCTTTGATATAGAAATAGCGGTTGGCTATAGTTATGGTTTAAGATTTCCAATAAAATTATATCCTGTGCGCTCAATCCTGACAGTCTCACTCGTATAGCATCAGCAAATCCTAATAGCGACCATAGTGTTACTCTAGGTGGTTTATAATACTCCACTCTCGCAACTTCGACATCAGCCAGTTCCATAGCCAAATCCATGGCTGTGTCCAAGCCACCTAGTGCATCAACCAGACCCAACTCTTTGGCTTCGGTACCAGTATAAATTTGCCCGGTAGCCAGTTCCCTGACCTCGTCCTTGCTCAACCCTCTCCCCTCAACCACCACATCTACAAAGAGTTCATAATACTCGTCAATCATTCCCTGCATGATTTCTTTCTCTTCCGATGTCATCTCCCTGTACCCTGAATACATATCCTTGTATTTCCCGCCTTTGAAGGTCTCCATCTGGATACCCAGCTTCTCAAAGAGTTCCTGGACATTTATTATTTGAGAGATAACTCCAATGCTCCCCGTCATTGTGGTGGGCAAGGCAACAATCTTGTCTGCTTTGGTTGAGATATAGTAGCCTCCTGAAGCGGCCATACCCCCCATGCTTACCACAATGGGTTTTATCTCCTTTACTCTTTCTATCTCCCACAAGATTTCCTGACAAGGCGCTATCTCACCCCCAGGGCTTTCTATACGGAGGACAACTGCCTTGACTGCCTTATCTTTCTCTGCTCTGGTTAAATAATCTTTCACCAAATCCGGAGTAATAGTTACACCAGAGAACAACGAGGAATCTTGCATGGTAATAGTTCCACTGAGTGAGATTACAGCAATTTTACCTACCGTTGGTCTGCTGAGGACGCCCAGAGTTAGAACCAGAGCCACTATAGCCACAACCACTACTACGCTTACACCAATGATAATTACCTTCTTCTTCACCTCTTTACTCCTGTCAGTATTTCCTTAGCTTTAGTAAACATTATGTCTACTGGAGCTTCCTTTCCCGTCCATAACTTAAAGGAAGCCGCTCCTTGGTATACTAACATAGGTAGACCACCAAGTATATCAGCCCCCGCCTTCCGTGCTAACTCTAACAGAGGAGTCGGCCAGGGATTATATACCAGATCACAAACTAAGGCGCCCCTAGGAATTACTTCCAGCCTCAAAGGCGATTGCCCTTCTTGTGGACTGTGTTTCATTCCCATGGTAGTACAATTGATAATTAAGTGGCAATGACTAAAAGTTTCCTGGGAGTCTAAGCTTTCCCAGGGCAAAGCAGCAATTTTGGTTTTTATGGTCTCCAAGCCTGATGAAGAGTCGGTGCTGTAGCTTGTCAGGCTATCTGCCAATATCTGTGCTCGCCTAAAAGTACGGTTAATGATGACCAGTGAGTTCACATTCTTTTGCACTAGGGCAAAGCCCACTGCCTTAGCCGCCCCACCAGCACCTAAAATGACCACTCGCTTGCCCTCAGGATCAAAGTGCCCTTCTTTATCTAGCGCCTCACTAAAGCCATAAAGGTCGCTATTAAAACCCAGAAGCCTGTCACCCTTTTTGACTATGGTATTGACAGCACCGATCAAATTTGCCAACTCGTCAACTTCGTCTAACAAAGGTAAAACTGTCTCTTTATAGGGCACGGTTACATTAGCTCCAATATTTTGAGGTTTTCTTAAATCATTCACTGTGTCATGAAGTTGGGCAGGGACTGTCTCCCAAGCTTCGTAGCGAATATCAAGTTGGTAATAATCTAGAGCCGCCTGCTGGAAATAAGGAGAGATAGAATGCTTAATGGGATAACCGATGAGGCCTACGTGTCTCGACATTACTTAAAGTCCTTCGCTATTGCTCGGGCGGCAGCTATTCAAAAAACCCTGGAGAATAAAAGCTGCCGCTATGGCATCTACTTCGGCTTTAGCCTGAAAGTTGTAATTTTGGGCCCCTTTCTTTGATCTTGGGCGCAGTCTCCTTCCCTTGCCACCGGTTTCTAGCTTTAATCGCTCCGCAGCTCTAGTAGAGAATCGTTCATCCCATAGCTGCACATCAAGCTGGTTGAAGTTGCTTCGCTTAGCTTGCCATGATAGCTTGTCGGCGAAAGTCGTTACCTTATGAGCTTGTTTACCAAGTTCACCATTTAAGCGGCGAGGCAAGCCAACTACAATACGCTCCGCCTTATATTGTTTCACCAGTTTGAGAATCACATCTATAAGAGTATCTTCGTCTTTACTGTCAAGTACGGTGAGAGGGGTAGCCAAAATCCCTTGGGGGTCGCATATAGCTACGCCAGTTCTCTTATCTCCAATATCCAGTCCTAAGCTGCGCATTTCACTTTCGCCTTTGAATCATAGGCCTTTCTTTTTGCCATTCTGAGTCTCGCTGCAATTGAGCACAGAATCTCTCAGTCCCTTCACTAGATCTCAGGGTGACAAAGTAAACAATCTCAGCAGATTTTGCTAGCAACAATACTTTTCACCAATTTCAGGGCTTCATCAATCTTGGCTGCTTCTTTTCCGCCAGCTTGAGCCATAGCAGCCTTGCCACCACCCCCTCCACCAGTAACCCTGGCTACTTGATTAATAATATCGCCGGCATGAAACCCTCTTTCTATCAAGTCAGGAGTCACCATAGCCAAAAAATTAGGTTTACCGTTATAAACTATAGCCAAAACCACTATGGCACTCTTTAGCTTGTCTCTCAATAAATCGCCCATTTCTCTCAGGATAGGCATAGTCAATACTGGCACCCTAGCAGCCAGAACTGTCACACCATTCACCTGCTCAGCTTGCCCAGGCAAATCCTCTGCTATTTTACGTGACAGCTCTCTTTCCAGTGAAAGCACCCTCTTGCGCTCTGCTTCTAGGTCGCTGATGAGAGCTTTCACTTTCCCAGGAACCTCTGCCATCGAGCCTTCTACTTCTTTGGCTACGCTCTGCAATGCAGTTAAGCGAGATTCAATTAAGGCTTCAGCTTTTCTTCCCGTTACCGCTTCAATACGATGCAGTCCCGTGCCAATGCTGCCTTCACTGGTTATCAAGAATATGCCGATTTCTCCTGTTGAACTCACATGGGTACCGCCGCAGAGTTCTTTACTTATGGCTGGCTCTCCGATTTCCAGCATTCGAACTTCTTCTCCGTATTTTTCTTCAAATAAGGCGATAGCACCCTCAGCAATGGCTTGCTTATAAGGGAGTACTTTTGCTCCCGCTTTTAAGTTCTGGCGTATCCACTCATTAACCTGTCGTTGAACTTCACTGAGTTGCTCATCAGTTATCTGTCCTAAATAGGAGAAGTCAAATCTAAGCCTTTCCGGCTCTACTAACGAACCTTTTTGATAAACACTGTCGCCTAATATTTGCCTCAAAGCAGCCTGGAGGAGGTGGGTGGCAGTATGGTTGCGAGCGATATCCAGACGGCGGGCGACATCAACTCTAGCTTCAACTTTGTCACCAACAGATATGCTACCTTCAACAACTTTTCCCTGGTGGACAATCACATCGGAGGGAGCTCTAATCGCATTTGTGATGGTTACCTTCCCCTTTTGGCTGCTGATTTCACCGGTATCGCCTACTTGCCCCCCCATCTCACCATAGAAAGGAGTTTTGTCCAGCACCATATCAACCTCATCACCCTGGGAAGCAGTTTGTTTAACCTGCCCTGCTACCAAGAGTTGCAGAACTTTAGATTGAAATGTAGTCGTTTCGCAACCAACAAACTCTGTGCTAGGAACTTTAGGCATTGCTATAATGACATCTATTCCAATCGATGTGGTCTTGGTTGCTGCCCTAGCCATCTCCCGTTGTTTCTCCATCTCAGCCTGGAAACCTTCCCAGTCTATGGATAAGCCTTTTTCCTTGGCAATTTCGGCGGTTAGCTCCGGAGGGAAACCATAGGTATCGTAAAGCCTGAATAATTCTGCACCCGTCAGTTGCACCCTTTCCTGAGCTAAAGCTTGGTCAATGACCTTTTCCACCGAGTTGAGTCCGCTATCCAGCGTCGCAATGAACTTCTCCTCCTCAACTCTAATTACTTCGCTAATCAGGTTCTGATTAACGATAAGCTCGGGATATATATGACTCATTGTGCCGATGACAACTTCAGCCATTTCATTAAGGAAAGGATCGTTCAATTCCAGTTTCCTGCCAAAGAGCGAAGCACGCCTGAGTATTCGCCGCAGGACATATCCCCTGGCTTCATTAGAAGGCATTACGCCATCGGCAATGAGAAAGGCAATGCCGCGTGAATGCTCAGCCACAATTCTAATGGCCCGGTCAACATTCTCGTCCCGTCCATATTCCTTCCCGGACAAGTGACAAATGTGCTCCACCAAAGGAGAGAACAAATCCGTTTCATAAGGAGAGGACTTGCCCTGAATAGCTGCTAAAGCCCTCTCCAATCCCATACCGGTATCAATGTTCGGTTTGTCTAAAGGACTGCGTCGTCCGCTTTGGTCCTGATTATATTGGGTGAATACCAGGTTCCATACCTCGAAGAAGCGACCACCGTCACAATTGGGCTTACATTCAGGTCCACCACAGCCAAATTCTTCACCCAGATCATAATGTATCTCGCTGCACGGTCCGCAAGGACCAGAATCGCCAACTGGTCCCCAGAAATTATCCTCTTTGCCAAATCGCAATATCTTCTCAGCAGGCACGCCAACATCTCGCCAATAGGCGAAGGATTCATCATCATCAAGATAGATAGTGATCCAGAGCCGTTCCTCAGGCAGTCTCAAATGCTCAGTAACAAACTCCCAAGCCCAAGAAATGGCCTCTTGCTTAAAGTAATCACCGACACTGAAATTGCCCAGCATCTCGAAGAAGGTAAGGTGTTTGCTATCACCCACCGAATCTATATCAGTAGTGCGGAAACACTTTTGACAGGAGGTCAATCGCGGGCTAGGTGGAGTCTCCAACCCCAGATAATATGGTTTAATCTGTACCATGCCAGCGCTAGTCAACAATAAAGTAGGATCTTTGTGAGGCACCAATGAGGAGCTGGAGATAATCTTATGTCCCCTATCCTGGAAAAAGTTCAGAAAGGCTTGCCTCAGTTCATCGCCAGTCACTTATCAGTCACCTTCTTGATTTTAGAAGGTGGCAGCTATAATGTCAATCAGGCTGAAAAGAGCAAGTGATGCTATTCTGAACCATAACGAACAATGATGAAGAACCTAAAAACACCTCACTGCCGATATGGGCTATATACCAGATATAACCTTTTCGCCAACGGGGAATTTAATTATTTCCCCTTCTTTACGTAATCAGGGCACCATGTGGCGTTGGGGCGCTCAGGACGGTGACAAGCAGTTCTCCAGTTCCATTTACAACTATCACAGAGGAAAATATTAATGCCCAGGCTTTTCTTGCCCCTAAGTATTAATTTATCTATCCAACTGGGATTGCTTCGCTTTTTCACCATGTTCGGAGTTGCAGCCGTGGAAATTCCGAATAAATCGGAATTCTCTAGACATCCTTAGATAGAGTGGCTAAGAATTCAGCGTTATTCTTCGTCTTGGCCAGCCTTTCCAATACCTTTTGAGTGGCCTCGCCGTGGTTAGAGGAATCGCTATCTATCATATTAACTATGCGCCTGAGCAGCCACACCTGCTTCAACGTATTTTCATCCAGCAAAAGCTCTTCCCTTCTCGTACTACTAGGCATAATATTGATAGCCGGGAAGATTCTCCTCTCAGCTAATTTTCTATCCAGATGGAGTTCCATGTTCCCTGTTCCTTTAAACTCTTCATATATTAGGTCGTCCATGCGGCTACCGGTGTCCACAAGGCAAGTAGCAATAATGGTTAGACTCCCATCCTCCTCAGTGTTGCGAGCAGTGCCAAAGAATCGCTTGGGAGGATGCAGGGCTATTGAATCAATACCACCAGATAAAGTGCGTCCACTGGCGGGTAGAGCCAAGTTGTATGCTCTTGTAAGTCTGGTAATACCATCAAGGAGTATAACCACATCTTTGCCCATTTCTACTAGCCTTTTGGCTCTCTCTAACGCTAATTCTGCTACCCGAGTCTGGCTCTCCACCGGTTCGTCGAAGGTGGCAGCGATAACCTCAGCCTTAACCGACTTCTTCATATCAGTGACCTCTTCAGGCCTTTCACCAATAAGACAAACCATGAGATGAATATCATTGTAGTTAGTAGTTATGCCATTGGCAATTTTTTGAAGAAGCACAGTCTTACCTGCCTTAGGTGGTGATACAATAAGCCCTCGTTGCCCCCGACCTATAGGTGCCACAAGATTAATTAGACGGGTGGATAACTCATCTGATGTTGTTTCCAGATTAATGAGCTTATTAGGGAAGATAGGGGTCAAGGAAGCAAAGTTGCGGCGCGTTCTTGCCAGTTCAGGGTCAAGTCCATTAATACTCTCCACTCGAAGTAAGCCGTAGTATTTCTCGCTTTCTTTAGGGGGTCTAGCTTGTCCATGAATAGCATCTCCGTCTCTTAAATTAAAACGGCGTATCTGGGAATTTGATACGTAGACATCATTTGCCCCACGCCGGAAGGTATCCTGCCGTAGGAAGCCATAGCCCTCACTGATGATTTCTAAAACGCCCGTTACAAACACATTCCCCTGTTCCTCTGCTTCCGCCTGCAGAATACGGTGGACAAGTTCCGATTTCTTCAAAGCAGAGTAACCAACGATGCCACACTCCTTGGCTATTGCCTCCAATTCATCTCGATTTTTACTTTCTAGTTCCGCCATAGTTGACATAGTAACCTCTTTTTAAATCCTTTCTTTTCCCCGATTGTATTGGGATGGTTTGGTGGTTGGTTATAACAACCCTTCTCTCGCCATCACCCTCTTCCAATCATTCCTAAAACGCTCGATGCCAATATCTGTCAGAGGATGTCGTATCAGTTGCAATAACACCTCATAGGGCACCGTGGCAATATGTGCACCAACCCTAGCTGCCGCTAAACAATGTTGAGGATGTCTGATACTAGCGGCGATAACTTGCGTTGGGAGTTGATAATAATCCAAATACTCCACTATGTCAGACACCACCTTCATCCCATCCTCACCGATGTCATCTAGCCTGCCCACAAAAGGGCTTATAAAAGTGGCTCCTGCTGCTGCTCCTAGCAAAGCCTGGTTCAAGGCGAAGCATAGAGTTAAATTCACCTTTATATTTTCCTTGGCCAACACTGAGGTGGCCTCCACTCCTTCAAGGGTTGCAGGTATCTTAACCACGATGTTATCCGCCCATTTAGCTATTTCTCTAGCCTCAGTTACCATTGTTTGAACATCCTGGCCCAATACCTCAGTAGATACTGGGCCAGGAACGATGGAGCAGATTTCCTGGACTAACTTTCGGTAATCAACATTGCCTTCCCGCGATACAAGGCTAGGATTAGTGGTTACCCCCGCAACCACTCCTAGCCTTACTCCGTGGGAAATATGTTCTATATTGGCAGTATCTAAAAATATCTTCATCTTCTTAATTCAAAGGCAAGCTTGTCTGTGCACCTTCAATAAGTGTTTCCTTGGCTGCCCCAATAAATCCCACAAACAACGGGTGAGGAGAATCAGGACGAGATTTAAATTCAGGGTGAAATTGGCAGGCAAGCATCCAAGAATGCCCTTGCAACTCAACAACCTCCACTAATTTCCCATCCGGAGATAATCCGGAGGGTATAAGACCAGCTTCCTTCAATGGCTGGCGGAACTTATTATTAAACTCATAACGATGGCGATGCCTTTCATAGACTACTTCTCTGCCATAGGCTCGAGCTGCTATCGTTCCCGCCATTAGATGACAAGGATAAGTCCCAAGCCTCATGGTTCCCCCTTTTTGCTCTATGCCATGCTGTTCAGGGAGAAGATCGATGACAGGATAAGTACTGCTAGCATCAAACTCAGTGGAATTTACTCTGTCAGTATGAAAAACATGACGACCAAATTCGATGACCATAGTTTGCATCCCCAAGCATAAGCCCAAGTAAGGAATTTCCCTTTCTCGGGCAAATTTGGCAGCTTTTATCATACCTTCAATTCCTCGATAACCAAAGCCACCAGGAACAATTATGCCTTGAACTTGTCCGAGTTTCTCATCAGCCAGACCATCCAATTGTTCCGAATCCAGCCACTCTATTTTCACCTCACGATTGTGAGCCAATGCCGCATGGCACAATGCTTCACGCACAGAGTAATACGCATCTTGGAGTTCCACGTATTTACCTACCAACCCAATAGTCACAAGTTCTTTAGGAGCTTTCAGCCTGGCTACTATGTCTCGCCATTCTTCTAAATTACTTCTTTCGGCTCTCAATCCCAATCGGTTAACTATCAATTCCCCTAACCCGGCATCTTCAAGCAGCAGGGGAACCTCATAGATAGTTTCGCTGGTAACGAGGGAGATAACCGCCTCTTTATCTACATCACAGAATAATGATATTTTGTCCTTTATCCCTTCAGATATCTCCTTATCGCTGCGACACAATATAACATCAGGCTGAATACCAATTCTCCTCAGCTCGTTGACACTATGTTGAGTAGGCTTGGTTTTTAGCTCGTTGGTGGCAGCGATGTGCGGTAAAAAAGTGACGTGAATGTATAGCACATTATCCCTGCCTTCATCTTTTTTCATTTGCCTTATAGCTTCTAGAAAGGGTTGTCCTTCAATATCCCCCACCGTGCCACCAACTTCAACAATCATTAAATCAGCCCCTGATATTTCGGCTACTTCTCTTATCCGCCTCTTTATTTCATTGGTTACATGGGGAACCACCTGAATTGTACCACCTAAGAAATCTCCCTGCCTCTCATGAGCAATTACCGAAGAATAGACTTGACCGGAAGTCACATTAGAAGCCTGAGTTAGTTCTATTCCAATAAACCTCTCATAATGTCCCAAGTCCAAATCAGTCTCAGCACCATCCTGAGTAACAAACACTTCACCGTGCTGATAAGGGGACATCGTTCCCGGATCAACATTCAGGTAAGGGTCAAGCTTTTGTGCAGAGACAGATATACCACGACTTTTCAATATTTTTCCTATGGAGGCTACTGAAATTCCCTTACCTACAGAACTAACTACGCCACCAGTAATAAAAATGTACTTGCTCACTGCCGATTACAAGAATATATTACACCAATATAAAGAAAACTAAATTCTGTGGGCTGATATTGGAATGCGAAACAAACTCGAATTCTTTTGTATTATAAAAAGTCGCAGGCAAAATTGTCAAGTCTGGTAAGGATCGGGGTAACTGTCAATTCTTGAGTGGTAAGAATTCCGGATAACCAATCAGGTTAAACCTCCAATTCCATAAGTCAATTCCCGCAGAACTTGCACCCAGAGACGATTTAAA
>Ga0180301_10002084_pt1 | contig 15720 bp, 11 predicted proteins | sample GuaBasSediGuay16_FD_121797 | JGI IMG/M metagenome (GOLD analysis project Ga0180301, IMG submission 121797) | Subseafloor sediment microbial communities from Guaymas Basin, Gulf of California, Mexico - Guay16, Core 4569-2, 12-15 cm | ecosystem: Environmental > Aquatic > Marine > Hydrothermal...
AGCAGATCTCCTAGCTTTTGGTGGAGGAGGATATTTCGATGTAAAGGGTGGTTTAGCATCTAAAGTAAAACTCTTTATCAACCTAGACTTAATCTCTGCTGAAAACTTGCACTTTGAGCCTCCGGAGTCATGGAATTGGAAAGTGGACCATGTTGATATAGGCTATCTCAATATTGAAGTAAATGCACCGACAACCCTCTATGTATCAAGATCCACATCCGCAACCTTTTACATATCTGGCGGAATATCTGGATCAGTCAGCCTAACAAATCTTGATCTGCTCATAAAACCTGTACCTTCAAACTACTACAGGAGAGTCTACCTCAAGATTGGAAGCTTCTCCTTTGATGGAGGCATATACGCAAAGCTTGGCAGGTTTAACGGAGAACCTCAAACTAAGATCATGCTGTACGGATCTGGATCGATATCCAACTTCCAGTTTGATTTCGATCAAGGAACAGCTTCAACAGTATGGCACGCATCTCTTGGAAGCGCCTCTGCCTCGGCAGATCTGTACATCCAAGCTTGGTTCAATCAGAGATGGTACTGGATTAATGGAAGTGCATCGCTAGATTTGAGCAACTTGCACATCAGCTATTCCAATGCTGCAAATCCAAGTTATGATAGTATAGTTAGTGTAAACAGCTTGTACTGTAGTGCGGAAGGTTATGCAAGATTCTTCCTCAGAACCGTCGGTAGCGAGAAACCTTACTTCAAGATAGGTGGAAGCGCTACCATAGATTGTAATAACTTACAAGTGAAGACCGGCGAGGGCACCTCGGAAGAGAAGAAGGTAATTATTCCAAGCCTTAATTTCAATGGAAATGGAGAAGTTTATGTTACATGGGATGAAGGATACCTTAAGATAGATGGTAACATAGATGCCGAATATGATCTTAAGATGATAACCCAGAACTATGGAACATGGCATGCATCTGGACATGTCAATGGGGATGCAACACTTGAAGCATACTGGAACAGTGCCCAGCAAACAGGGCAGGCTATATTGACAATAAACTCTGCTGGAGATATCGATATACTAAACATTACCCACGATCAGCTAACTCTGGATATAGGATCCTTGCACCTGTCTCCAGGAACAATAACATTTGAGTGGGATCGTGGAGATACTGGGTACTTTGACATCATAGATAGCGGAGTTAGCGTAGATATGGAGTTGTGCAAGATACTCTATCCACCAGATGAGTTTGAATTCGATCTCGGTGAGATCCAGCTGAGACCGGGCACTACTCATATAGAATGGCAGAAGAATACCAGTACAGGATACGTTTATGTAGACAATGGAATAACCTTCGATGCAACCCTTATAAAAGTTAAATGGGGAGATAAAGCGGTTGAATTAGGAAACTTTGAACTCAAGAGCGGTAAGTTCAGACTAGAATGGGATACAAGCGATCCATCATATAAGGAAGTAAGGATAAGAAATGGTATCCCAAGTCTGAGAGGAGGATGTTCATTCCAGACAGGTGACCAGATATGGACGCTATCGGTCCTGCAATTTGAAAGCGACTACTCAAAGACAATAACCTTTGGATGGTATAAGAGTGGAAGTAGCATAACGGGTCTCTATCTTGATACGGGTGGCATCGCTTTGTGTGACTGGGTAGAGTTCCAGGTGCTCTATGGGGACACCGGAAGAAAACTCAAAATATCTGGTCCAAAGGCAGATGGATTCTACATCAAGAAGGAGAATGGCAAGCTTGTCTGGGGAGGTAGTATAAAGATAGGCAATCAGCTCACCTATTCCAAACTTGTGAATGGTGATTGGAAAGATTTACATGCGGAATGGAACATTGTAGCTGCAGGTGGATATATACAGTTCGATATCGATCCGTGCTTCACGATAACCATCAACATTAGCATTGAATTAATAGGTGCGAATCTAGTGTATGGCTTCGATCCAGCAGATCACATCTTCGTTGGATGGGATGTCAACGGAGACGGTGCAGGATACGTAGCTTTAGATACCAACAATGAGTCAGTTGGCGAATATTACTTTAATATAACCAAGGATGCGGATGGCTATCATCCAAAGTGGGGTCTACTTGTGATAGCACACGGATTTGCTGCTGAAGATTTCCAGGTATCGTGGGATCTGTGGCCGCCTTCCGATGCAAACATAACGGTTAGCGGAGACATAACGGCTGGATGGATAGAGTGTATCAAGGTATGCTGGAAGGAACAATGGTATCAGGTATGGCCTTTATAGCATGAATACGGAGCGGAAATATAGCGATTTTACCACTCTTTAGGCTCAAAGATTGCGGTGTGCTTTATACCATCGATCCAGTATACAACCTTGACTCTCGGTTTGCAACCTTCAGCAGGAATATATCCGCTCCACGATGAAAAGTCGGTGCAGTGGCGTAAGGGAAAAAACATAAACCATTCTCTTTCGTTTGGTGGATAAGGACCCCACCAGTCCCACTCCCCATCTCCGTTAGGATCATCCCATGTTTGCCACTCTAAGACATGATGTCCAAACCCTATGACAAGGAAATGTATAGTTCTTTCTCCTGCTCCTCTATCTTGATGTTGCCTCCATTTACACCAAACAAAGACCTTTGCTGGTAAGATGCTTATATTACTAGCGTTGTTTTGTTCCTGAGGTGTCGTTTTCTCTGGTGCAGATGATAGAACGGTAGGAAACAATAGCATTATACCTACAAATACCGAACATACACAAATTTTTCTCATTATATGTTACACCATGAGCTGTAATAAAAGCATTACCGAAAATTTATTATAAGAATTTTATCATATAATTCATTATGATAAAGATGAAAGCGCTTTTCGTTGCAGTTTCGTGTGCTGTTTTGATGCTATCGCTGGTCTTTGCTGGCCCAATTACAGCAAGTGAGAGTAGAGCGGTCGAAAAGCTACGGGGAGGAGATGTTCAAGGATCAATAATTGAATTCTTAAAAGAGAAGATTAAAGGTAGCAGTGCATCATTAAGTATGGGAAACATCATCATGTGGATAATTTATATTGTACTCTTTATACTGTTCCCGGAAGAGTTTACAACTGCCTGGAATTATATCGTAGATTACTGGAACCCTGATGGTGTTCAGTCACTCTCTCTATAACTACTCAAACCCAACCAGCACATCCAGCTATCAGTGAACAAAATCGATCCTTTACCTCTCCTTTTTACATGGTGTAATAGAGAAATTGTTTGGTAGTCTCTAATATAAACAGGCAAAAATTTAAATAACAGCAAGTCGATAAGATATACGCAATAGAAAAGGGGGTGATGGTTACAAGAACTATTAGTTTGTTTACTGCAATAATGTTTTTACTTACACTGTTACTTGCACCCCTAAATCCCGGAGTATGTGTTGTAGGTGCTAATCTACCCGGAAAAGGACAGGATCTTGAGAATAATGGATTGACAGCGGAATTGCTAGGCAAGGAGGAGAATTCCCCACGAGGGATATGGATATACACCAAGTATGGCGATGTAGAAAAGTACACCGAGATAAAAACTTCTACATTGCAATTCTTGTATATGATCTTACATCCATATTATGGCATCCCCCAATCAATAGATGTTGATGATGACGGCATAAGAGACATAGAGTGTAACATTAGGCTCTATCTAACGAGTATCTCTTCAAAGATAGGGATAAAATCTTCTTTCCAAGTAAATATTGAGAGGAAATTGGAAGAGGAACTTACTGTTATGCTGACTTGTCATCTACCGATCCTATTCTCGAGTGACTATATCTCTTTGAGTAGCGGATTTCTTTACACCAATGGTGAGCCAACCGAGATAGAGACGGGCTTTGGATTCTCTTTCGCTCTCTTCTCGCCAGGCGGAAGAACATTTCAGATAGATCTTATTCCAGAGTATGGATACAAGAAGAATATTTCCGCTATCTTTTCATATGCCAAGTGTTCATCATCTGGTCATCATATCACAACAAGAACATTCTATGTCGACTTTTCTCCAGCCACAGAACTACATATAACAACGATTCCTAGAGATCTTAAGGTACATTACTCCTTCGGAAATAGTGCCGGTACAAAGACAAAAATCACCTTCAGAAGCTATAGGGATGGAAATCCGAATAAGATGCACTCGTTTATCATAGATCCCCTCCCCTCCTACATGTCTTTCGATCTCTCCGTTTTTGGTGGAAGGAATTTCATATACGAGAGCGACAGATCCTTTGATGTAACCTACATAATGGAAGCTTCAGAGAACAATACACCCATTAAACTCGAGTTGGTTCATATCCCAACGAGAATAGAGGCTGATTGGGGAATAACGGGAGGTCTTCTTCCACCATCCCTCGGCGGATTTGTTGATCTGGACATGTCGGATAATATCAAAGAGGTTAACCTTTACTTCAACAACAGCGAGAAACCTTTCATGAGCATAAAGAACTTTCCAAGAAAACTTCGTGTAGAGGGTTACATTGATTTATTCCTCCATGGTAAAATAACGGCGAGCAAGTTCTCTGGCTCTCCAACCGAGATCACGACAACGATCAGATTCAAAAAATGGGAGGTGCAAGGCTCTCTGACCGTCAAAGATGGAACGATGAAACTTGAGTGGGGTCTTCCATTTGGATCAAATAGACACGCATTGATAAAGTTTGATACGGATAATCATGATATGCTTGGTGCAGACATAAAAGTAATTGATGTGGAGAATAACACAAAATTCTTGATATTAGGTTTTGACAGAATTGCTACAGATAATTTTGGTGTATCCTGGGATTCTCAGTCAGGCGGCAGCATCTCAAATTTCAGGTGGCATGGCAGAATAACAAAACTCTCCAACCTTAGAATATACGTCTACCATGAAGGAAAGTATTTCAACATAACGGGTTCATGGACTCTCAGGAAAGAAGGTCATCTCCTTGTGGAGCTGAATAAAGATGTGAATGTCACGTTTGCAAATGTTTCTTCTGAAAACTTCAAACTTTATGGCTACATATCTCTCTACGGCAACAGAAAACTCAAACTCGACTGGGAGTGGGGAGACACTGGGCATTTCACGATCTATACATTCAACCGAGCGATAGGGAGAGAACTCTACGTCGAGTTCGGCTATGGAGAGAAGATGAATGATACTTACAGATATGGTTTCAAACTTATTGCTACAAACTTTTTGAACATCACCAGAACCATTCAGTGGGATACGGTAAATGGTATAGTGCCAAGGATATGGATACTTGGAGACAAGCCTCTACCGAGCGAATGGCATGCATGGTTGTTGTGGAATTATAAATGGTATGAGGTGGTAGGATGAGTAGAGTAGTGTGGATTACTGTTATATTGATAGCTCTACTCCTTATGCCGTGCAGTACTCTATTCTTTGATATGAAAGCAAGGGCATCGGGCAAGGATTCGTTCACATGGGAAGATGATTTTCTGGATGAAGGCAACATCGACAAATCGCACTCCTGGAACTATGAGGTGGATAAGGAGAGGGGAGTTGTTCTGATGAAGAATACCTACAGGGCATGGTGGAATGCGTCCTGGAGAAGAATGGTTCCAATTACGATAAACAACTCTGGATCAAACGACTATGTGCAATATGTTCTAGATTTTACGGTTTATTATGACTCTGATATGCAATCCGATTTTGATGATCTGAGATTTACAGATGAAGATGGTAACCTGCTTCAGTACTGGGTTGATGAGAAAATTCCCGGAGAGTCTGCACATGTTTACGTCAGGGTACCATACATACCTGCCCATGGTTCTACGACTATCTATATGTTCTATGGTGATGAGGATGCATCAAATGCTGGGGATTTTGATGTTGTCTTTGTCTGGGAAGACAGAACAGATCCTGATATGATGATATCCTACAAGGCGTACTCTGAGGGCGCATGGGATCCGGATGTTGCATTCGGAAGCAACAAATTCCTGGTTGCTTGGGAAGAAGGCATAGGTCCCGAAGATCTGCCTTACGATGCAGACAGATTAAGAGCTAGACAGATTCATGGAAGGTTGTATGATGAAAACGGACAGAATCCATATCCAGATCCATCGAGTGATAGAGATATCTACATAAGCTCTGATCCCGATGATGGAAGTTACCATGCTGAGGATCCATCGATAGCGTATGGGGATGGCGTTTTCTTTGTTGCATGGGAAGAGAACAAAATAGCTGATGGTAGATGGGCTGTGGATATCAAGGGCGCATTGGTTACACCAAATGGAGATGTAATCAAGAGATTTACAATATGCAGCGCAGAGAAAGGTCAATATGATCCATGTGTTGCATTTGGAAACCACAGGTTCTTTGTGGTGTGGGAAGATTCAAGACATGGTTATGATAACTATGATGTCTACGGGAGAATATACGATGCAAATGGTAACCCTCTCGGACCAGACTTCCCAATAGACAGCAGTGCAAGCTATCAGGGTCAGCCCTGGGTATGCTCAGATGACCAGGGCTATTTTATGGTCGTGTATGAGAGCGGTATAGATCCAGAAATGGGTCCATTCAGTATCATGGCAAGAAAATTTGATTCAAACGGTAATCCTGTAACAGATAGAATAACCATAGCATCTGGAGATGATGATACTGATTATATATTTCCTGCGGTTGCCTTCTGCCCTGAGACTGGAAGATATCTCATAGTGTGGAACGATGGTGACATCAGCACCAATCCAGATTCAAGATCCGCTTACGATGGTAACATATGGGGAAAATTAATTGACAGATACGGAAATGTCGTTCACGATAATTTCATCATCCAGCCAGGCAACTGCTACATAAGGGCAGATGTCAAACCATATCTGGGAACAATGTTCTTCGTATCCTATGATGATGGAAACAATGTTTGGGGCAGGTTAGTATCTTCTGATGGTGATCGGATCACCAAGGAGCACATGATATCGGATGGTTCATCATCTGGAGCTGACTGGAATAACCTGGCGGTAGGCGCAGGAAATGTCTTCTCGGTATGGGAGGATGAAAGAGATCAATCAAGCCAGTATCCAGATACCTTTGGTAGTGTATGGCACATTCATAAAGCCACAGGTTCGCCAGATGTCACATGCACGCTTGGTGAGGAGAAAGAAGAGATACTATCCGCGGTGGTAACATCGAGAGAGATCTCACCAGACGGTCTTATTGCATGGCGTGAGTTCCATGCACTGTTTGAGCTTCCGATAGGAGTAATCACATTCAACATTCTAGATAAGAATTATAACATTATACCGGGATTTGAAAACATCTCATCAGGAAAGGATCTATCAACCATAGATCCAGACAGGTATCCCACGATAAGATTGCAAGCTTGTTTCAAGAGATCGAATCCTTCAGATTCTCCTATTCTGGACAAATGGAGCGTTAAGTGGGTAGGCGTAGATTCTACTCCGCCGACCACAAATATCCATATCTCTGGTCAGGAAGGAAGTGAGGGATGGTACAGAAGTGATGTCACAATCACCTTGGAGGCATTTGATGATGGGAGCGGCGTGAAAGAGATCTATTACAGGATAGATGAGGGACAGAATCAGATCTACAGACATCCGATAACCATATCTGAAGAGGGTGTGCACACATTCATGTACTGGGCTGTGGATAATGCGGGAAACGAAGAGGAGCATCACGTTGTGTGGCTGAAGATAGATAAGCATGAACCCACTGTGAAGATAGTCAGGCCACAGGAAGGATATCTCTATCTGTTTGATAGCAAACTGTGGAAGTCTGCACTGGGACTAACCATACTCATTGGAGATTTTACGATCGAGGCACTTGCTAAGGATTCATTGTCTGGAATAGACAGGGTTGAATTCTACGTGGATGGCATACTCAGACATACGATAACTGGAGATCAGAGCGGATACGGATGGAGATGCACCGAGAGCATGCTCTTCCTTCATGCGATATCTGTTAGAGCTGTGGATAAAGCAGGAAATGGTGAAGAAGCAATAATGTATATATTTGCAATCAATCTATAGCTCCACTTCCTCCACAAAACTAAAATACGAAAGCCTCTTTCCTGACCAAGGCGATACCATGGAGAGCTCATACATTAGACAACCGATAGTCAGCGTCTTGGGGCATGTCGATCATGGTAAAACCACCCTTCTAGACTACATAAGAGGTTCAACTGTAGCCCTAAGAGAAGCTGGAGCAATAACTCAGCACATAGGAGCTACGGAAGTACCCATAGATGTTATAAGAGAGCTATGTGGAGAACTCCTAAAAGGCAAGGAATTCACGCTTCCCGGTTTACTTTTTATAGATACTCCTGGACATCATGCATTCACAACATTGAGAAAGAGAGGCGGATCCATAGCTGATCTGGCTATACTAATAGTTGATATAAACGAAGGCTTTAAACCTCAAACATACGAGTCTCTCATGATACTGAAACAGTATAAAACTCCATTTATAGTTGCTGTAAACAAGATAGATACTATAACAGGATGGCGCAGGGAGGAAGGCACACTTCCAGAGAGATTAAGTAAACAAAATGATTTAGCAAGATCGATCTTCGAGGAAAAGATTTACGAGATCATAGGTACTCTTTCTGAGCAAGGCTTTAGTTCAGATCTCTACACCAATATTAGAGATTTCAGCAGAAACGTAGCCATAATACCTATATCAGCCAAAACGGGTGAAGGCATTCCAGAGCTTTTGATGGTTCTCGTTGGTTTAGCTCAAAGATTTTTGGAAAAACATCTCACCATAGAAAAGGGACCTGCAAAAGGCACAGTTCTAGAAGTTAAAGAAGAGAGGGGACTTGGAACAACTATAGATGTGATAATATATAGTGGGACTTTAAGATCCACAGATACTATTGCTGTCGGAACCAGAGAAGAACCTGTAATAACCAAGATAAAGGCTTTGCTCAAGCCAAAACCTTTGGATGAGATAAGGGACCCAAGGGAGAAATTCGAGAGCGTTGAAGAAGTGCATGCTGCTTGCGGAATAAAGATATCTGCTCCAGATCTTGAAGATGTAATTCCAGGATCTCCACTGAGAGTTGTTACTCAAGAAAATAAAAATGAGGTAATCAGGGAGATAAAAGAGCAGACGGAACTTCACATAGATCTTGATGATGAAGGTGCCGTTGTTAAGGCTGATACAATAGGATCTCTAGAAGCCATAGTCAAGGAAGCAAAGAGCAGAAACATAAAGATCAGGAAGGCGGAGGTAGGAAATGTATCAAAGAGAGATATTGTAGATGCTTCTGCAACCAACGATCCTCTCCAGAGAATAGTTCTTGCTTTTAATGTCAAGATATTGCCTGAAGCTGAGGAAGAGATGAGGAATCAGGATGTTACGGTAATCAAAGAGGATGTGATATATACTCTGATGGAAAGATACGAAGAATGGGTTTACAAGAAGAAAGAGGAGATAGAGAGAGCAAAGAAAGAAGCCATACCTCGACCAGGTATGATAAAGTTCCTTCCTGAGTATGTTTTTAGAGTGAGTAAACCAGCCATTATAGGCGTAAGGGTTCTCGCTGGGAGAATAAAGCCTGGAATGAAGTTGATGAAAGATGATGGTAGGGTTATAGGTACTATAAGAAGTATCCAGTCAGAGAGAAAGAGTTTGGATGAAGCCATTCAAGGACAGGAGGTTGCTGTTTCTATAGAGGGTCCCACTGTTGGTAGGCAGATAAAGGGAGGAGATATACTATATACTGATTTACCAGAAAGTGTAGTTAAAAAGCTCAAAGAGATGGGAGACCTTACATATGATGAAAAAGAAGTTTTGGATAAGATTATAGAGATAAAGAGGAAGACGGTTGACAGATTCTGGGGGTTATGATTGATCAAAGTCTAGCAGAAAAGATCAAAAAGTATGTATTGGAAAGATTGTGTAGATGCGGAGGCTTTTGCTTCTACAAGCTAGAAGAGCCAAATGGCGCAGACACCTTTTATGCTCTTTCTATACTTAATCTTCTGGATGTCGAGTTTTACGACGAAAATACAGTTAAATTTCTTCAGAGTATGCAGAGAAAAGATGGAACTTACAGCAGCCTGTACTCTGCGTATTACTCAATAAAAGGATTAGAGCTATTGGGAGAGGAACCAAAATATGAATGTAGAGATTTCTTGAGAAGAAATTTGAAGGTATATGATGTCGAAAATCTGCCTACAGGTTTACAGTCGATTTTCAGACAGATGTACTATCTAGTAGATCTTTACAAAGATATAGGAATAGCGGTGGATGAAGATAAAAGAAGAAGCCTTATCAACTTTATTTTATCATTCAAAAACAAAGATCATGGTTTCGGAAAGGAAAAATCCACACTCATAGAAACCTTCCATGCGGTCTTCATACTGCACCATCTTGATCATAATATTCAAGATTCTTTAAATTTCTTAAAAATGTGCGAGAACAGATTCTACGGATTTGTCAACATCCCATCCACTTCACCATCTTTTATAGAGCACCTTTATGCAGGTCTGGAGTTGTCAAAGCTCTTCGGATATATCCCATCTTTCCCGGATAGTATCAGAGATTTCATAATGAATTGCCAAAAGAAGAATGGTGGTTTTTCAAGATCTCCAACAGGTATAGCCAATTTAGAAAATACATGCTATGCTGTAAAGTCTTTGTACGTACTGGATAAATTATGCCCCGAACTTCTCTAGCCAATCACAGTAACCAAAGAGTATGGGTATAACTCTCCCGCTTATTCTCCCTAGACCTCCCTTCATAGCAGCTCTCTCGCTGAATCTTTTGACATCATCCGGCATGACATTCTTTCCAGCTATAACTATTGGAACCGGATCAGCAGAGTGATCTCCAAATTCTATAGGCGTAGAGTGATCTCCTGTAAATGCTATGTGGGCGTCATCTAAATCTACATTCTCCAGCAGATAACCTACAGCTTGATCTATTCTCTCTATGAACTCTATCTTGGACTTCGCATCATGATCGTGTGCACAAGAATCTGCACCCTTGAAATGAATAAAAACAAAATCTTTCCCTTCATCCAGTTCCTCGAGAGCTGCTTTTACTTTGCTGATGAGATCAGAGTCTTTTCTTCCTGTTGCGCCTTCCGGTTTGATGGCTTTTAATCCAATAGCCTTAGCTATTCCAAGATACAACGCTCCACCAGCAATAGCAGAACCTTCTATGCCATACAATTCATGAAAGGGCTCTATCTCGGGTTTGATCGAGGCACCTCTAAGAAGAACTATATTTGCCGGAAGCTTACCTTCCCTCTCTCTCTTTCTGTTTATGGGCAGATCCTTCAAGACTTGGTAAGATTTTTGTATGAATTTGTTTACTATTTCAGCGGTTCTTCTTGCTGATTTCTCTCTGCTCAATGCTTTTACTTTTGTTACCTTTACCCCAACCTTGTGAGGATCAGCATCTGTTATGTTGTGCGAGAGGTTTTCACCTCTTATTATCAATGCACCTCTATGTTCGACGCTTGACTTGTAGATTATCTCGACATCCTCCATCTCAATACCATTAATCGCCTTTTCAATTTCCTTAAGACCTTCGTTTATCCTTCCAGCTCTCCTATCTATGACTCTGAAATCATCATCAACCGTCGCGAGATTTGCTCTGAAGCAGATATCCCCATCTTTAACTTCCATTCCTATTCCTAAAGCTTCAAAGACCCCTCTTCCAGTGTATACCTTTTCAGGGTCATACCCAAATATCGAAAGATGCGCGGTATCACTGCCTGGTCTAACTCCTGGCCTAATTGGATCTAACAAGCCGTTTATCCCAATATCAGATAATTTGTCCAGATTTGGAGTATTCGCAGATTCCAAACATGTTTTTCCGTTGTAATCTGTTGGTCTACCTCCCAAACCATCCGCTATTATCAGTATGGCTTTCATGTTCGATGATGAAGAATGTTTTACTGGTAGAAAAGTTTGTCTGATTTAGTGAGATTATCGATTTTTCTAACTAGCATGAAAGTTAATTGGGCTACTATTGCACTGCAAATGCTGCAATTGCAATACCCATTATGAAATTTCCAAACTCGATGGCGGAAATGCCGAAACCCACGAACCCCAAGATAAGAAAGAAGGTTGGATTGATAACGTATAGATCAGTTCCAAGTAAACCATGCGTTACTATGGCAGCTGGAGGAATTTCATAACTCCGGAGATTTATTCCAATCACAAAAATGGAAGGAGTTATTATCCTTCCAATGAGAAACGGTATACAAGGAAACGAGAATATTTGTCCATAACCTCCAACTGCTGCAACATAACACAACAAACTAAATGGAAGAATTCCCTTTTGAAACTCTGCCTTTTCAGGTCCAATTAGATCTTTATACTCTTTGAGTCTCTCGATCATGGATTTGAAGCTGAAGTTTTCTGGGAGAATCTCACGATTCTTCAGAAAAACCTCCAAATTCAGAAATTTCTCTTCAAGATCGTTGGGTTCGGATGCTATTTTATCGAGCTCCTCCTTTATATCTTTGATCTCTTCTCTGGATAGCCATTTAATTATTTTCTTCACCTTTCCATCTTTATCAAATATCGTTATCGTAACCTTCTCTAAATCTTCCTCTGTTTTTGCCCTGCTACTTGCTACAGTTTCTGTCAGTATAATTGGAGTGACAAGCAGGCTAACTAGAACCATCACACATATCTTTGTTATGGCATCCTTTTTGACAAGCATTTTTTCACACATCCGTAATATAGATCATTATTTATTAAATTTTGGCGCTGTTTATAATTTTGTTATTTACAATCTAGACCATCATGAAAAGTATATAAGGGTTTTCTATATTGCGGTAAAAGGATGCCTTCAATCTCAAGATATATCAAAGAGATAAGAAAGAAGGAGGAAGAGGAGAAAGCGAGGATAGAGAGAGCAAAGATCCAGGCTGAGAGGATTTTACAGGAATGTGAGAAGGAGATAGAGAAGTTGAGGAAGAAGATTGAAAAGGATACGGATAAAGAAATAGCAAAGATGGAGGAGAAGATAAAGGAAGAAATAGAGAAGGAGAAAGAGAGAATAGCGAAGGAAAATGAGAACAAGCTTAGGGAAATTGAGGAAAAATCTCTCAAGAATATGGAGAAAGCCGTGGATATTGTTCTTAGGGAGATAGAATGAGTCTATTTCCAGAGGAGATGAGAAGGGTATCTGTACTGGTTCATTCCTCAGATCTGGAGAGGGTAATAGATGCGGTATCTGAAAAGGGCATAATTCATATTGCAGATATAGGTCCAAAAGAGAATCTTTCTAAAGATATGGAAATAGATGATACCATTTCAAGGATAATATCTTATGAAAATAGATTAAAAAAAATCGTATCGATACTGAAGCCCTACAGAAGAAGACCTTCAGGCATTAAAGCCATAATATCTCCCCCTGAGTTAAAGAAGATAAAAGTCAAAAAGAAAGGTATAGATGAGCTTTTGAATGAAACAGAAAAAAACCTCTCAAATTTTGAGCAGAAAATATTGGAGATAGATTCAAAACTTAAATCCTTAGATGAAAGTATGAAGGCAAAAGATTCCCTCATCTCAAAGCTATCAAATTTACAGTTTCTAGATTTTGATCTCAATTATGTGAAAGAGAGTGAGCATATCCTCTTGAGAGCAGGGGTATCAAGAGATTTAGATCTTTTGAGAGAGAAAGTGGAAGAGCTTGGAGGTATTTTCGATTACAGGTCTGTTGGCAGAAGAAAGGATAGAAAATGGATAGTAGCAGCAGTATTTCATCAAACAAAGAGAGAAGAGGTCGATAGGCTCTGGCAAAGGTATGTTGAGGAGATAGAGATCCCAGATATTCCCGGAAAACCTTCTGATATAATAAAAAGGTTGAAGAATGAAATAAAAGGCGCTGAAAAAGAAATTGCAGATCTCAAAAACGAACTGAGAAGGATAGCAAACAAAGATATGATAAAAATCCTTGCAAATCTTGAGGAACTAACGATAGAGAAAATAAAACTCGAGGCAATAAAGAATTTCGGCAAAACCGAGAAAGTCTATCTTATAGAAGGATGGGTTCTGAAAGAAAAAGTAAAGGAGTTTCTTGATCTTCTGGAGAGAATAACGGACAAGAGATTTGTATATACCATATCAAATCCTTCAGGAAATCCTGAAGAGCCGCCCACTTATATAAAGACGGGAAAGATAACCAAACCGTTTAAGCCCCTTTTAACCCTGTTTGGTCTGCCAAAGTATAGAGAAATAAACCCTCTGATCTTCATAACCCTGTGGTTTCCTCTGATGTTTGGTTTCATGCTTGGAGATGCCGGATATGGATTGGTTATATTTTTCGGATCTCTGATTGCTCTCCTCAAGCTGGGTAAAAGATCTGGGATGATAAGAGAGTGGTCTATCATTGGAATATTTCTCGGAATTTGGACAATAATATTTGGGTATCTATCAAACAGCTTCTTTGGAGATCTTTTACCAAGATTTTTCGGTACAGATCTTCCAAGAATCAATGTTTTTGGTGTAACTCTGCCCATAGATGGTTTGAGAAACCCCCTAACCTTCTTAGAAATCGCCTTAATTTTAGGACTCATTCATCTCAACATAGGGTTGATCCTTGGAATATATCAGGATCTGAAAAACAACAAGATAAAGGATTTAATTTGCGGGAAGTTCTCTTTTATTCTACTCCAAATATTTGGAGGAGCCCTGATCGGAGAATACCTTTTAAAGATGTGGGAACTATCTTCAGCCTTCAAAACCGTATCCTACATTGGAGCCCTAATTGGCATAGCCCTTTTAGCCTTGGAAGCAAAGGGAATGGCATTCTTAGAGTTGATGGGATTTGTTGGAGATTGGTTGTCTTATGCAAGGTTACTCGCCCTCGGTCTGGCTACAGCAGGTATGGCTTTAGCATTCAACATAGTTGCACAACTGTTTGGCGATATGACGCATGTTGCCGTCTCTGTACTTGTACTCATTATAGCGCATCTAGCTACTATGGGTCTGAATTCCCTTGGTGCTGCTGTTCACAGTTTAAGGCTACAGTATGTTGAGTTTTTCAACAGGTTTTATGAAGGCGGAGGCAGGGAGTTTGCCCCGCTGAAGGCGAAAAGGAGATATACTGAGCTGGTAATGAGGTGAGATGAGATGGGAAGGTATGGTATAATTGGAATGGTGCTGGTGGCAAGCGTGCTACTACTGGCTAGTCCTGCATTTGCCCAGGGGAGCAACAACGAACTACAGAAGAAAAATCAATCTCTGGTTGTTCTAGCATGTGCTTTGGCTATGGCTATAGCGGGAATAGGATCAGCAGTAGGTATATCGATGGGAGGTATACCTGCGGCTGCGGTTACTGCGGAGAAGCCAGAGCTGTTCAGTAGAGCCCTCATTCTGGAGATGCTACCAATGACCCAGACCATCTATGCATTCATAACATCGGTGCTTCTCTTGATGGGAGCAGGTCTCCTTGGAGGAAAGGCAACTATGGATCTTCTGAACCCGACAATAGGCCAGTCAGCGGTATTTGTGGGTCTGATGGTGGGGTTGACAGGGTTATCTGCCATAAATCAGGGTATGATAGCAGGCGCTGGAATAACATCTACAGGTAGAAACCCAAGTGTTGCAGGGAGAGCCATTATGTTCGCGGTAATGCCAGAGACAATAGCGATATTCGGCTTTCTGGTAGGCTTGCTCGTAATGATACTTGGACTGAAGATCCTGGGATAGATGGGATATGGCCCTGGAGGATATACTTTCTAAGATCAAGGAAGAAGCAGATAGGGAGATAGAGCAGATACTATCCAAAGCTAGAGAGGAAAGGGACAAGAGATTGAAAGAGGCTGA
>Ga0180301_10002086_pt1 | contig 15719 bp, 28 predicted proteins | sample GuaBasSediGuay16_FD_121797 | JGI IMG/M metagenome (GOLD analysis project Ga0180301, IMG submission 121797) | Subseafloor sediment microbial communities from Guaymas Basin, Gulf of California, Mexico - Guay16, Core 4569-2, 12-15 cm | ecosystem: Environmental > Aquatic > Marine > Hydrothermal...
CCAAGACGATCAGCCATAGAGCCCGAGGATACAGAAGTGAAAAGACCTTCTCTCTGGCTATAATCCATGGCCTCGGTAAACTCCAACTGCCACAATGTCAGCACAGATTCTCATGAGGAGCCATAAAAAAGAGGCAGCCGATAACGGCTAACCTCTTTGTGGAGTCTGCTGTTGCACCCGAAACCGGGTAGAGGGGGTAAGGGCTTATAAGGCGTTGTCTATTCTTTCTCCTTATCCGCTTTGGTTTCCGGGGCCTCTGTACTTTCGGATCTAGCCTCTGCTTCTTCGCTGCTCTTATCGCCTTCCGGCTCCGAGATGGCCTCTTTCTCTATGTCAGGCGCGGCTTTTTGTGCTGCCTTTTTCGCAGTTTTAGCCTCTTTTGACTTTTCTTTTTCTTTGGACTTTACGGGTGCTTCCTTTTTGGCTCTGTCGACTCCCTTTTTCGCCGACCTGGTTTTTTTCTTTTTGTCTGCCTTCTTTTCTGACGGAGCAACGAGCTGTACCAGTGAAATAGGGGCAGCATCCCCTGGTCGTCTGCCGATCTTAATGATACGGGTGTACCCACCGGGCCTACCGCCGTAAAGCTCAGCAGCTTGTTCAAAGAGTTTATGTACCACAGCCTTTTCCCTGACCACCGACAGCGCCTGTCGCCGTGCGTGCAGATCACCTCTTTTTGCCAGCGTAACCATCCGGTCGGCCCACCGCCTCAACTCCTTGGCCTTGGCATCTGTTGTCCGTACCTGCCCGTGTTTAAAAAGGGACGTCACCATGTTACGAAACATGGCACTTCGGTGACTCGCGGTGCGGTTCAACTTTTTTCCCGCTTTTTGGTGTCTCATGTGTCGCTCTTTTCCTCTTCCTCAACCTGTTCCTCGGGTAAAACAAAGCCCTCCAGCTTCATACCAAGTGTCAATCCCATTTCGGCCAGAACTTCCTTAATTTCATTCAATGATTTCCGACCAAAGTTCTTCGTCTTGAGCATCTCAGCCTCGGTCTTCTGAACCAATTCCCCGATGTACCGGATGTTGGCATTCTTTAGGCAGTTGGCAGAACGAACCGAGAGTTCCAGTTCCTCAACACTCCGATAAAGGTTTTCATTGAGCGGCTTTTCTTCCTTTTCCTGTGCTTCAGGTTCAGGCTCAGGCTCTGCGTCCTCATCAAAATTGATAAAGATGCTCATCTGTTCTTTAAGTATCTTTGCAGCATATGCCACAGCGTCTTCTGGTACAACACTACCATCGGTCCATACCTCAAGCGTGAGTTTATCATAATCGGTCTTTTGACCAACCCGCGCATTCCCGACCACATAGTTGATCTTCTTGATCGGTGAGAATACAGCATCTATGGGTATCGTGCCAATGGGATCGTTTTCCCCTTTGTTCGCCTCGGCCGACACATAACCCTTGCCCACCTCAGCCCTCATTGTCATATTTAGCTTTGCATCCTTTGACAGCGTTGCTATATGATGCTCTGGGTTTAGTATCTCAACCCCACCGTCATGGATGATATCCCCGGCCTTAACGTTATATTCTCCAGCAGCCTCGATGCGGAGCGCCGCCGGCCCAGGGTCAGACATTCGCAGGCGCACTTCCTTGAGGTTCAGTATAATCTCAGACACATCCTCAAGCACGCCCGGTATAGCGGAAAACTCGTGCATCACGTTATCTATCTTGACTGAGACAATGGCGGCTCCGTACAGTGACGAAAGAAGAATTCTCCGGAGCGAATTGCCGATGGTCGTGCCAAAACCCCGTTCCAAGGGCTCACAGACAAACTTTGCGTAGAATGGCGTGCTGGCACTGACCTCAATACGCTTGGGCTTGATAAGCTGGCGCCAGTTCATATACATGAGTTCATTTGACGACATGGTTCAGTCTCCAAGTTTGCTTTGCTTTATATTTCAGTGGGAATTTAAACTGACTTTCTGTGCCATAGGCTCACTTATTTAGAATAGAGTTCTACGATCAATTGCTCCTGAACCGGCATCGTTAGTTCTTCCCGGGTAGGATAGGCCTTGACCGTTCCTCTGAAATCTTCCTTTGAACGTTCAATCCATGCTGGAATACCGCGTCGAACCACAGCATCCATAGCATCGGAAATGACTGCGACCTTTCGACTCTTTTCCCGCACCTCTATGACATCACCTACCTTCACTAGGTAAGATGGAATATTCAGTTTTCGACCATTGACGATGAAGTGATTATGGCGTACCAACTGCCTGGCCTGCGCTCGGGAATTGGCAAATCCCAAGCGATAGACCACATTGTCCAGACGCCGTTCCAGAAGAATCAACAGGTTCGTGCCGGTTATGCCCCGTGCCCGCTCTGCTTTTTCGAACAAACCCCGAAACTGGCGTTCCAACAAGCCATACATGCGTTTGACTTTCTGCTTTTCCCGAAGCTGAATCCCGTAATCGGAAAACTTTCGCCGACGCTGTCCATGCTGACCTGGAGGATAGCCTCTACGATCAAAGGCACATTTGTCAGAATAACATCGATCTCCTTTTAGAAACATCTTCAGGTTTTCACGCCGACATAGCCTGCATGCTGAATCGATATATCGGGCCAAGATTCTCCTCCTTTCACACCCTACGCCGCTTGGGCGGGCGACAGCCATTATGCGGAATGGGAGTCACATCTTTGATTAAAACAACATTAAACCCTGCGGCCTGCAAGGCCCGCAAGGCCGCCTCACGGCCAGCACCTGGACCCTTCACGTACACCTCAACGTTTCTCATCCCGTGTTCCATAGCCTTCTTGGCCGCATCTTCCGCAGCCAGCTGAGCGGCAAAAGGGGTGCTTTTCCGAGAACCCTTAAAACCCTGCGTCCCCGCACTGGACCATGCCACCACGTTGCCCGTGGGATCGGTAATCGTCACGATCGTATTATTAAAAGTAGACTGGATATGGGCTATCCCGTTCAAGATGTTTTTCTTTTCTTTCTTTTTTCTAGTTTTAGAAGGTTTTGCCATGATGTATGTATATGCCTCCTATCTCTTTCTCTTCCCTGCAACGGTCCGACGTGGCCCCTTTCGGGTCCTGGCGTTGGTGCTGGTTCGCTGCCCTCGAACCGGAAGCGATTTGCGGTGCCTAAGACCACGGTAGCATCCCAGTTCCATCAATCGCTTTATGTTCATGGAAACTTCCGCGCGAAGCTCCCCTTCAACTTTGTATTCGTTATCAATGATTTTACGGATGGCGGTAATCTGGTCTTCTCCCAACTGATCCGTCTTTGTGTTAAAATCAATACCAGCTGCCTGTAATATCTTCCTCGATGTGCTGCGCCCAATCCCATAGATATAGGTCAGACCTATCTCAGCCCTTTTATTCTTTGGCAAATCAACACCTGCTATGCGTGCCAATCTTCTTCCCTCCTTCGTTTTCGTTATTCCGCATTAGTCATCCAATCCACGAATAACGATTTTCAATTTTCGAATAACGATCTCAGCCCTGTCTTTGCTTGTGCCTTTTGTTCTCGCAAATGACCCTAACAGTCCCCTTGCGACGAATAATCTTGCACTTGTTGCACATTTTCTTAACTGATGCCCTGACTTTCATCTTCCCTCCATTTTCATTATTCGGACACAAGGTGCATTTTTTGGCGTAGGCTTCACTTTGTGTCAAGCCGTCAGGCGCAACCTTGCGCTAATTCGTCATTCGTGAATCGTCTTCCGAAATACGATTCACGATTTCCGCCACTTGGACCGATAATGGGCTATGCCGCGTCAAATCATACGGGGTTGGTTCCTCTTTGGGCATTTACGGACTCCCCATCTGTGGTACTCAAAATGACCGGCCCATCTTCTGTAATTGCAACAGTGTGCTCAAAATGGGCCGACAAACTTCCATCTTCTGTGACTGTTGTCCATCCGTCCTGTAAGGTTTTTACCTCATAGCCGCCAGCATTAACCATCGGCTCAATGGCAAGGACCATGCCTGGTTTCAGGCGAATTCCCATACCCGGTTTACCGTAGTTAGGGATCTGGGGATCTTCATGCAAGGCCTTTCCTATACCATGTCCTACAAATTTCCTAACAACCGATAATCCCGCTGCTTCTACATGGCTCTGAATCGCATGGGAAATATCAGATAAGCGGTTACCCGGCACAGCCTGCTCAATACCTAAAAAGAGGGCTTCCCTGGTAATTTGTATCAAGTGCCGCGCCAGCTCCGATACCTTGCCCACGGGCACGGTAACGGCCGCATCGCCGTAATAACCATCATGGAAAATACCAAAATCCATACTCAGTATATCCCCTTCCTTGAGGGGATGTCTGGACGGAAAACCGTGGACAACTTGCTGATTAACTGAGGCACACAAACTATACGGAAAACCTCGGTACCCCTTAAAAGCCGGTCTGGCGTTTCTTGCAAGGGCTAATTTCTCGGCAATATTGTTTAGTGTCAGTGTATCGACGCCAGGTTGGACTTTTCGTCGTAGAATCTCAAGGATTTCTGCAACTATGACATTGCTCTGGCGCATCTTTTCGATCTCACTGGGAGACTTCAAGATGACCATGTCAATACCGGCCTCTGATGGCCCCCCCTTTCTTTATGAAACCCTCATAGTGTCGAGCCAGCATGTGGGTCTCCATTTGACTGATGGTGTCTATGGCTACGCCCACCACGATCAAAAGGGCAGTCCCTCCAAAATAAAAAGGGACATTAAACTTGGCGATTAATATAGTCGGCAGGACACAAACCGCCGACACGTAGATAGCCCCGCCAAAGGTTATGCGTGTTAGCACCCGGTCAATATAGTCAGCTGTGCGCTTGCCAGGCCTGATACCGGGGATATAGCCGCCGTACTTTTTCATATTGTCGGCCACATCAGCTGGGTTGAAGGTAACAGCAGTATAAAAATAACAAAAGAAAATGATGAAGCCGACAAACACAAGGTTGTACACAATGCCGCCGGGTGTCATGGCCTGAGCAATGCTCTGCATCCACGGGACTTTTATGAAATTGGCCACCGTGGCTGGAAACATAATGATGGATGACGCAAAAATAGGCGGAATAACGCCCGATGTATTAATCCTAAGGGGGAGATGGGTACTCTGGCCGCCGTACATCTTCCGGCCAACAATCCGTTTGGCATATTGGACTGGAATCCGCCGCTGCCCCCGCTCCACAAAGATAATGACCCCGACAACAACGACCATCAGCACGACCAACATCAGCACCAGAAAAACCCCCATCTCACCAGTCCTCATCAAGCGAAAGGTATTGGCAACAGCACTCGGCATACGTGCTACAATACCTGCAAAAATAATAAGGGATATCCCGTTGCCGATCCCCCGCTCTGTGATCTGCTCACCGAGCCACATGATAAAGGCCGTGCCCGCAGTCAGGGTAAGCACTGTCATAAATCGAAAATCCCAGCCAGGATGGGCTACAACCGGTGCGCCACCCGGTGCACTCATACTCTCAAGCCCGATGCTGATTCCAAATCCCTGGATGATACTCAGAATAACTGTGCCGTAACGCGTATACTGGGTAATCTTTTTCCGTCCGGACTCCCCTTCCTTGGATAGCCTGTCCAGATGGGGAATGGCCACCGTTAGCAACTGCAATATGATCGAGGCGCTTATGTAGGGCATGATCCCCAAGGCAAACACCGAAAGCCGTTCAAGGGCACCACCCGAAAACATGTCAAATAGCCCCAATAGCGTTCCCCGGGCACGGGCAAAAAACGTGGCAAGGGCATCTGCGTCGATCCCGGGTGTCGGTATAGCACATCCGATGCGATAAACCATCAACAGACCGAAAGTACATAGAATGCGCTTTTTTAGCTCGGGAATCTTAAAGATATTTTGAAACCCGCCTACCATAGAAGTTAACCAGCTCTCCTTACAGATGGATCATTGAGAAACAAACATTAGTTAAATGATCTCCACTCGTCCTCCAACGGCCTCAACCTTGTCCCGTGCTGCCCCGCTGCACCGGTTTATCTTCAGCACCAGCGGATAGTCAATTGTACCCTGGCCCAAAAGCTTCACAGCATCTGACTCTCGTTTCAGCAGACCGGCAGCCGCCAGCGCGGCCTTATCCACCACCGAACCCTTTTGAAAACGTCCAAGATCACGTATGTTGATAATCGCAAATTGCTTTTTAAAGATATTGGTGAATCCTCGTTTGGGCAGGCGGCGCTGCAGGGGCATCTGTCCTCCTTCATATCCTGGTCTTATATTGCCGCCAGAGCGGGCCTTTTGCCCCTTAGTTCCTCTACCTGAGGTCTTGCCGTGCCCTGAGCCCGGCCCACGGCCAAGGCGTTTGACGGCCTTGCGCGCCCCCCTCGGAGGGGATAGCTCATGGAGTTTCATTGGCCTTCTCCTCAACTTCCAATAGATGGGAGACCTTTCGGATCATTCCCCGAACAACAGGCGTGTCTTTCAAGACAATCGTCCTGTTCAATTTTCTTAATCCCAAGCCTTGGAGGACCCTTCGATGTTTCTCTGGTCGCCCTATTATACTCTTTCTTAACGTTATCCTAAGTGTTTTAGGCATTTAATATTTTCCTCGGTTGGTCAGTGGTCCGTGATCTAGCTTAATACAACCCCCTACGGGCAACGAATCCGTCTATGGCAGAACAAGGAAATAGTTGTTACACTATATCTCGGCCGGCTGCTTGCCGCGCTTGGCCGCAATCATCTCCCGGCTGCGCAGCTGACTCAAGCCCTTGAGGGTGGCCTTTACCACATTATGGGGGTTGCGAGATCCCAAGCATTTGGTCAAGATGTTGTGTACACCCGCGGCCTCCAGTACTGCCCGGACCGCACCGCCAGCAATCACGCCGGTCCCTTCAGCAGCTGGTTTAAGCAAGACCAAGCCAGCGCCGTATTTGCCGATAACCTGATACGGAATGGTCTGGTTATCTAAAGGGACTTGGATCATGTTCTTCTTGGCACGTTCAACCCCCTTGCGAATAGCCTCGGGAACTTCATTGGCCTTCCCCAAGCCGCTTCCCACCTTACCACTGCCGTCGCCAACGACAACCATAGCACTAAAGCTAAAACGCCGGCCGCCCTTGACCACTTTGGCCGTACGGCTTATATGAACCACTTTTTCTATGAGCTGGACCTCTTCTATCTCTCCGCTAATCAACAGTCTTCCTCCTTACTAAAAATCGAGGCCCCCTTGGCGTGCCCCCTCGGCAACCGCCTGAACACGGCCATGGTACGAAAAGCCATTGCGGTCAAACACTACCTTGGCAATGCCTTTTTCAATAGCCCTTTGCGCCACAAGCTTTCCCACAAAACTTGATGCTTCCACTTTACTCTCAAACTTTGGATGCTCCCGCGCCTCCTTGTCAAGCGTAGAGGCTGAGGCCACGGTATGACCGATTTCATCTACCACAACCTGGGCATAGATATGCCGTGCGCTCCTGAAAACAGTTAACCTCGGGCGCTCCTGGGTTCCATATATCTTCTTTCGGACACATTTTTTTCTTCTTAAATGTGCCTTTTTTTTCGAGGTCAAACCACCCATCGCTATTTTCCTTGTATGCGTTCAGATCTCAGTCTTTGTAAATCGGACATCGTAAACCAAATACGAAATGCATGTTTCCAAGTCGTCAGGTGCTACCTTTATGCTAAAATGAATCACCATTTCCGAATAACGAATCTTACTTGGCCGCTGATTTTCCTACCTTGCGCCGTATCTGCTCCTCGGCATATTTGATCCCCTTGCCTTTATATGGTTCTGGGCGCCTGAATCTTCTAATGTTAGCCGCAGTAGCCCCCAAGAGTTGTTTATCAATCCCAGACAAGATGATTCTGTTCTTGTCAACAGAGGCCGATATGCCGTCTGGAAGCCTGTAGATCACAGGATGGGAATATCCTAGGGCTAAGGTCAAGACGTTTGATTTTAGATCAACGCGATAACCCACACCAATAACTTCAAGCACACGCTCGAATCCTTGTGTAACGCCTGTTATCATATTAGCGACTAGTGCCCGTGTAAGCCCTTGAATCGCCCTGACCTGCTTTACCTTGCCAGGCGCTATAACGTGAATGAAACCATCCTTCACGCTCAGGTCGACATCAGGGTGTATGAGGCCAGACAACTCCCCTTTTGGCCCCTTCACGCTGAGCCGCCTGTTATCATAAGTCACCTTGACACGATCGGGTATAGGAATGGGTCGCCTTCCTACTCGAGACATGATTAATACCCCCGTTTCAGCTTTCCCCAGCCAGACCAGCAGTCTGCGTGCTTACCAGATATTGCAAAGGAGCTCACCGCCAATATTAAGTTTTCTTGCCTCGCGATCCGTAAGGATTCCCTTGGATGTCGACAGAACGGCAACCCCCATGCCATTTAGGACGCGGGGAATCTCCTTTTTTTTCACATAAAGGCGTCTACCCGGTTTGCTCACGCGCTTGAGGCCGGTAATGACGCCCTGGTTAAGATCATCATATTTCAGATAGACTCTTAGAATCCCGTATTTTCGATCCTTAATGAGCTTATAATTTTTGATATAGCCTTCGTCCTTCAGGATTTTTGCCACACTGACTTTCATTTTTGAGGCGGGAATATCCACCTTGCGGTGTTTGGCCATATTGGCATTTCTGACACGTGTCAGCATATCAGCCAATGGATCTGTTATCGACATTGCGTTACTCCTCCCATGGTCATTATTCGGTGGTCACTGGCCAGCAAAATGGGTAGAAATCGACCACTAAGGAACCAATATTACAAAAAAACGCCCTTGAGCAAACATGTATGCGATCGTAAGCCGTGATAGACGACCTAAAGGTCGCACGAATTACCAACTCGACTTGACGACTCCAGGAAGCTCCCCTTTGAGGGCTAGGTTTCTGAAACAGATTCGGCAGATGCCAAATTTTCTCATAAATGCCCTTGGCCGACCACAAATAGGGCATCTTGAATATGCCCGCGTTTTAAACTGAGGTGTCCGTTTTGCCTTCACCATTAAAGATTTTTTTGCCAAACACGCCCCCTTTTTCAGTTCCTGAAAGGCATTCCCATCAACTGAAGCAATGCCCTCCCTTCCTCATCAGTTCGGGCACTGGTTACAATAGTCACATTCAGTCCTTTGATCTTGTCAATCTTGTCGTAATCAATCTCTGGAAATATAATATGCTCCTTAATCCCTAGGGAATAGTTGCCCCGACCATCAAAGCCCTTTGTGGAAACTCCTCGAAAGTCACGAACCCTCGGCAGGGCTATGTTCACCAGCCTCATAAAGAAATCATACATCCGCGCCCCTCGAAGTGTTACCTTACACCCTATAGGCATCCCTGCCCGGAGCTTGAAAGAGGCAATGGACTTTCTGGCACGCGTGACAACAGGTTTTTGGCCGGCAATCAACGCCAGTTCCTGAACCGCTGAATCAAGGACCTTGATGTTCTGGATTGCCTCGCCCAGCCCCATATTCAACACCACCTTGGTCAGTTTCGGGACCTGCATGACATTCTTGTACCCAAACTGTTCCCTCAGTCCAGAGACGATCTCATCGTTGTACGGCGTTTTTAAATGCGACATGACTACCTTTTCTAATATCCGTTAAGAACTCGTTTATTCATAATCCGATTTTCGATTCACAATAAGGATCTCACATTCTCACAAACTATGTATCAATAATTTCCCCGCACTTCCTGCACACCCTGACCATTCTGCCGTCCTCAAGGCTCTGCATCTTGATGCGCACAGGGTTTATACATTTGTTACACATCAACATCACGTTGGACCAATGGATCGGAGCCTCTTTTTCTATAATCCCCCCTTGTCGCGTTTGACCGCGGGGTTTAGAGTGGCGTTTGACAAAATTGACGTTTTCAATGATGACACGCTCCTTATCCCGTATGACCTTCAGGACCTTGCCAATCTTCCCCTTTTCCTTGCCAGCAATGATCCTAACTTTGTCGTCCTTCTTGATCCGGCACCTAACAGTTGACATAACTCCCCTCTTCCTGAGCTTGGGTGAGGCTACAAAACTTCCGGGGCCAATGAAATGATCTTCATAAACTTTTTAGCCCGGAGTTCTCTGGCCACAGGACCAAAAATGCGGGTACCAATCGGCTCTCTCTGCTGATTGATCAGGACTGCGGAATTGTCGTCAAACTTTATGTAGGAGCCATCAGGTCTGCGTAATTCCTTCTTTGTCCTGACCACGACCGCCCGCATCACATCCCCCTTCTTGACCTTGGCGTTAGGTATGGCCTCCTTGACTGCCACGATAATGATATCCCCGATTCTTGCATACCGCCGCCGGGATCCGCCAAGCACCCTGATACAGTACAACTTTTTGGCGCCTGAGTTGTCGGCCACGTGTAGCATGCTCTCCGTCTGTATCATGATGTAATACCCCTCTCACACAGCTTTCTCCAAAACCTCACGCACCCGCCACCGCTTGGTCTTACTCAGAGGCCTGCTTTCTACAATCATCACTTTGTCGCCCACCCGGCATATGTTTTGTGCATCATGGGCCACACACTTGCCACCGCGCCTTACATATTTTTTGTATACAGGATGTTTTACGATCCTCTCTATGGACACCACAACCGTCTTGTCCATCTTATGGCTAACGACCGTGCCAATCTGCTTTTTTTTCAGTCCCCTATGTTTCATGCTTTATCAAAACCCCTGAGTTTATTATCTGTTATCAGTTATTCGCTATTCGCTTCACGATTCACGGCTTGATGCTATTTGTCGCTCCCTCATAATGGTCTTAGTGCGCGCAATGTCCCGCTTGGTTTGCGTCAACCTCATTGGATTTTCCAGCTGGTCCGTAGCATGCTGGAATCTTAGGTTGAAGAACTCTTGGGTCAGATCTGCCAATTTCTGTTCCAGTTCCTGGACACTTAGCTCCCACAACTCACTTGCTTTCATAGATGTTCACCTCGTATCACCAAGCGCGTTTTGAACGGAAGTTTATGCGAAGCTAGCCGGAGGGCTTCTGTTGCCAGCTCACGGGAGACCCCTTCCATCTCATAGAGTATCTTGCCAGGCCTGACCACGGCCACCCAGCCTTCCGGGGAGCCCTTCCCCTTCCCCATCCTGGTCTCAGCAGGTTTCTTTGTAATCGGTTTATCAGGAAAAACCCGGATCCAGATTTTTCCACCTCGCCTTACGTGACGCGTCATCGCAATACGACCCGCTTCAATCTGTTGGGCTGTCATGTGCCCGCACTCGGTCGCCTGGAGTCCGAACTCACCAAAATTTAAAGTCGATCCTCGATAAGCCTTTCCTTTCATCCTGCCCTTCTGTTGTTTGCGATATTTGATCTTCTTAGGACTTAGCATGATCGGATTCTCCTAAATGGCGTCAGTTTTGTCTTTTTCAAGAATTTCACCGTTGAATATCCACGCCTTTACCCCGATGATCCCGTATGTGGTGCGGGCCTGAGCAAACCCGTAATCAATATCCGCCCTTAAGGTGTGAAGTGGTATTCTCCCCTCCCTGTACCATTCGCTTCTGGCCATTTCTGCCCCTCCCAAACGACCCGAACAGCACAGCTTGACGCCCTTGGCACCAAACCTCATCGCTGACGACACACCTCTTTTCATGGCCCGGCGAAAGGCAACTCGCCTTTCAATTTGCGTGGCCACGTTTTCGGCCACAAGCTGGGCATTTACCTCGGGTTTCCTCACCTCTTGGATATCAATCACCATCTTCTGCGAGACCAACTTTTCCAGTTCCTTTTTGAGTTGTTCGATCTCCGCTCCCTTTTTCCCAATCACAATACCTGGACGGGCAGCATGTATTCGTAATCTAATCCGATTGGCCCACCTTTCAATCTCGATCTTCGATATACCGGCATGATACAGCTTCTTCTTCAAAAACTCACGAATCTTATAGTCATCGACGATAAACGTGGCATAATCCTTGCTGGCGAACCACCGGGAATCCCACGACTTGATAACCCCCAACCTAAAGCCAATCGGATTTACCTTCTGTCCCAAACCGACCTCCTTTTGTGTACTATTCTGCCAAGATGACCGTAATATGACTGGTACGTTTCAGAATCCTAGTCGCCCGTCCCATGGCCCTTGGCCTAAAACGCTTTAAGCTCGGTCCCTGGTTCACAACAACATTTGCAATGGACAAGCTGTCCACATCAATCTCAGGCTTCTGGTCAGCATTAGCGACTGCTGAACGTATGATCTTTCCTAACACCTTCGCCGAGCGCTGCGGCATAAAACCTAAAACATTCAGCGCATCCTCTACAGGCTTGCCCTTTACCGCGCTTGCCACTTTTCGAACCTTTGTGGGAGAAATGCGCACATATCTTGCTATTGCCTTCACTTCCATATACCAGCCCTTTGCAAGCGGCCGTTGCACACAAAAAAAGAGGCCCCATAACGGAGTCCTAGAACGCTGATCGCGCAATCATTCGGGCAACAGCCTATTTTATTTCGTCTTCCCTTTCAAACGGGTCTTCTTATCACCAGCGTGTCCGTAAAAGGTCCTGGTTGGTGCAAACTCCCCTAATTTGTGGCCTACCATATCTTCTGATATAAAAATGGGAATAAACTTTTTCCCATTATGCACGGCCAGCGTCAAGCCGACCAACTCAGGGATGATGGTGGATCGCCTAGACCAAGTCTTGATGACCTTCCGGCTCCGGCTCTCCTGAGCCATAAGCACCTTTTTGAGCAATTTTGGATCAATGTAAGGACCTTTTCTTAACGAACGCGGCATATCCTCACCTATTTAACCCTTTAGTCGTTGTACATTATTTTCTACGCTTTACGATGTAACAGTTACTAACTTTATTCTTTTTTCGTGTTCTATACCCTTTGGTAGGCACACCCCAAGGGGAGCATGGATGCCGTCCTCCAGACGCCTTTCCCTCACCACCCCCCATTGGATGGTCTACAGGATTCATGGCAACACCTCGTACTCTTGGCCGACGGCCCAGCCAACGTTTCCGACCCGCCTTGCCAAGCGCAATGTTTTGATGTTCCAGGTTTCCTGCCTGGCCAACTGTGGCCTTGCAATCGATCAGAATCATGCGGACCTCGCCCGACGGTAGCTTGACTTGAGCATACCGTCCCTCTTTGGCCACAAGTTGCGCATAGCTCCCCGCACTGCGCACCAGCTGCGCCCCCTTGCCCGGCTGCATCTCAATGTTGTGGATCTGGGTGCCCAGCGGTATATTGCGAAGCGGCAAGGCATTGCCAGGCTTAATATCGGCGGTGGGGCTCGTAATTACTGTATCGCCGACCGAAAGCTTGTGAGGGGCCACAATATAGCGTTTTTCCCCATCTGCATAGTGAAGCAGAGCAATGCGCGCTGATCGATTGGGGTCGTATTCTATAGATGCCACTCTTGCCGGAACCTCAGGTTTGTCACGCTTGAAATCAATGATGCGGTATCGTCGCTTGTGTCCGCCACCACGGTGGCGACAGGTCATACGGCCGTTGTTATTGCGACCTCCGCTCTTCTTCAGCGTCCGCACCAAGCTTTTTTCAGGGTGAGACCTTGTGATTTCCTCGAACGTATCATACGTCTGAAATCGCCGTCCCGGAGAAGTGGGTTTTACGTTTCTAAGTGCCATGTCTGTTACCTGTTAATCATTGGTCGTTTGGATTATCGATGGATGATTGTCGATTGATCTGCCTGCGACGGAAAAACAATCTTCAATTTTCAATCGTCAATCATCAATTGAAATTATACCCCTTCAAAGAATTCAATATGTTCACCTTTGGCCAGGGTCACGATCGCCTTTTTCCAGTCGTGGCGTTTGCCCAGCGTCCGTCCTAGACGCTTGACCTTGCCTCTCATTTGCATGGTCCGAACTTTGACCACCCGAACATTGAAGACCTTCTCTACCGCATGCCTGATCTCCACTCTGTTGGCCTTGCGGTCCACCTCAAAGGTGAACTGATTGTTCGCCTCTTTTTGGATGGTCCCTTTTTCAGTCACAACGGGCTTTTTTATAATATCGTATGGATTCATGGGAGCAATCTCGCCGCCAACTGCTTCACAGAAGGCTCAAGCAAAATAAGGTGTTTAAACTTGAGAATATCATAGACATTCAAGCCTTCGCTACGCAGCACCTTCACATGGGGCACATTCCTTGAGGAAAGCTCAAGGTTCTCAAGCTTCCGGTCTATTATGATCAATGCCTCCCTGGCCTTTAGCGCTGCCATAACCTCCACGAAGTGCTTTGTCTTGATGGTTTCAAAATCCAGGCTATCAACAACAATCAATGTCTTATTTTGGCGTTTGCTCGTCAGAGCCATTCTTAAGGCCTGCCTGCGAACCTTTTTCGGGACTTTATAGGCATAATTGCGCGGCTTTGGACCAAACACGACACCCCCACCGCGCCACAGAGGGGATCTGCGAGATCCTGCTCGGGCACGACCGGTGCCTTTCTGACGGTAAGGTTTTTGCCCGCCACCACGCACTTCAGAACGCCCCTTGGCTGCAGCTGTTCCGGCACGCCTGTTCACCATCTGCATGGTGACCACCTCATGCAAGACGTGCTGCTTGATCGGAACATTGAAAATTTCGTCTGCCAGGTCTATTTCAGAAACCTTTTCACCATCCATGTTATAGACATCTTGAACAGCCATAAACGTTGTTCCCACCTTATGAAGTTTGCCCCGAAAATTTTGGTTTTCGTACCTCAACTAGGCCAGACCTGCATCCTGGCACAGCCCCTTTTACAATCAAAAGATTTTCTTCAGGGCGGATATCAACAACCTCTAAGTTTCGCACGGTGACTCGTCGGTTCCCATAATGCCCCGGCAGCTTACGACCTTTGATGACCTTGGAAGGGGTTGCAGAAGCACCAATGGAGCCCGGTGCACGATGAAACATAGACCCATGGGACCCTTTGCCTCCGCGAAATCCCCAGCGTTTTATAACGCCGGCAAAGCCTCTCCCCTTAGAAAGGCCACTTATATCAACAAGCTCACCGACTCGGAACATATCGACGCTCAGGGCCTGACCCAGGGTGTACCCCGATGGGTCATCCACTGCGATTTCTCTCACAAAAGCATATGCTTGTCCGCCGCTCTTCTTAAAATGCCCTTGCATGGGCTTGTTGACCCGGTTGGTCTTCTTTGGCAGGAAACCGACCTGCAGGGCATTGTATCCGTCCGTCACCTGCGTCTTGATTTGGGTCACGACACACGGCCCGATCTCCAGGACTGTGACCGGTACCTGTTGTCCCTCAGGGGAAAACAGGCTCGACATCCCTAGTTTCCTACCTATTAGCCCTCTGTGCATCTTCTTTATTCCTTTAGTCCAGTTTTATCTCAACATCGACTCCGGCTGACAGGTCCAACTTCATCAGGGCATCCACTGTCTGTTGTGTTGGATCCAAGATGTCCAAGAGGCGTTTGTGGGTCCGGATCTCAAACTGCTCACGGGACTTCTTATCCTTGTGAGGTGAACGCAAGACACAGTACTTGTTGATCACAGTCGGAAGCGGTATTGGACCCACAACCCTGGCGCCCGTTCGCTTGGCTGTATCAACAATGTCTGCCGTTGACTGATCTAAAAGCTTATGATCGTAAGCCTTCATCCGAATCCGTATCTTCTGCTCCATAACCATTGTCTCAATACTCGCTATTCATTACTCGGCTCAGAGTTCACGATTCTCGACGCTTCACGCATCTTAATCCAGGATTTCACTGATGACGCCAGCACCTACGGTACGGCCTCCCTCACGAATGGCAAACCTGAGCTCCTTTTCCATGGCGATCGGCGTGATCAGCTCCGCCTGGATCGTAACATTATCCCCGG
>Ga0180301_10002087_pt1 | contig 15719 bp, 16 predicted proteins | sample GuaBasSediGuay16_FD_121797 | JGI IMG/M metagenome (GOLD analysis project Ga0180301, IMG submission 121797) | Subseafloor sediment microbial communities from Guaymas Basin, Gulf of California, Mexico - Guay16, Core 4569-2, 12-15 cm | ecosystem: Environmental > Aquatic > Marine > Hydrothermal...
CTAATAGTCTCTAACGTCACCATAGCAATACCAGCCTCCAATAGAATTATATAGTACAAAAAGTGCACCATCAGAATGGTAGACCCATATCACGGATTGTGCACTCGGTCTTGAGTGCTGATAACAATTAATGATGTAGATCTACCATAAATCTCGTGGTTCTAAACCTCTAAGTGTAAGTGTCGTTTATCAATCATCACTTCTACATGAATGTGTTATAGCATTTATCGTAAATACTGTTTAGCAATAGGTAATTCCGTCTGAGTAATTCAATATTCTATTCCTTAACTAAGGAATAGAGAGGGGTTTAATGAGTAGGACGTCAATAATTAACTTATTTACCTTAATCATCTTCTCAACTAAGTAAGAGTGCATATGATGCTACTGCATAACTAAAATACTTAGTAGTAATAAGTAATAGTGGGGGTTTAATGGATACGTCATTATTAGAAGAATTAATTTCGTTAATAAAGCTAAAAGAGATGATTGTGAAGTTAAGGAGTTATATCTAAGCCCATGTTCTTTCAGAAAAATTTTCTTCATCATTACTCATAGAAGCTCCTTTAATTTTTGTTTTAATTTCTAATGTAAATAATACTTCTCGCTAACCTTAAAAATTATAAAGCCTAAGTTAATAACGGGGAATTATCATGTCCGATACCCCTCATTTCCCTGTCTTCTTCATAGTAAATCCCGAGGGGGCTATTGGTGGGCCAAAAGCAACGCAAAACTGGTTTAATGAAATCACCAATAAGATAAGACAAGGATTAGAAGCCTGTTGTAGTGATGTAGACTTCACGTACTATTATGTAAGAAATATAGATGATCTAAAGGAGGCTTTAATCAAAGAAAGCGGATCCGTAGGTTATCTAGTGTTTGTACTCAATTGTATTTCGGGATTGTTAAAACCATTATTAGATACAGGTAAGCCTACCATATTAATTAATGAAACATATGGTGGATCTGGTGATTATGTTCTTGAATATGGTGAAGCCGTAAAAAAGGGCCTACCTGTACTAGGAATATCCACTAGGAAGCCCTATGATCCTGGTCTTCTCAGGAAAATGGTAAATTACCTAGTCTTATTAGACAAATTGAAAAGAACAAAGGTTTTATTCATTGTTCCCAAGGCCGCGAAGTACTACTTAAGTCTCGAGTACCCATTAAGCATAGATATTTATGGATTATTGAAGACGTTTTCATCAATAACTGGTGCTGGATACGTGGTTTTAGATTCCGCCGGGTTCAAGGACAAGTACTATAGCAAAGTTGATGATGCTGCAGCGGAAGAAATAGCGAAAAAATGGGTTAGGGATAGTCTGGAAAATAGAGAAACCGATTATAATGAGATATTGAAAAGCGCAAAAATGTACTTGGCAATTAAGAAGGCGGCAGAGGAATTGGGTGCAAGAGTAGTTGCTGTTGATTGTATAGTTTTAAGAAACACGAGAGAACTAGATGCTTGGCCATGTCTCGCCTACATGCAGTTATGGTATGATGGTATTATACCTGTTTGCGAAGCCGATATAGGGTCAACTATTGCTTTGATGATAGGAAAATATTTATTGGGCATAAATGGCTTTATAACAGACCCTGCTGTTGATGAGGAAAACAATGAGATAATCTATTATCACTGTTATGCTCCAACCAATCCGTCTGGTACTGATAAACCAGAATACCCCTATGTAATCACTCCTGCTCATTTGGGGGAGAAAAGAGCTTCTCAAAGAGTACTATTCAAGCCTGGTACGAAACTCACAGCAGTCGGTCTAAGCCTAGACGAGAGAACATTGACTATACACACGTCCGAGCTTGTCAGGATCGAGGAAAGCGAACATGCGTGTAGCAACAAGCTTGTCGCTAAAACAAATGTACGTAATATTGTTCTAAATTGGACACGTAGAAGCGGTTGGCATAGAGTAGTATTTCTAGGCGATCATCGCGAAGCCTTCATAAATGCAGCAAAGCTATTAGGTTTAAAAATTATCGAAGAAGATAAATGAGAATAATAGAGGTGCCTCTTATGAATTATTACGAAGAATATAATGCTAAGACAATTAAACCTATTCTTCAGAGAATTAAGATGAAGAGTGCATTAGAGTATTGGAGCTCGGATGAACTACCCGTAGCTAAGTATACATGGGTCTATGGTCCTAAAAAGCCTAGAGACCAGTTCAGAGCAAAGGAGTTTACACCTATAGATGTTGGGCTCGATTCATTAGTTAAAAATAATCTAGTAAAACTGCTTGACCCCGTTGAAATAAACCATGTAGACGATGTCGAAAAATTATCGGATGAAGCTGATGCATATATAATTGGAGACATGGAGGATTGGCTGACTGACGAAGAAATACTAGAAGCTATTGCACGCAAAGGAAAACCACTTATAGCAGAATGGGATAATTGGGGCTATAGCGTACATGGTAGGTTATCGAGATTCCGACTCAATCGTTTCAAGAACGTTAAATACATTATTCCAATGGGGCATGAGGATATTTATCGTTTAATCAGCGCTTTGAGAGCTATAAGGTTCTTGAGGCACTTGAGGATAATTTATGTTGGTGAATATCCGCCGAGAAGTGTGACTGTGCCAAAAGAACTTTCCTTAAGGGATGTCGAGAAAAAGTTCGGGGTAAAGTTCTATAAAATAAATTTCGATGAATACATGGAGACAATTAAGTCAATACCATCAGAGGAGGCGGAAAAAATAGCAAATGAATGGATCAAGAAATATGTGGTTGATGAAAAACTAAGAACAGAAATGACTGAATACGCAAAGATCTATTTAGGTATAAAGAAGTTACTCAGCAAATATAATGCGAACTCTCTAACTCTTGAATGCCCTGGACTACCAGACATAAAGTATGTACCATGTAATGCATTCTCGTTATTGTTGGATGAGGGTATCCCAGTGGGTTGTGAAGCGGATATACCTGCTCTCTTAACAATGTCGCTATTAATGGCGGCCGCAGGAGATTCTGCATTCATGGGTAACTTAAATGAAAACGTTACGCACTGGGATATTGAACATAATATAGTTACTATAAACCACGATGTAGTACCACCAAGTTATGGCTGTCCTAATTGTAAGTATTTCATTAAAGACTACCATAACATGGGACGAGGTACAACATCATATACAGAACTCCCTATTAGATTAAGAGTCACGCTAGCGGGAATGCATTGGAACATGGATAAAATCTGGGCTACCACTGGTGAAACCATTTGGACATATGATGCTATACATTGTAGGATCACTGTGGGCATTAAAGTTGAAAATGCTAAGAGAGTTAGTCGTGAGGCATTCGGCCACCACATTGTTCTCGTCAGGGGAGATCATGTGGAAACTCTAAAAATCATAGCTGATCTATTAGGTTTAGAATTCGTTAACCTTTAATTTTTAAACATTTATATCAAAGACTCAAGATATGACTCTTCTACATGAGAAGAAAAAGATTAATATAACCGGGTAATAGTATATTATGGGTGTAGACTGTGTCTGCTCAAGCAAAGGGTATTTCAATGCCTCTCTTCTTGATATCATTAATCATTGTCGCTGTAGTTGCTGGTCTTGCAGGATATTATCTTAAGCCTGTTCCGCAAGCTCCTCCCGCAGAAACCCGGACTGTAACCGAGACAGAAACAACTACAAAAACAGTTACGCAAACTGTCACTCAAACCCCTGAATTACCGGGTACGGGTATGACTATCTACTGGATTGGCGGAGCAGCTGGAGATCCATTTGATGCAAGACTCTATAAAGGAGCAATGGATGCAGCAAAACTCCTAGGTGTTAAACTCATATACGTACACACAGAATGGGATCCAGATAAAATGGTTCAAGAATTCAAGAAGGCTATTTCAGCACATCCCGATGGAATAGTCGTCATGGGACACCCCGGTTATGATGCATTAGCACCCTTGTTCGAGGAAGCAGCCAATGCAGGCATACTCGTGACACTAGCTAACGTCGATATACCAGAACTACGAGAAAAATACTGGTTCACAGGATATGTTGGACAAAACCTCTACCAGTCTGGTTATACTCTCTGTAAGGCAGCTGTAGAGAGATATAGCGATATATTGACCCCTGGTTCAAGGGCAGCAATCTTCTCTGGAAGCTGGGAGCAGCCAGCAAGAGCACTACGTGCAAGAGGATGTGAAGATGCATTAAAGGAAGCCGGACTAATAGTTGACAGAGTATCTCACCCACCGTCAGTATATGGGAGTCCCTCTGAAGGAGTACCTTATGTCACAGGATACTTATCTGCACATCCAGACGTCAAACTAATAGTTTTCGATGGCGGTGGTACGACTGCAGCTGCAGAACAATACATGCAGGCAGCAGGTAAAAAGCCTGGAGAGATCATCATAGTGGGATTCGACCTCACACCAGGATCTGTCAAAGGTATTAAGGATGGATACATACAAATGGTGATCGATCAGCAGCCGTATCTACAAGGATTCTTAACAGTTCTAAACCTTGTACTAAGCAAGAAATACCTCTTCCAGGGATTATACATAGATACCGGCGGAGCAATTGTAGATAACACTACTGTATCACAAGTAGAAGCACTCGTTGAGGCAGGCTATCGCTAAATTAAACAACTTTAGTTTTTCTTTTCCCATAAAAAATATTTTTTATAAAGCAGCAAAGACACATTTATTCATGAAGAAGCATTTAATGCCGGGCTAGGTGAATAGATTGGCCGAGAAAAACATTGTAGAGATGCATAATATCGTAAAGAGGTTTGGAGCTGTAGTAGCTCTAAAAGGCGTTGACTTCTATGTACGTGAAAACGAAATAGTTGGTCTTGTAGGAGATAATGGTGCGGGCAAATCAACACTTGTAAAAATATTGTTTGGTATATATGCACCTGATGAGGGAGAGATAATTATAAAGGGTAAGAGATTCAAGAGACTTACGCCTAAAAAGGCTTATGAGTTAGGAATAGTGCTAATACACCAGGAACGTACCCTTTGCGAAAATCATCCGATATGGCGCAATGTATTCATGGGTAGAGAACTAACGAATAGATATGGCTTTCTTAAAATAAAGAAAATGAAAGAATTAGCATACAAGAGCCTCGCAGCATTAGAACTCACAAAAATGCCTGTAGATACTCCTGTCAAATACTTGTCGGGAGGATATAAACAAGGTGTTCAGATCTCAAGAGCCCTTACTTTCGAAGCAGACCTAGTTATACTCGATGAGCCAACGATAGCTCTGAGCTTAGCTGAAGTACAAAAGGTATTAGAATATGTTCGCGAGTTAAAGAGAAAGGGAAAATCAGCGATCTTCATAAGCCATAACATTTACCACGTGTATCCTGTTGTGGATAGATTCGTGATACTTAATAGGGGAGAAGTTGTTGCTGAATTCTATAAAAAAGACCTTACTCCAGAAGACTTGTCTGAAATAATGATATCTATCGCAAGAACAGGTAAAGTGCCAAAAGAATATGAGGAATTAAATCTATACAAAAAGGCCTCTCCTTAAACAGCTTTTTAATATAGGAGGTGCTAACTTTGGCCGATATATACAAGATGCATGGCATTAAAAAGATCTTTTATGAATTCAAATTACAATTTGTTATAACCATTATATTCCTAATGATATGGCTTGCATTTTATTTACTAAATCCTCCTGCATTCTCAAATACGTTCACATACACGTCAATTATGGGAGTTGCACCATTTACGATAATACCAGCTATCAGCCTCACGCTTATAATAATTGCTGGAGAGATCGATTTATCCTTTGCCTCAGTAATGGCGCTAGGTCCTCTGGTTATGGCATTAACATGGCAAGCCTTTGGCGAACCAACACCTTTGGGTATATTATTAGGCCTACTAGCCGGTCTTGGAGCAGGCCTACTTAACGGTATCTTGATAACGAAACTAGGTATACCATCGTTAATCGCTACTATAGGTACTTTATTCTTATGGAGAGGAGTAGTTTTGGTAGTTACTGAGGGTTTCAGCATCCCTCTCGGTGAATTTAGGAATACTCTCATATACAATGTCTTTGTTGGCCGAGTATATGGAGTACCTGTACAGTTTTTCTGGGCAATAGTGTTAGCGATAATATTCTGGATAATACTTAACAGACATAAATTTGGAGCATACATCTACTACATTGGTGATAACCGTACAGCTGCTAGAATGGTTGGAATAAACGTAGATAGAGTACTCATAATAGCATATGCTATTCATGGGATGGTTGCAGCTTTTGCAGGAATTCTTGACTCACTCGAAATGGCTACTTTCTGGCCAGCACTAGGCGACATATATATGTTGAAATCCATTGCATCAGTAGTTATAGGTGGAACACCGGTAACCGGAGGAATAGGCACAATATATGGGACGTTTCTAGGTGGCATGATACTAGAGTTCATAGAAATGGGAGTATTAGCGTCAGGAGTCTCAGGCTTCTGGATAAGACTGGTACACGGAGTAGTTATCATAATAGCACTAGCTGCACAAGGAGTAATTAGAAAAGGCGAATTAGCAAGAATAAGGATAATGAGATTACTAACCACATAAAACTATAAGAATGACTATCATTATTTTTCTCATATACTGTTTCCGAGTGACATATAGTATATAATGGAATATGAAATGGTGTCTATTCAGGCTCGTAGTGTTCCCAGAGGTATCTAACGGTTTCTTCATGTGACGGTATTGCATGTGAACCTAGTCTGGTGATTTTGAGTGCTGCAACTGCTAGAGCGTACATGAGTGCTCTCTTGATCCTATAGCCGCGGCTTAACCCCATTAATAGGCCGGCTGCGAAAGCATCGCCAGCTCCTGTAGTGTCTACGACCCGGTCTACCGGTAGAGCCGGTCTCTCCATCTCGAAATCATCTGTAAGCACATATATTCCCTTAGCACCTCTCTTCACGACAACTATAGAGGGCCCGAGCTCCTTGATCTTCTTGGCACCTATGCGGAAGTCTCTCTCATGTGTCAAGTTGAAACACTCTTCTTCATTGACAAGCACAATGTCAACCTTCTTTACGAGGTCAGCCAAGTTTTCTAAGCCTAGCATCGATAGCCTCCTACCAGGATCCCATGAGACTTTGGCCCCATGTTCTTTTGCTAGCTCGGCAGCTCTTATCGATGTATCTGGCCGGAGACTGGCTATATGGACATATTTTGCACGGGCTATGAGGTTCTCATCAATTTCATGCGGATAAAGTTCTTCTGCAACTCCTTTGTACCCATAGATGGCAATGTTCCCTTGACTATCTATTATCACTACAGAAAATCCAGTAGAATCCATACCCACTCTGATACCCGATACGTCTACGCCTTCACGCATCAGCTCCTCGATAGCTGCTCTACCAAAGTTATCCAATCCTACCTTGGCTACGATACCAGACTTGCCTCCAAGCCTCCTGACACCTATCGCAACGTTAGCCGCTGAGCCTCCAACACTACTAGCATTGTGTTTAATCACCGCTTCTTCGTCGGGGCCTGCAAACCTATCGACTATGAATCTTATATCCATTAATACATGGCCCACGGTGACAACGTCGAGATTCTTGCTATTCACGCTAGACACCGGTTATAAGCCTAGGGTTCGACTAGTTTGACGGCTTCTTCAGCTGTCTTGCCTTCATGTACTATTGCCATGATTGCTCTAAGCATCTCTTTAGGCTTTGGATGCTGGAACACGTTTCTACCAACTACAACACCTCTTCCTCCAGCAGCCATAACGTTCTCAACATCTTTTAGAAAATCGATCGCTCTCTCCCTCCTAGGGCCACCGCTCATTAGCACTGGTACTCCACAAGCAGCTTCAACAACCCTGGCGAAAGTCTCTCTACTCCCAGTATAATAGATCTTTATTAAGTCTGCACCACTTTCAGCTGCTGCTCGAGCCGCATACCTAACGATCTCGACATCATACCAGTTCTGCATATGCGGGCCCCGTGGATATGCCAACTGTAGGCATGGGAGACCATAGACTTCTGCTATTCTCCGGATAGTAAACCATTGCTCCAACATAGCATCTTCTTCGGGACTACCCCAAAACACTGTTGCAGCAACAGCATCGGCCCCCAGCGCAACAGCGTCTTCAACGAATCCAAAAGTGCTCTGCTTAAACCGTGCATCTTCGGGCCTTAGATTAGTTTTACTAGTGATCTTTACTATGATCGAGGTCTTACCCGCCCATATATTGTAGGTAATCTTAGCCATACCAGGAAGCATCATTATAGCATCTACACCTGCTTCAACAACAGGCTTTAAAACCTTTCTAGGATCAACACGGTTCTCGGGAACATCGAAATCTTTAGGACCATGCTCAACACCATGGTCAAAAGCAAAGATAATGGCCTTCCCATCCCTAAGGATCCTACTGAGCCTAACAAACTTGCCTATGGAAGAGAATGAGACTGCATACACCGGGCTCCACCATATAGCAATACAGAGCTAACATATATAAAACTAATAGTATCAAAATACCCAACCAATAACTAATAGGAGTCAGAACCCACGATCTTTTTCTAAGCAGTTTAATTGTCAAATACTGCTAAATGGTGTGTTCAAAGATTTATTGAAGAGGTTAAGAAAGAGGTTAGCACAATTACTAGAGTTCTTCATACACTCTAACAGACAGTGTACATGCTAGGAATAGGCAGGACTCCACCAAAGATATCTTCTTATCACTCATACTATCTAATCTGATCATAAGGCTTGTTCTAAGCCTCTGCAGAAAGACAAGATTGTTCTCCTATCTCTTTCGCAGTATGATAATAGGTTTTTATAGACTAGATGCCATATTATGTATTTTGGTGTTTGTACATGTCTGTCACATTTACAGTACGTATTCCACGCGAATTGGCCGAGAAGATGAAAAAGTATAGGGAAATTAATTGGAGTGAGATTATTAGAAGGAGTATCGAAGAATATCTCGAAAAACTCGAGGAAACAAAAACTATTGTTGATGCACGTGAGTTGTTAGAGAAACTTATAGCCCAAGGCATCGACCCCAAGGATCTAGAGCCTAAGAGTTACGATGAGGAGAAAAAAATACTACCACGTCATTGGTGAAAGAGATTGGAAGAGACTCTCTATGACGCAAGTACGGTAATAGAAATTGCGGCAAAGAATAGGCAAAGATTACAAGGCTACATATCAATCCTTACAGTGATAGAATATCCCCCTGCTCTTACTTATGCTACAAAAATACTATATCCTGAGAAAAAGGATTATCATCTTGCAATTAAATGGCAAACCCTGCTACGTAGGAAAGGCAACCCCATACCAGCAATAGACCTCATTATAGCAGCTCAAGCCTACAACAAGGGTCTTACATTAATAACTTATGACAAGCATTTTGAGATATTAAAAAGAGAAGCAGTTCCCGACCTCAAATTAGTACTAAAGGAAGAGCAGTAACAATAATCCATACATGATACCCCTATGTATCCCTACCACAACTTCTATATAACTCCGATTAAGAAGTGGATGAACATAGATCTTATTTTGACAATACATGAGTTAGAACTGTAACCACACATACTATAACACAATAACATACTCCTTTAGACACTCGGCCTACTAGTGAAAAATTTAATATTACATAGAGTCATTTAGTATAGTTATTACTTAGCACACCATCTATGTGAGATATAGTTAAAGTCTATGTTAAACTACCTTGCCCGAAGTCAGGAGAGATAAAGATTAACCCCTTTGAGCAAAGGAGCAAATACTCAATTAGCCTAACAATTCAGGCTATACATTTAAAGGATCTCCAATAAACATCACTATACTCCTACATCATAAAATAGGAGAAGACTAGCATCCATAACAAGATCTTGTCTATGTGTTATTAAGGACCTGCTATGGTTAGAGCTAGTATAGTGTTTTTCAAAGAATTAAAAGAATTAAGTGGAATGAATAGTATTATAGGGGCTTAAATACGGGCATGAAAGGTGTTGAAAGAGTTAGGGAATTTATCAGAAGGTATGCTGTGAATGCTGAGGTTCTAGAATTTAGTGACACTGTTGAAAGCGTTTTTACTGCTTCAAGAGCTTCAGGTTACCCACCTGGCAAGATTTTAAAGACTTTAGTAGTTATTGCTGAAAAAAGACCATATATAACAATACTTCCAGGCGATAAGAAGCTTGATTTTAAGAAATTGAGTAGAGAGTTAAATGTTAAGAATATTAGATTGGCCAGACCTATTGAGGTTGAAAACATACTTAACGTTAAACCGGGCGAAGTCAGTCCATTTTTAGATGAAATATTAAAGTATGATGTCATCGTTGATAAATCCGTAGTAAATAGGGGCGAAGTACTAGTTGGTGGAGGCTCTATAAACCATCTTGTAAAAGTACATGTAGACGAGATTATTAGAGTATTAAAACCGGTAATCAAAGATATTTCTAAATGAATCATAGTGAAAATAGTTAAAAGACTTCAAAGCATGCTTTGGAAGAAATAGACTTGTAAAGAACCGAGGATCGTAATTACAGGAAATTATAGAGAGAATTGTTAGCCACACAAGTTTAGTAGTTCGCAGGCTGCCTGCGCTTCTTTGTCTTCTACGGTTTTTCTAGTTTTCTGCATCATTCTATGTTCAAGGAATTTTTTATAAAGGGGATATTCCTGTAGTCTTAAGGATATAGTAGGGTCATTTGTCATTACAAACAACTCCCAACTTCTAAGAGCAGGACAAATATAACATCCTATTCTATAGAATCCCTTCTCATACAATGGGTTAAGTCTTAATCCTTTCTTCAATATATATAATTGAACATGAGCACCACTCCATAGTTTTATAGGAGTGACCATCATAGTATTTTTGTCTATAATTCTAACTGGTGGCCTTAAGCTTCTTCTTCTCGACTCCGCGTCCCGATCACCTGTAACAATCAATGTATTTCCTTCAGACAGCTTCGCTATACCCGCCATAACACTAGCTATCTTTCTCCCTGTACACCATCTATTATCATGTGTAGGCATAGGCATATTCTCTTCAAGCAGCCCTTTATCCACACCAGCGTAGACTCTATAGACTTCGATACCGAGTTTTTCCGAGATTATATCAACGTAGTCGAGAGTCCATGGGAATTCTGTCCCGGTGTCAGAGAACAATACTTTTATCTTATTCTTTGGAAAGACTTCGAGAGCTAATAGAAGAGTGGCAGTGCTATCTTTCCCCCCGCTCCAAGGAACTATTACCGTATCAGCCCAGTCAATAAACTTGCTTAAGAATTTCTTAGAAATGTTTTCATAAATCCCTAGTATCTTATCATTAGCCTTAACTAAATTATCTAGACTAATATCTTTCACAGCATCCTTACTAGAATCAACAACCTTGCCACTGGGCCTAAACCCTTCATCAGGTATCTCAAGTACTGCTGAACGCCTTACACCACAATAGATATCATGGACTCCACTAAACTTGCGGACAAGCAAAGGGTTTGAACAAATATCAGAGCCAAGTATCTTCTTTAACATAACATTAAATCCTTTACCAATACCTAAAAACACGTCATATGCTGGATTATACTCGTAGCCTTCCAACACAGCGCCTTGCCGTAAGCCTAGTATAAAGCTCGAATACTCCTTACTCCAAGATACAGCTAGCCTAAGCTTACTACGAGCGATATCAAATTCGTGGGCTAAGCGCTCGATCCTAGTATTCCTGATCTTGGCTCTTGGGACTACGTGAACAGATATATTTGGTGGGAGGATCTTGTCCAATTCAGATGCCATCTCCCAGTCTTCACGACCCAGTAATAGAACATAAAAACAGTCATCATTGACTATACTTTCGAGCTCCTTTAAGGCATCATCTGTTTTTCTCACACCATGAAGTGTATAGACTTTTAGATCCCATTCACTATAGAATACTCTCAACATAGCTTTAATAGCATCAGCATCACGTTTACTACGAACTACTATATTAATCATTGCAACACCTTACATTTGACATAAGTAGTCCTTTAACTATTATAGCTACTTGCATAAATTATTCTTTCAACCTAATATTTTTAAATCATAGTAAGGAATTTTTAGCTATAGCTAATAATTTGAAGCTGATAAAAAATTCATTTATTATCCATCAACATAACATATATAGAGTATTTCCAACTATTTATCACTTTGTCATAAATATGTTTATAAGTTGGTTAACTACATTCTTAAACCACGGTGTTAATGTGAAGGCACAAGCTGGATTCATAAGAAGATTTGCTTTAGCACTAAGTTTGACTGCTTTAGGTGTAGCAATAGCACCACTCTACATACCAATACCTCCTACCAAAGCATTTCCCGGACAGCATTTTATTAACGTAATTGCGGGCGTAATGCTGGGTCCTATTTGGGCTACTTTTGTAGCAATATTAATCAGTATTATAAGGGTTTCACTCGGTATTGGCACAATATATGCATTCCCAGGCAGTATTCCCGGGGCTTTATTGGTTGGACTGACGGCATATATTTTAAGAAAGAATGGGAGAAGCCCTGAATACGCTGCTTTCGTCGAACCCATAGGTACTGCTATAATAGGGTTCCTATTAGCGCTCTATCTTTTTGCACCACTAGTAGGAGATGTAGCCAAGTGGCAGGCAGCATTAACTATAATATGGCTTGGATGGCTATTTAGTACAGGCATAGGGACCCTTATTGGCTTCGCCGCACTCAAGGCAATCAAGTCGGCAGGATACCTTTAGAATACTAATAATTGGGGAAACAGGCTCGGGAAAAACCAAGATGACTGAGAAAATAGTCAATACTCTAATCACACTGGGGCTCGGTAGCCAAATAACAATAATAGATCTAGCGCCATGCTATAAAGGCGTGGGCTTGCCCCTAGATATCAAAGGAGTTAAAATACTTAGGCCTACTAAACTATATGCTCCCCGGTTAATGGGGAAGAATTGTAGCGAAGTATGGAAATTTGCAAAACTTAATGCAGACCATATAAAGCCTCTTTTAGAACAATACATAAGCAATCCTACACCAATACTAGTAGTCAACGATATCACAATATATTTGCATGCAGGAGACCCCATGCTTCTCTACAAAGCAATCGATAAATCAATATTATTTATAGGCAATGCATACTATGGTATCAAGTTAAAAGACGAATGCGGTTTATGGGAAAAAGAGAAGCTTCTTGTCGAAGAACTATCTAGGAGAGTTGATATTGTATGGCGTTTATAAGACTTAAGAATGTTTACTACAAGTACCCAGGATCGAAAGATTGGATTCTAAAAAACATTAACCTAGAGATAAGTAGGGGAAGAATACTCATTGTAGGCACTACTGGTAGTGGTAAAACAACTCTATTAAGAATACTTGCTGGCCTAATACCTGAAATCTACGGCGGTGTATTAAGAGGGGTTGTTGAAAGAGAAGGTAGGATAGGATATGTTCCACAAAATTTCGACGCATTTATTTTAATGCCCAAAGTTAAAGAGGAGCTTATATATGTTCTTGAAAACATAGGCTTAGATAAAGATATTATAATGGAGGAGATTGCCAAACTCTCTAATGCTCTAGGAATAGAGAAGGTGCTGGAGCACAATATCTCGGAATTATCTATGGGGGAAAAACAAAGAGTTGCTATAGCGAGTGTATTAGCACTAAAACCCGAGATACTAATACTTGATGAGCCATTAGCATTCATTGATCCCTCAATGGTAAATAATTTCCTTAATTTTATAAAGAATTTGAGACTAAAATGTATCATAATAGCTGAGCATAGAATCGAGCAATTGATAGATTTCGTAGATAGGGTTATAGTTTTAGACAAGGGAACTATTATCGCAGACGATGAACCTTTTGAAGCACTTAGGAAAACACCAGACTCTATACCCAAGCCCCTTTACATTAGATTAGGATTTAGGAGCATAGAAGAGATGATTGAATATGTTAATTCTAGAAGACGTCTGGTATAAGGATATAATCAAGGGCATAACATTAAAAATAGGGCAAGGGATCACAGCTCTAATAGGCCCTAATGGAGCAGGAAAAACAACGTTACTAAAGATAATTACTGGCGTATTAAAGCCCGATAAAGGTAGGGTTATTAGGCCGAAGAAGGTAGGGGCCTCTTGGCAAAACCCCTACTATAGTTTCTATAAACCTACAGTAAGGAGTGAAGTCGAGTTTGCCCTAAAGCTTGCAAAAAAGAACATTGATGTAGACGAATATTTAGAAGAGATTGGATTTAAGCACTTGGCTAATCAATCACCATTTAGATTATCCATGGGTGAAGCAAGGATTTTATCGATAAATCTAGCGCTAGTATGGGATCCTGAGATACTGTTAATAGATGAGCCAACATCGGGTCTGGATATTTTTGAGAAAAAGAAGCTTGCGCAGAAACTTAGGGAGATAAAAATACCCGTAATCATAGCAAGCCATGACATCGATTTTGTAATCGAAGTTTCCGATAAAGTCGTTGTAATGAGTAATGGAACAATCATAGCTCATGGCAATGTTTTCGACGTATTTAATGACAAAGTGCTAAGGAAGATAGGGTTTCCCAAACCTTTAGCTATAAAATTGTACGAGATCACAGGTATTAAGGTGAGAAATATTGAGGAGCTCCTTAGTAAGATCAAATAGACTATACTTAAACCCGGTAACTGCATTAGCATTACTAATATGGAGTTTCTACATGATCTTTTATGGTAAAATACTGTTTGTTTTAATACTATGTATAGGATTAGCCATATTATTTAAACTAGTTAAGAGAATTATCCCTCTTCTCTTATGGTTAGGTATACCAACATTCATAATCCTATCTCTCTTGTTTGGAATAAAAGAGTCTATAGACACAACATTAAGGATTGTTATGATAGCTTTTTCTGCAATAATCGCATTTACATCGCCAAAACCATATCATGTAGCATATGTCGCTAATAAACTGGGCATACCACCGATAATCGGCTTTAGCCAATTGTATGTTTTAAGACTACTTCAAATCCTAAATGATGCTTTAAGAGAGGCGATATATGCTGCTATTGGTAGAGGAATAAGAAGCAGACTAAAGATCATAACTCTTCTTCCCATACCATTACTTGTGCACACTATAGATATCTCAGTATATTTGGCGGAAGCACTATACATAAAATATCCTTCAAAGACTAGATCCTGGATTGAAAAAGCTTATATAGGCAAACTCGATATTGTTGTCTTTTTATACATTACGATCTCTACATTAGCTTATAACATACTCTTACTTCCCTTCTAATTACTTTTAAAATCTAATATTAAACTTCAAAAGACCAAGAATTCTTCACGAGATACTATTATTATCCTCCAATAGTTACTCTCTTTGCCTATAGACATTATTCTAAACTTATTAATGGCGCAGGACACTCTTCACCGTTAACATCAAGGATCAGTTCCTCCACAAGCTAACACCATGGCCTCTATCTGGCATTGTTTTATTAAAAGAACTTTGAGAGAAAAAAAGAACTAGAATTTAACAAATCTATTTCCTAAAGTCCCGCATATCGGGCATCTTTCTGAAGGCTCTTTACCAGTTTGTGTATATCCGCAAACAGGGCATACCCATATATTCCTTCAAGCGGTAAATCTCTTCCATTATCCACGTAACTTTTTTCTTCTTTGTATAGTTCCGCATGTATTTTCTCTACTTTGAAAGCCCATGTAAAGCTTATTTCGGCTTGTTTTTCTCCCTGAAGCCTAGCTGTCTCTATAAATACTGGGTACATTTCATTTAC
>Ga0180301_10002088_pt1 | contig 15710 bp, 12 predicted proteins | sample GuaBasSediGuay16_FD_121797 | JGI IMG/M metagenome (GOLD analysis project Ga0180301, IMG submission 121797) | Subseafloor sediment microbial communities from Guaymas Basin, Gulf of California, Mexico - Guay16, Core 4569-2, 12-15 cm | ecosystem: Environmental > Aquatic > Marine > Hydrothermal...
CCGGGCCTATACCCAAAAACACAGGGAGAACGTCCTCCGGACCAGGACCCAGGATCTGAGACAGGCCCGGAATCTGCGGGCAGCAGCGACCATGGCGCTTTTAGGCGTCATCGTGCTGGGGGGCGTCCTGCTCCTGGTGCTCGTACGTTCCATATTGGATCCCGTTCGAGAACTGGCCAAGGAAACCGAAGGCACCCAGGATTCTCCGAAAGGCAAGAACGAGGTCAAGGCACTCAGTATGAGCGTCAAACGACTCATGGAGGACATGGGCCGTACGCAGACGGAGTTGGATAAAAGCAGGGAGACCCTCTTCCAATCCGAAAAGCTGGCCCTCGTGGGAAAACTGGCCGCAGGAATGGCCCACAGCATCCGCAACCCCTTGACATCGGTCAAGATGCGGCTCTTCTCCCTGGAGCGAAGCCTGGTGCTGTCGCCCTCACAGCAGGACGATTTCACCGTCATTTCCGACGAAATACGCCACATCGACATCTTCCTTCAGAACTTCCTGGAGTTCTCACGACCGCCGAAACTCAAGATGAAGCCCATCAACCCTTCGGAGGTTGTGGACACGACGCTGACTCTCCTGCGGCATCGACTTCGATCCTACGGTGTGCGTGTTACGGTGCAAAGGAAATCTCCCTTGCCCGTGATCCAGGCAGACCCTGAACAACTGAAGGAGGCCCTGGCCAACATCATGATCAATGCCTGCGAGGCGATGGAAGGGGGGGGCGACATCACGGTCACCGAGGATTCGGTCTTCTCCAAGACCCTTGGGCCCGTGGTACGAATTCGCATACAGGATACGGGACCCGGCATCCCGATCTCCGTCCAGGACAAGATCCTTGAGCCCTTCTTCACTACCAAGGAAGAAGGGACCGGTCTGGGGCTGAGTATCGTGGCGAGGATCGTCGAAGAACACGGCGGACGATTGGAGCTCGAATCCCGGGAGGGTGAAGGTTCCGTTTTCGCCATCATCCTGCCCGCAAAACAGCGCGGACAGGACCTTGGGACTCATTAGTCTCCGGGGACATCCGCACGATCGACGGAACCCGAGAGGTGCTATATTTCGCGCCTCCGAAGGAATCAGCGGCTGATGCGATAGCCCCCGGCCGGCGGGGGGAAGGAGTTTCAAAATGAGCGCCATCCTGATCATAGACGACGACGATCAACTGCGCAATAGTTTCGAAAAACTTCTGCGAAACGAAGGCTATGACGTGGCGGGTGCGGCCTCGGGCGAAGAGGGGTTGGAAAAGCTGCGGGAGCGGTTGCCGGATCTCGTGGTCCTCGACATTCGCCTTCCGGGGATGAACGGTCTTGAGACTTTTCAGGCGATTCACGCCTTGGAACCAAAGGTCCCCGTGGTCATCATGACCGCCTACGGCACGACGGAGACCGCTATTGAAGCCACCAAGATGGGTGCCTTCGACTACATCCTTAAGCCCTTTGACATCCCTGAAATGCTCAGGATCATCGAACAGGCCCTTGAAGCGGGTAGATTCATGAGATCCCCGATCGACGTGGACCCCTCAACGGAAGGGACCCGCAAGGATGCGATCATCGGGCGAAGCAAGGCCATGCAGGAGGTGTACAAGACCATCGGACGCGTTGCTCCGACGGATGCCACGGTACTGATCCGGGGTGAATCGGGAACTGGCAAAGAACTGGTCGCCCGCGCCATTTATCACCACAGTCCTAGATCCCAAGCCCCGTTCATGGTCGTCAACTGTGTGGCAATCCCGGAGAACCTGCTGGAGAGTGAGCTTTTCGGATACGAACGGGGCGCATTCACCGGCGCCACCCACCGGCGGGTGGGAAAGATTGAACAGGCGAGCAGGGGGACCGTCTTTCTGGACGAGATCGGCGACATGCCTTCCAGTATTCAAGCAAAAATCCTCCGGCTTCTTCAAGAAAAAAGCGTGGAACGGCTGGGTGGCAGGGAAACGATCCCCGTGGATGTGCGAATCATCGCAGCGACCAACCGAAACCTCGAAAAGGCACTGACAGAAGGACGATTTAGGGAAGACCTCTACTATAGGCTCAAAGTAGTGACGATCTGGCTTCCTCCGTTGCGGAGCCGAAAAGAGGACATTCCCCTTCTGACCAAGTATATTCTCTCAAAACACGCAGCCGATATGGGCACCGTAAATCCGGGGATCACGGATGAAGCCCTGGACACCCTACAACGCCATGACTGGCCTGGTAACATCCGGGAACTTTCCAACGCTCTTCAGAAAGCGCTTATCTTCAATGTGGGCGGCCCCATTCGTCCCGACGATCTGCGAAAGACCATCAAAGGGCCCTCTCCGGCCCATAACCGGGACGGCGACGGCCCCTTCCAAGCCGTACGCCAATGGATCCGCGAGGAGTTGGTCCGAGGAGAAGGGCGGGACACGTTGGAAAGATGCATGGATCGCGTTGCGAGCCTAGTGATCGCGGAAGCCCTCAATCTGACAGGCGGAAACAGGTCCCAGGCCGCAAAGCTCTTGGGGATCTCCCGTCCCACGCTCCATTCAAAGATGGAACGATACGGGCTCAAAATCCAGGCCACGGTGGATGCGGACGACAAGGACTAACAAACATCTCCGTCCATCTTCGCATCAGGGGGGCGGCGCCGGACGTTTTCCTATCCGTGGAGCCCCACGGACATGCCCGTGAGACCACTTGGTTCGGCCCGATTGTTCCGCAATCGGCGGGACCGAAATCGTATGACATCCCCCCTAAACCGCACTCATCTAAGGCTAAGGCCCTCGGCTTTCTGCGGGCGGGGTAAAGGAGAACGAATTTGCCCCATGGGCGGAAAGCGTCCCTCACCTTAATTTTTCAACCTGTAAAAAGACCAGACAGCCCCACTCACCATCAACTCATACCCCACTCTTGTATTGCTCCTAAAAGATAAGCGATTCGGAATGGTTATATTTTCAGTCTACAATTCACGCTATGGCACGTGACTTGCAGTGCTATTGATTGCAGGCACCCCCGATTTCGCATGTTCGGAGCGATAGGGCGGGTGCCTGGAGTAGTACAATTTATGATCGCCCCAAGCGAGGGCGGGACAGGAAGGAAGTAAAGCGAGCCAAAAACGAGATTTCTTCACTTGCCGCCTTTGCCTCCCCCGTCAGGAGGCGGGGGAAAGAAGGGAGGGAACACCATGGCATCCAATTTCAGGATCCGATGCGAAAAAAAGGGAGCAAACTTACACGTCAAGCTCTATGGTGACTTTGACGGATGTTCGGCCCATTTACTGATACGTTTGCTTGAAAAGCGTTCAGCAAAATTTGAAACCATCTCTGTACATAGCAAAGGTCTCAAGACAGTGTTCCCTTTTGGGCAGGCGGTGTTTCTCAGCAGTCTGCGACCAATCAGGGCAAAGGTAAAGAGCATGGTTTTTGAGGGTCCGTTGGCGGAGCGATTGGCAACAGGTTGAATCACGGTTTTTCTTTACAAAAAAGGAGGAGGTCCATCATGCTGGTCAAGAACTGGATGAATCCAAACGTAACCACCATAGACAAGGACGAATCGCTTCAACAAGCGATGAAGCTCATGAAACACCACCACATCAAGATGCTTCCTGTGATGAAAAAGGGCAAGCTGGTGGGGGTCGTGACCGATCGGGACATCAAGCGGGCCTCGGCTTCGGACGCGACTTTATTGGAAATCCATGAACTCATGTACCTGCTGGCCGAGATCAAGATCGAGGAGATCATGACCAGTGAGCCGATCACGGTTCCGCCGGATTACACCGTCGAAGAAACCGCGGAGATTCTTTTCAAGAATGACATCTCCGGCGTCCCTGTCATGGACGGCACGCGAAAAATCGTCGGCACAATCACGAAAACCGACCTGTTCCGCGTCCTGATCTCGCTCACGGGCTTCGGGGCCAGGGGGATCCAATTTGCGCTGATCGTGGAAGATCGCCCGGGATCCATCAAGGAAGTGGCGGACATAATCCGAGGCTACAGCGGGCGTATGGCGAGCATTTTGAGTACATATGAGAATGTAGCGGAGGGATTCCGAAAAGTATACATCAGGATGTATGAAATCGACAGAGCAAGGCTCGCTCTTCTGAAGGAAGATATCCGGAAAAAGGCGACCCTGCTTTACCTCGTGGATCACCGCAACAATCTACGAGAGATCTATTCCTGAGAGACTTGTTGCCCTGAGGGCGGACCGGCTGGTCAGATCTTCCGCTCCCCCGGAAGGGACTCTCCCTCCGGATCCCTCCCGGGGGAGGCCTGCAAGAAAGAGGGCAGAGGTATGCCGTCCCAAGGCAAACTTGTGGCCCAGCCCCACGGCACAGGGAAAATCCGGCAAAACCGTTTCAGCCGCCACCCGACCGGGAGAAAGGCGGTCTGCCGAAACGCGCTGTCATACGTGATCCGCGCTAGCGGTTCTTCGGCCCTTGCCAAACCTACGATCAACAAAAGTCACGGCATTCGAGCTGTCCACAGCGATAAGAAGCAATAGACGGCATGGGCACTGTTTCTGAATTTTATGCTACAATCTTATCACAGGCTCTCTCGTATGGATAGGCGCTGAATCTCCAGATACCTAGGAGATTCAGCGGCTGAACAAGAACCGACTTCCATGTTCGCGTGAAAGTGATATGTTCGAAACCCTACCGATCCCCGCGCCTTAAGGGCACACCTTTACACCGTGTAAAAAACCCCGACATTCTCCAGAACCTCGTCTCAGATACCCCGAGAAAAGAAACAGGAATAATCCTCTGAGATTTCAGAAGGTTTCTCCAAGAGGCTATTCATGTTCCATCTGGCATGATCTTTGCCAATATTTTGGGTTGGAGCGGTTCCCTTCACGTCCCGATCAAGCACCAGACGTGGATATCGAGCACAACCTCGATCCACGCTCACGGAAAACCTGGTTCTACGACCGAAGCGACGATGCCACGACGGAGGTAAAAATATGACGCATCACATCATACCTGAATCTACTCACCAATCGGGCAGTTGGTGGGCCGGCGGCCCGGGTTTCAAGCCTGTGCTCATACTCATTGCCGCGCTTTTCATGGCGTGTCTTGTCCTCACACCGCCGCCCTGTAGCCTGGTGAAACTTGTAAACAGCGGCAACCCTACCGGATACAAGCTAGCCTCCGGTTGCAAAAACATCACCGAGACGGTCAACAAGAAGCTCCGCCCTGAAGGGACCCTTCTCATGGACAGGGAGGTCGCGCAAATGGCCAAGATCATGGTGGGCATCCTGTTTGTGGCGGCCTTTCTATGGGGAACAGAGGCGCTGCCGATTGGAGGAACGGACATCCTGGTAGGCGTGTTGATGTATCTTTTCTTCATCCTTCCCATCAATGAAATCGCCAAGGCCTATATGAAGGATGCCGTGTTTTTCATCTTCGGCATCCTGGCGGTGGCCGTCGGTGTGGCGAAAACCGGTCTTGACAAGCGTATCGGGCTCATACTCTTGAGCCGAATCAAGAGCGCCAAGGGGTTTGCCTTTATTTTCTTACCCGCGCTTGCCATTTGTGCCGGTTTTCTCTCCGAGCATGCCCTGGTGGCCCTCCTGATTCCCGTCCTGATGGGTGTGTACAAGGTAAGCTGCAAGATGTACGGGGTGGAAAAGGACAGGGCCCTGGCCGTTTTTCTTTTGCTGGGCGTGTGCTTTGCCGCTAATCACGGCGGTCCGGGGTCACCCGCGGCGGGCGGCCGGAATGCCATCATGGTGGGCTACCTCATGGAGTACGGCGCCCCCATATCTTTTGTACAATGGATAAAATTCGGGATGCCGTTCGTCCCCCTCATGGCCGTAGTCATAGGCGCCTACATGTATATCCGCTGCAAGCCAAGCTTTAAGGTAAAAGATGTCAACCCGAGCGAGGTCGTCAAGGCGGAGGTGGCCAGGATGGCCAAATTCGGGGGAAAAGAAGCCGCGATGGCGGTCATCCTGGTCCTGCTGGTCGCGGGCTGGATTATTCTGGGGAAACAATACGGTCTGGGAGGCATAACGCTCTTTGCTGTCATTGCCATGTTCCTGTGCCGTATTGTCGACTGGGACGATATCCAGAGCGGTGTAGCCTTCGACGTGGTCGGGCTTTATGCGGCCGCATGTGCGATGGGCGTGGGACTCAAGTTTACCGGGGGGGCCCTCTGGCTGGCCAACACCTTCGTGGGCCTGTTGCCTGACTTCATGGCCCACGGTGATATGCTGACCATAGGCGTCAGCCTCCTGACAGGGACCATGACCAACTTTATGAGCGACGGGGCAACAGTTGCGGCGTTAGGGCCCATTGTCCTGCCCATGGCCTCGCTGGCCCATGTGCATGTGTGGAAAGTGGCCCTTGCCTGTGCCTTCTCCTCTTCCTTTGCCAACTTCCTGGTAGTGGGAACGCCCAACAACGCCATCGCATTCGGAATGGGCAGGGACCCTGAAACGGGAGAAAGATTATTGGACGTTTTTGATTTCGTAAAATACGGCCTCCCCGTGACCATCCTGGCATGGCTGATCCTCTGGTTCTGGGCCGTGTTCGGGTACTGGCAATTCATGGGCTGGCCCGTGCTTCATTGATTGAGGGGAAACGGCAACAGGATATGGAAACATCACGGTATACAGGACTCCAAAGAAAAATCATCCTTCTCACATTGCTGGTCTCCCTGGCCCCCCTGATCGTACTCGGGGCGACCATCTACTACCAGTTTGCAGGCATGTATAGGGCAAAAATCACCCAGCAGATAACCTACCGCTCAAGGGGCCTGGCACAGGCCGTGGAACTTTTTCTGAAGGAACGAACCGCCATCCTTTGTTCCATGGCCGATACGCATCATTTTAACGAAATGATCGATGAAGCAAATCTCTCGCGTATATTTGAGATCATGAATTCCAGGGCCGGGGCCTTTGTGGACCTGGGTGTCATCGACGGCAATGGCCGGCACCTGGCTTATATCGGGCCTTATGACCTCAAAGGGTTGAATTACTACCAGCAACCCTGGTTTGGGGAAGTCATGGCCAAGGGGGTATACATCAGTGACGTCTATATGGGTTACCGCAGATTGCCCCACTTCATCATAGCCGTTCGCCGCCAAGAGAAGAGCCATAGCTGGATCTTAAGGGCCACGATCGATTCAGGGGTCTTTGAAGGCATCGTAAAAGCGGCTCAGGTAGGAAAAACAGGGGATGCCTTTATCGTGAACAAAAGCGGAGTATATCAGACACAGCCGCGCTTTGAAGGCAGGATATTGACAAAATCAAAGCTGGAAACAAGCTCGTTTGGAGGCGGCACGACGGGCGTTGAAAAGAAGAACAGCGAAGAAAAGCAAATACTCTTCGCAGGGACATGGATAAACCACGGGAAATGGCTCGTGGTCATCAGGCAGGGTGTTACCGAGGAGATGACCGGCCTCTTTTCAACAAGGAATATGGAAATTGCAATCGTCCTTTCCGGCATTCTGGCCATCATCCTGATGACCGTATTTACCACACGCATGACGATCAGCCGGCTAAGAGCAGCGGATGTCAAGGCCGGCGAGATGAACGCCCAGCTCATGCAATCGGACAAGCTGGCGGCCCTCGGCAAGATGGCGGCCGGGATCGCCCATGAGATCAACAATCCCCTGCAGGTCATTGTCGAGAAGACAGGCTGGATGCAAGACCTTCTTAACGAAGAGGAACTGCAGCAAAGTAAAAACATAGATGAATTCAGGACATCCATAAACAAGATAGAGGAACATGTGGAGCGGGCCAGAAAGGTCGTACACGGCATGCTCGGATTCGCTCGGAAGATGGAACCACACATGGAAGATGTGGACATAAATGCCGTTATAAACCAAACCATAGATCTCCTGGGAAATTATGCCAGGATCAACAACATCACAATCACTTCCGAGCTTTCTCCGGACCTGCCGATTATTGCCGCGGACGGTGCGCAATTACAGCAGGTGTTTATGAATCTCGTATCCAATGCCATAGATGCAATCGGCAAGGATGGACGGATCGATATAAAAAGCCGGAGAATGGGTCCCCAAATCCATATCGAGGTATCCGATAACGGCCCGGGGATCCCTGAAGAAAAACAGAAGAGGATCTTTGATCCCTTTTTCACCACCAAGGAGACCGGGAAAGGGACCGGCCTCGGTCTGTGGGTTACGCACAATATCGTTGAAAAGATGGGCGGCGCTGTCAATATGAGGAGTGAGGAGGGAAAAGGGACCACGTTCACGGTCCGGATTCCCATTGTGATCCCGGAAAAAAAATGAATGAGTCCGGCTAAAAATAAGGGGGGAGGGCAATATGGACACCATGCACTATTTTAGAGTCTTGGTCGTGGACGATGAAAAGGACTTCCTGGAAACCATTGTGAAGCGTCTTGACAAAAGAGGAATTGGTACCGAAGGAGCACTGAACGGCGAAAAAGCGCTGGAGCTGATGAGAGAGAAACGCTTTGACGTGGTCCTGCTGGATATCAAGATGCCCGGTGGGATGGACGGGATAGAGACCCTGCGTGAAATGAAAAAGATTGCGCCCCTTACCGAGGTGATCCTGCTGACGGGGCATGCCTCGGTGGAAAGCAGCATAGAGGGTATGAAGCTGGGGGCCTTTGATTACCTGCTAAAACCCGTCAAGCTGGAGGATCTCGTCACAAAATTGGCACAGGCCTTTGAAAAAAAGGAGGGCCAGGACCAGAAGATCCGGAGCGCCAAAATCAAGGAACTGATGAGATTTCCCGGAAGGGTCTTTCAGCAGGAAAAAGAGGAAGAAAAATAGACCGCAAAGTTGCTCGAATGGATAAGAAGTGTAACCGATGGGCGGAAATCATTATGGGGTGATGAAAAGGATTATTCTCTCCTGCATGATCGGGCTTCCCCTGGTCTTGCTTCTCAGCGTCCTGTCTATCAGTTACTATTTCTTTACCCATTCCATTGAGTCCGCCACCACAGCCAGTATCGTGCGCATTGTCGAGGACCACCGGGACATGATAGACACTTTTCTCCGGGAGCGAAAGGCGGATCTTGCATTCATCCTCCGTTCATACACCTTCAAAGCCCTCTCAAACCCCCGGGAACTCGACGCTGTCTTTGAACGGTTGCAGGAAAAATCCAATACCTTTGTAGACCTGGGAGTCTTTAACGAGGCGGGCCTCCATGTGGCGTACCACGGCCCATACAAGCTCGTCGGCAGGGTCTACAGGGAGGCCACGTGGTTCAAGGAAGTCATGAAAAACGGGTACTACATTAGTGATGTCTTCCTGGGTTATCGCCGCCTGCCCCATTTTGTCATTGCCGTCGGCAGACAGGAAGGAGGGAAAACCTGGGTTATTCGCGCTACCATCGATACGTATATGTTTAATCATATTGTTGAGGGAGTACATATAGGCAAGACCGGGGAGGCATATCTCCTCAACGCCAAAGGCGTTTTCCAGACCCAACGGCGGTCCGGAGGCAACCTGATGGCAGGAGACCCGGAGGCGCTGGAACTTCCCGAGTCGCAGAGCAGTACCAGGACATTCATGCAGAAAGATTCGAGAGGGGAAAAATTTCTCTACGCCACAACATGGCTGAGGGAGAAAAACTGGCTCCTGGTCGTCAGGCAGGAAAAATCAGATGCCTTCAAGGCCCTCTACACTGCCACCTACCTGGTGCTTATGGTCAGCGTGCTTGGAGGCGCCGTCATTATATTGGCAGCTTTTTTTCTTACCGGACGCATTGTCAGCCGGATAAAACGTGCGGACACAGAGAAGAAGGACCTGGGTGAGCAGCTCATCCGGGCGAGCCGTCTTGCGGAGCTGGGTGAAATGGCCGCGGGCTTTGCCCATGAAATCAACAATCCCCTCCAGATCATCAGGTCCGAACAGGCGCTCATAGAAGCCATCCTCTCGGATTTAAAGGAGGCCGGTGGGCTCAAGGAGTCAAAGGACTTGGCGGAACTTGAAGACTCCCTCGGACAGATACGCCTGCAGATAGACCGTTGCGCAAAGATTACCCAGTCGATCCTTAAATTCGGGAGGCAGAGTGAGCCTCTTTTGGAGGACATAGACCTTCGGGATTATATCCCCCAGGTTACGGCCATGATTTCCAAAAAGGCCAGTGTGCACGGCATAAAGCTGGTCCACGATATCTCTGAAGACAGCCCCCTGGTAAACGCTGACCCAGGCCAGTTGCAGCAGGTGCTTATGAATCTCCTCAACAATGCCTTTGACGCCATCGTTTCAAGACATGGTTCCGAGGGAGGCGAATTGACTGTCGGGGTTGCCCCAAGAGATTCCGAAAAGGTGGAAATCTGGGTGAAAGACAATGGCTCCGGGATCAGCCCCGAAAACCTCAAGAAAATCTTCAGCCCGTTTTTTACCACCAAACCGATCGGCAAAGGTACAGGCCTTGGACTTTCCGTATGCTACGGAATCATAGACAGCATGGGAGGCACCATAGAGGTCGCCAGCGAAAAGGGGGTCGGGGCCACTTTCACCATAACCCTGCCGGCAGCAGGTTAACCCATGTTGAATGTTCAATTGAACCAAATGGGAGGCAACAGATGAAAGAGATGAAGATGATGCTGGTGGATGATGAAGAACGATTTCTCTCCACCACAAAAAAATTGCTCGCAAGGAAGGGACACGATGTCCTGACGGCGACGAGCGGTCCGGAGGCCCTGGAAATGCTGCGTGAACACAACATCCACGTGGTCATCCTGGATGTCAAGATGCCCGGCATGGACGGCATTGCCGCCCTGAAGCAGATAAAGAGGCAATACCCCATGGTGGAGGTGATCATGCTCACCGGGCATGCCACCGCCGAATCTGCAGTGGAAGGCCTCAAATCGGGGGCCACGGACTATTTGATGAAGCCGACCGATATCGAAGAACTTCTCGGAAAGGCGGAAGAGGCCTTTGAAAAACGAAAAAGGCTGGAAGAAAAGATCCGAGTGGCCCAGATGCGCACATTGTCAGGGTCACCGAGGGATATCATCAGGGAAACGGAAGAACCTTAACGAATTTGCTGTTCCAGGCGCCCCCTCCGGGAAAGTCCGGGGGTGTGCTCAGAAAGGAGGGCAGGGATGCCGGAAAATATAAAGGTATTGATGGTGGATGATGAAGAGCAGTTCCGCGTTACCACATCCAAGATACTTTTCAGAAGGGGATATGAAACCACGATGGCCGGAAGCGGGGAGGAGGCCATTGAAACCCTGAAGAAATCGCCGCAGGACGTGGTGATCCTGGACATCAAAATGCCGGGGATGGACGGCCACGAGGCCCTCGCCCGTATAAAGGAAATAGATCCCAATGCCCAAGTCATCATGCTGACCGGCCACGGCGGACTCGAATCCGCCAGGGAAGCATTGAAACTAGGGGCATTCGACTACCTAACCAAACCGTGTGAAATCGATCTGCTGGCGTCTAAAATCAGGGATGCCTATCTCGCCCGTCAAGGGGGGAAAAAGGAGGAAAAAAGGACAGGGGACATCATGATCCCCATTGAAGATTACACCACCATCGGCCCGGAAAGCACCGTCAGGGAGGGAATTGACCGGCTGCGTGAATCATTCCAAAGTTCCATTTCCACCAGCCGGATCATGGAGACAGGACACCGATCCATCGTGGTGTTTGAGAAGAACGGGGAGATGGCGGGAATCCTGAGCATCCGTGATTTGATTGCAGGGGTTCGCCCCGGCTACCTCTCAGCACCGAAACCCTCCATGGCCGACAGCATTGTGTACTCACCCATGTTCTGGACAGGGCTCTTTACCAGCCAGGTAAAGGCTTTGGCCGAAAAGAAGATACGCGACGTGATGTCCGAGGCCCCTCCGGCAGTGGAGGAGGATACCAACCTCATGGAGCTGGCCGATCTCATGTACAGGGAAGGCGTCAGACGAATGGCCGTCACCCGGAAAGGCAAGGTGGTGGGGATAGTGAGAGAGCAGGAGCTGTTCTTCGAGATGGCCAGGATCATCTCCGGGGCGTGATTAATAGACCGGCTTTCCCGGTCATACTGCATAAAGTGATTCACCGTGCAACGGAGAAAAGGAGGGAGGAAATGCCAAAAGCCAAAAAAAAGGCGGTCGGCTATGACAAATATGTGGACTGGAAGCTCTTCATCATACCGGTGGTCCTGTTTTTTCTTATACTGGTATTGCCCACGCCTTACGGGATGAAGGATGTGGGGACCGAATACAACGTGGGGCCAAAGGCCGTGGTGAATTTTTTGACGACCGAACTATTCGGCCAAGAAAGCGCAGATGTGGCCCAGTGGCAACTCCTCACGGCCCGGATGATGGAGAGAAATATGAGGATGGGAGCGCTTTCAAAAGACCGATTTCTAAAACGTGATCTCAAGTGGTGCAGGAAGTACAAAATAGAGGCGGATGCAACAAATTTCAGCAAGGCCTACAATTATATCAAGGACAACATGAGTGACAAAAGCTTCAGAGAAATCATGACCAAGGCCCTGCACCTCAGGAAGGACGGTCTCAAGTACGAGAATCTCTCTGAAACGGACAGAAAGGCGGCGGACAAAGGGGCCTGGCATATCAAGGTGGCCATAGCCATGATGGTCTTCGTGGTCATCTGTTTCTTGACGGAATGCATTCCCCTGCCGGGTGTTGCCTTCTGTATCGGCCTTATTCTCGTATTCACGGGCGTTGTCACCAGAAAACAGGTGGCCATGCTTTACTGGTCCGATGCCTGCTGGTTTATTATGGGAAGCCTGATGTTTGCGGCCGCCTTCGTAAAAACAGGGGTCGACAAACGTATGTGCATGATGATGTTCAAAAAGCTGGCCGTGCCCAATGCCAGGTGGATCACCCTGATCTTCTTCCTCATCATCACCCCTCTCGCGGCCTTTATCTCCGATCATGCCCTTGCGGCCATGTTCCTCCCCATCGGCATGCTCCTTTACCAGAACAGCCTGACGGAGGAGACACCCGAAGATCCGGAGCTGGGCAAGATGCTCATGATAGCCATTGCCATGGCCTGCAACATCGGGGGCCCGGGGGCCCCGTCAGGCGGCGCCAGGAACGTGATCATGATGACCTACCTCAATGACATGTTCGGCTTTGATATCGGCTACTTCCAGTGGGTCACCTATTGCTTTCCGTTTCTCCTCGTCATGATCCCTATCACCTGGTTCATTGTGAACTGGCGGTTCAAACCCCGGATAACGTCTCTTGCCCCCGCCATGAAACAGCTCGAGGCGGAGATAGGCAGGATGGGGAAATGGAACCGTAACCAGATATGGGCGCTCATTATTTTCCTCGTAATGGTGTACGGATGGTTCACCGAAAAGGTTTTTTATAACTTAGGCATCTACCCCGTGCGCCTCGGGATAGGCGTGATCGCCGTTGCGGGCGCGGTGGCCTATATCCTGGCCGGTGTGGTCAACTGGCGTGACTACCAGGAAAAGGTGGACTGGGGCGTGGTGTGGCTCTATGCAGGAGCAATCATTTTCGGCAGGACACTGGATCAGACCGGCGCCGCCTATTGGCTCGCAAGATCGGTCATCGACCTGCTTGCTCCACTTGGTATGTCTTCAGGACTTCCGCTCATGGCGACGGCAAACGGACTCACTGCCTGTCTCACAAACCTCATGGCTGACGGACCCGCGGCCGCCGCGGTGGGCCCCATTACCCTCAATATGGCAGGCCTTGTCCATCCGGGCACCACGTTTCTGCCCTTCATGGCCATGTCTACAGCAATAGCATCCTCCTTTGCCTATTGCCTGATCATAGGGACGCCGCCGAACGCCATAGTTTATGCCAGCGGATACCTGGAGCCCAAGGACTATCTCAGGGTCGGAATTCCCCTCTGGTTTATCGCCAACATTGCCATTGTTCTGCTCACCGCGGTGTATTGGTCTCTCAGGGGATTCGGGGGGTTGCCGGGGTTTTAGACAGGTTGCAGCGAAATTCCCCCCCCTCTAAGGGGTTGAGGGGGATAACGGAGGATGGGCGTGGAAAACGTAAAAAAAGGCACGGGATCCGGGGCGAAAAAGGCCTTGTTCCACTCAAAGGGGATTACCTATTTCAGCAAGAAAACAGAGCGGACCATTTTCTTTATCCTGACGATCCTGATGCTCCTCTGGGGCGTTCTTACCAAGCTCGGGATCCTGTAGTCTTTACGATGGTATCATGACGGAGTCGATGGAGACAACAGAGGCGGACAAGTTCAGCCTCGGCTTTTATATGCACGTCCTGACCGGGATGCTGGGGGCACCGGGACGGTTTTTCAAGGAGCTCCCCGATGAGACCGGCTACAGGCGGCCTTTCGGCTTCCTCCTGGTCTCCAGTCTCTTTTTCACGGGAGCCGGCCTTACCCAGGTCCACGAAAGGCCGCTCCTCATGGCCGGGATATTGCTGGTCAATGCCATAGGGATGCCTTTTGTCACCGCGGGCGTCAGTTTCATGGCCATGACCATGTTCATAGAGAAACGCGTCCCGTTTCAAAGGATCTTTGCCGTATATGCCTTTTCTTCAGGAGTCACCATGCTTGCATCCTGGATTCCCCTGTTCACCTGGATCACCGAGCCCTGGAAATGGGTAATGGTTTCCATCGGCATGGCCAGTGGATGCGGACTGAACTGGAAACAGACAGCACTTGTTATAGGCGTTTCCATATTGATCATCGTCCTTTTTTTCTGGTCCCTCACGCCGGTTATCCTGTGGACCAGCAGTTTGAGATTGTTTCAATGAGAAAAACATACCCCAGAACCAGAAAACGTGTTGTTATCGCCGTCGCGGTCACAAGTCTCGCCTTTCTCGCGGCAGGGGGGATCCTGGGGTTTTGGTCCGCCAGGGAGCTGAAGGATGTGGTGGCAGACCAATTCAATGAAGAGCAGCTCACCATGGCCCGGAATGTCGCCCGGCTGATAGAACGGGAACTGAGATTTCTGGAACGGGAAATCCTGATGCTCCAAAAAGATGAGGCCCTGAAAGCCCTTGAGCCGACAGAAAAGTGTAATAGAATCATACAGAAAACCCTTTCACGCGTGATTGAGAGTGGTGTCTGGAAGATAGAGATACTCAATCTCAGCTCTCGACAAACTTATATCTTCACCCCCTACAGGCATTGGCGCTCAAAGGAAGCAATGGACACAGGTTCCCTGGACCTGCCTCCCCTGAAGGACTTCAAAGGCGAAACCGTCGGGGTGTCCAAGCCTCGCATAAGGCCGTCCGCCATCACCCTGATAATGGCATCCCCACTCCCGGGTGAATCGCCCAGGCTCCTTCTCTTCAATATGAATATCTCCTGGTTCCTGAGCCCTTTCCTGAAAGACATCCGCTCCGGAAAGACAGGATATGCCTGGCTCATTGACGAGAAAGGGCGTTTTCTCTTCCATCCCAGGGTCGATTTCCTGGGCAGGGACGCCTTCAAGATCCGGGAGAAAGCATACCCGGGCATACCACTGGGGATCATCGATTTTATCCAGAAAGAGCGAATGCTGAAAGGCAAGGAAGGCACGGGCTGGTATTTTTCGGGCTGGCACCGGGGGATCACCGGGAAGATCAAGAAGCTGATAGCCTATTGTCCTGTTGCAATATCGAAAAATCCATCCCAATTTTGGTCAGTGGCGGTTGTGGCCCCCATATCCGAAATACAAGGCGCCGTCCACAAGGCCTATCTCAGGCAATTCCTCTTGCAGGGGTTGGTTATTCTGGCCATTTTGGCGGGCGCTGCGGCACTCCTGTATTTCGAATTGAGGTGGTCCCGCATCCTGGAAAGGGAGGTGGAAAACAGGACGAAAACCCTTCGGAAGTCCGAAGAG
>Ga0180301_10002089_pt1 | contig 15709 bp, 20 predicted proteins | sample GuaBasSediGuay16_FD_121797 | JGI IMG/M metagenome (GOLD analysis project Ga0180301, IMG submission 121797) | Subseafloor sediment microbial communities from Guaymas Basin, Gulf of California, Mexico - Guay16, Core 4569-2, 12-15 cm | ecosystem: Environmental > Aquatic > Marine > Hydrothermal...
ATCAACTGTTTTCAGCTGGGACAGTGTTAGGGATGAGCACGTGATGATTGGTACATCGAAGGCTTTGGAGGAGATAAGAAAGCAGAGAGGCTGGAGTGGGAAGGAGTTGAGGGAGGAGTTGGAAAGAAGGAAGAAAGTTTTGGAATTTATTGTTAAACACAACATCAGGGACTTCAAAAATGTTAGCAACATAATCCACACGTATCAAAGCAAACCCCAGAAAGTTTTAGAGCTTATAGAAAAGGAGGCGTAGTATGTTTAGGGAAGCGAATTATCTAACGTATTTAGGATACAAGCTATTTGGAGAAAATATAAGGAAGAAGATACATAAGTATTATGACTTGGAGAAGTCTTTAAGGAGAGCAATGATTTCCATGCCCCCTGAGATGTACATAGCTACTGCTCAAATGATTTCGGTAATTTTTGGAATCATAGGGGCAATTGTTGGTTTAATTGCTGCATACGTACTCTTAACTTTTATCCCTATTCCTGAAACGATCTTTCCAATAACAATTCCCGACTCCATCTATCCATACTGGAAGTTTTACCGTCCTTTTGTATTTGGCGGAATTTTAGCAATAATTATTACAGTCATACTATACTATATAGGCTATCTAATTTTTGTAATATATCCATCAACCGTTATAAGTGATAGGAAGAGCAAGATAGACAGGACTTTGCCGCACGCAATAACCTTCATGCACTCCTTGAGCATGGGTGGAATGAACCTGATTCAGATTTTTAGATCCCTTGCAGATTACTATGAAGTCTATGGTGAAGTTTCGAATGAGGCTTCAAGGATAATTAGAGATATGGAGTTGCTCGGAAAAGACTTAAGGACTGCCTTATCCGATGCTGTTGAAACGTCACCTTCAGAAAACTTCAAAGAATTCTTGCACGGCTTGATAACGATTATTGATAGTGGTGGAGATGTTACAAGGTATTTGGAGGAAAGAGCTGATTTCTATTTGGAGAGGGCGAGACAGGATCAAAAAGGATTTCTTGAATTTCTTGGCTTGATGTCAGAAAGCTACATCACTGCTTTTGTTGCAGGGCCTTTATTCCTAATAATTATCCAGACAGTTATGGTTGTTATGGGGCAGGGGAACGACATCGCCTTGTACGCAATAATCTACTTAGTCATACCAATCGGCTCTTTCTTCTTTGCCATGATTATTAAACTGCTAAGTCCAACGGAAGAGGGAGAACCTCCTAGGTTGAGGGAGAGTTTTGTATTGCCTAAGAAGAAGGTTAGAGCAGAGGAATATGAAAAAGACATAAAAAAGTTAAGAAAAGCCATCAAAAACTGGAAATTTAAGAAAGTATTGAAAAATCCACTGTCACCAATAAGGAAAAAGCCAATTTATTCATTTATCATTTCAATACCCTTAGGCATAGCTTTTGTAATTTACGGCTACATGCAGTATCCGTATATTGTGGGAATGGATTTTATGAGATGGTTTTTTGTAATAGATGACTACATATTTATTGCGTTAATCATCATATTTTTGCCATTTGTAATGTTTTACGAGCTTGGGAGGAGAAAGATTAGGAGGACTTTGAGGCTAGCTCCGATTTTCCTTAGCAAGTTAGCCTCTGCAAACGAGAGTGGAATGCCGATATACAGGGCGATTGCAATGATTGCCAAAACAGATACAAGTCCATTGAAAAGAGAAATTCAGAAAATCAAATCAGACATCGATTGGGGTATAAGCCTTAATGATGCTTTAGTGAGGTTTGCAAACAGGTTAAGGGTATTTGAGCTTTCAAGAACAATGGCACTACTAAATGAGGCTTTGAAGTCAACTGGAAATGTTACAGAGGTTTTAATGGTCTCTGCAAAGGATGCAAGCAATGCAGAGCTTTTAAGGAGAGAAAGACTGACAAATATGTTTATGTATGTAATAATTATTTATATTTCTTTCTTCGTATTCATCGGTATTGTGTACATTATCTCTTCAACCTTCCTTTCAACTTTGGCTGAGAGTGCTCAAAAAGTTGCACAGTCTGGAGCAGCATCTTCTGGATTTGCAATGCTCCAAAGCATAGATGTTGAAGTTTACAAGAACATCTTTATGCATGCCTCAATCTTTCAAGGATTGTTTGCTGGATTGGTGGCTGGAGTGATGGGGGAGGGTAGCCTCTCTTCAGGAATAAAGCACTCTTTGATAATGCTTTTGTTGGCGTACGTGCTGTTTAACATTATTATGTAACCTTGAGAATTTTTGCAATCTTTTTACATCAATCAAACACGCACGATTTAATGTCCACCTCTACAATCTCCCCCCTTGGTTCTTTTTCCTTAAAAATTTGACCTTCAAAGCGATAGACTTCAACGTCTGTAAGCCAACAGTCTGGTGATAAACCGGCTTTCATGCATGTCTGTGATAAAAACTCTTCAGCATCCATGTTGTGCTCCACAGCAACCTGCGGTAATAGCAATCCAGAGAAGAACCCTTTTTTAATTATTAATCCATGCTTGCCAATTTCAACATGTTTTGGTAAGTCAATAGGTCTAACATCCAGTTTTTCAGGCTGGGTTAAAACTGTAACTTCAACAACAATATCGTCCATCTCCTCAATCTTTACTGGCGGAAATCTTGGATCTTCAGTTGCCGCTGCTATTGCAGATTCTATTATCGCTTCGTCAAGTCTTTTTATCGGATATGGAAAGCCTATACAACCTCTAAGCATTTCATTTTTTGTTAAGGTTGTAAAAACACCTCTCTTCTCCCTAAAAACACCATTCAACCTGTCCTTAATAATTTTCTTATTGACCAAGTACGTTTCTATTGATTTTCTTGCGAGCCTTACAGCTTCTTTACCTTCATCAAGCGTTAAAAGCATGAGTTAAAGTGTAATTACAATAAATATAACTTTACCCCAACTCAACTACTCAAAATTGAAAAAGCATTTAAATTGTCTCAAAGAATGTCATTGATGGTAAACGTTGAAAAGTTTGTAGAGGATGCGATTAACGAGATTAAAGAGAAAGTGAAGGATGGTAAGGCTATAATTGCGCTATCAGGCGGTGTAGATAGCTCAGTATGCACAATGTTGGCTTACAAGGCAATCGGTGATAGGCTGATTCCAGTCTTTGTTGATACTGGGTTGATGAGGGAGGGGGAGCCTGAGGGGATCAAGGAGATATTTGGTAAGATGAACCTTGTTTTTGTTGAGGCTAAAGATGAGTTTTTAAATGCCTTAAAGGGTGTTGAGGACCCCGAAAAGAAGAGAAAGATAATTGGAGAATTGTTTGTCAGAATTTTTGAAAGAGTGGCTAAGGAGCATAAGGCTGATTATTTGATACAGGGAACAATTTATCCAGACATAATTGAGAGTCAAGGTGGAATTAAGAGTCACCACAACGTTGGAGGTTTTCCTATTCAATACAAATTCAAAGATGTGATTGAACCCTTGAGGGAGCTTTACAAAGATGAGGTTAGAGATGTAGCAAGATACATTGGGTTGCCGGAGGAGATTGCTGAAAGAATGCCGTTTCCCGGACCGGGATTAGCTGTTAGAATTGTTGGCGAAGTGACACCTGAGAAGGTAGAAGTCGTTAGAAAGGCAACAAAGATTGTTGAGGAGGAGCTTAAAGAATATGAGAAATGGCAGTGCTTTGCTGCCTTAGTTGGAAAAGCCACAGGGGTTAAAGGAGACATAAGGGTTTGGGGGTACATCATTGCGATAAGAGCTGTGGGCTCGAGAGATGGCATGACTGCCGACCCAATCCACATTGAATATGAAAAGCTCAGAAAGATTGCGTTGAGAATTACTGGGGAAATTCCAGAAGTTTCGAGGGTTGTTTACGATATAACGCCAAAACCACCGGCAACAATTGAGTATGAATGAACACGAAGCATAATTATTCAAATGACCTTTGGATTCTGTCTATAGCTTGCTAAATACTAATTAATCTAATCTCCACCTACTTTCTTCACCTACTTTTCTGCATCCGCCTTTATACTTGTAAACCCAAACTAAAGAAGGAGCGGAAAAGGTATTATAAATTTTGGTGTAAATGATTGTATGGCTATGGAAATTGAAAAGTTGAAGAGTAAGGTTATCCCAATCCTCAAAAAGCATGGTGTTAAGAAAGCAGTTCTATTTGGCTCTTTAGTTAGAGGGGAAATGGGAGAAGACAGTGATATTGACATACTCGTTAAGATAGATAAAGACATAAGTTTGTTAGACTTTGTTGGGATTAAACTCGAATTGGAAGAAGTTTTGGGTAGAAAGGTAGATTTGGTTGAATATGACACAATTAAACCGAGATTAAAAGATAGAATACTAAAAGAGCAAGTGGTGATACTTTGAAAAGAGACGTAAGAGATTATTTGGATGATATTCTGGAAAGTATTGGGAGAATTAAAGAATATTTGGGCAATCTAACAGAAGAGGATTTTTATGAAAATACTCTCGTTCAGGATGCTGTCTTAAGGCGATTGGAGATTATTGGTGAAGCTGTAAAACACATACCTAATGAATTCAGATGTAAATATCCTGAAATTCCGTGGAAGGAGATTGCAGGAATGAGGGATATTATGATACATGCTTATTTTGGTGTAAATCTGAGAAGGGTATGGAAAGCTATTGAAAAAGACATACCTGACTTGGAGTTCAAAATTATGAAAATTATTGAAGAATTGGAGGGGGAGCAATTGTATGAATAGTTTGCTTCAAATTCTTTAGGTTTTTAACAGTTATTTCTCACGTGAGAAATTGGATATAAACTACCTAAAATTTAAAGTAGTATGAAAAGAATCCACTTCACTATCCCTTTCAAAAGAAAGCAGATTTACCTTTAGGAGTATCTACTCGGAAGAGTTATTAATAATTTGGTTTAATATTTCCTATGAACTATGAAAATTTAAATCAAAGCACATACACTATTTGAAAGCAAGTATGGAAATAAATTCTATAATATGGCATTAAAAGTTTGCCAGCGAGGAGATGTAGAAGAAAAAGCTGTTGCAACAGCTTCTTTCCTTATTTACTTCAATAATGTCTGGTATAGATATTCTGATGAGGGTCAAAAGGCGTTTAATGACCTTGAAAGGCACATTTCCGATATTTACGAGCTTTTAAAGGGAACAAATTCTGTGATTGAGGAATTAAAGGAGACATCTATAACAACTGTTGATTTGAGCGATTCTTTTATTGAGAACTCAATTAAAACGCTCTATAGAAAATTTTCAGAAGTTTTTGGAGCAACTGGAGCATCTAAAGCACTCCATTTGCTTCTTCCTAACTTATTCGTTATGTGGGACGACAGTATCAGAAAAAACTACCAAGTAGTCGTTCCAAATGAAAATGAATATCTTAACTTTTTGAAGACGGTTAAAGATGAGCTGGTAGATTTTATTAAAGATTGTTCAACTAAAAACGGATTGGATTTTGAGGGGGCTGAGAAATTTATAAAAGAAAAAACAGGCGTGGAACTTACGAAACTCATCGATGAGTTGAATTATCTCAAATTTACGAGGAAAGAGTTTGCAAAAACGGAAGTTGACAAGTCCGATAAGATAAATAGGATTTTAGAAATAATAAACGAAATTGTAGAAGGAGCTTACGAAGCTTCACAGATTGAATGGGTCGTGAAAACTAAACAATCAGGAATGGTTGTTGCATCTGCTAGTAAATTAAAGAAGATTGTAGAAGAATATGCGAAAAAAGGTGATACTGAGAACATTCTTAGATACCTACAAAATGTGCAAGGAGATGCAACAGGTATAAAGGTTTATAAGATACTCAAAGCTTGCGGTAAAAAACCGTCGAGGATGTTTATGATGAGATTGTCAAAATTGCAAGAGGGTAAAATTCCGATTTCCAACATTTTAAAAACATATAAGGATGGTATAAATAACAGATGGGTAGCTAAGCTTTGATTTCGGATTTTTTAATCTTTATTGGGAAATAGTATGAAGCCTTGGAAATTCTAAGTAGGCTGAGTGCTCAATTTTTAATCTCCGATGACATAAGATTTGTAAAAAAGTTACTGGATGGGGGGTTTAGTTTAGCTTTAGTACAATCATTCTATTCATCTTTCATAAAGCAGGTGTTGTAACTAAGGAGTATGCCTAAATGCATTGGATTCAATTTTCGAAAGTGGGCTTAGAAATCTGATTTACATTATTGATAGGACAATGCTGGAAGAAGGATGAATAATTTTAGAAGTCATAATCTTAACTTTACAAGAGGGGTCAATTCCCACTTTTTAACTCTTAATTTTCAATTCTAACATTTTAATTTTATATATTATTTTTTAAGTAAAATATATATAACAGAAGTATTACTTAGTTTTAGAGGTGGAAATATGTTTGAGGTAAGAAAAGTCGAAGACGGGATAGCTATGACAGTAAACAAAAGCACCATTGACGCCCTTCAGCAATTACTGGAGAGAAGTTAGGAGAGCTATCACAGGAAAGGCAAAGGTTAGAGTTTTGTTGGATTGTGGATTTGAGGGGGATTTTAGGTTGAATGTTAGGAGTGTTCAAGTAAAGTCTAAAGAGAACATCCTGAAAATTGCTATTGATGGGGCTAATGGGGAGACGGAGATTGAACTTAACCAAGATAAAGAAACACTCCAAGGAGATACCTTTCGGAAATAGGGTTGAAGGGTGTAACCGTAAAATCTCTTTTGGTGCGTGGGGAGTCAGGAGATAATCCCTTTTTTATTCCCATTTTTTGTAAAATTCATCTGAGAGGGAACTTAGAAGAAGCTGACAGTTTTCCATATCCAAAAATCAAAAAATTGATTACAGATTGTAATATTAGTGGTTACAATACCTTTATACACCCCTCAATAGCTAACTTTTATGAACAGTAGAGAAGATGGTTCTGGAAAAGGAAGAGGTAAAGGAGGAGGTAGAAGAAACAAAAATAAAGAAGGTCGTAAAGGCAAAGGAGCGGGAAGAGGTGGAGGTAAAGGAAAAGGTAAGGGTGAAGGTAAAGGGAGAAACGGAAAGAACTAATACCGCCAAATCCCAAAAATTATGAATTATTACTTCTTCAGGCTTTTGAAAGTTGTAATGTTCTAGGAGCAGTAACAACAATTTCAACGGTATCCCCTTCACTCCAGTTCAAGGGCTTCAGCAATGTCTTGGGTATTGTAACAACTAACGAAGATGCAACCCTTCTAAGCTTTATCTTCTTGGGCATATATCCAGATATACACTTGAATATTTGAATATTTTACTACAAAAAAGGATAGAGAGGGACTTAACCCATTTGGGGATGGGGCCGGTGGGATTTGAACCCACGACTGGCGGGTCTCTTCGGGTCAGTGCTCCAACGGGTCATCACAATTCAGCAGACCCATCATTCATCACGCCGCTGGAGCCCGCCGCGCTTCCTGGCTACGCCACGACCCCTTGTTGATATAATATTGCAAAGAAATATAATCCTTTTGTTTGTTGTGATCTACGATCTAACATGAACAAAAATGTGATCCTTATGAAAGGGTTCCAAGGAACCATGCTTTAAAATCTCAAAATTCTTTGATAAATCCTCAATAACCCTGCTAAAAACCCTTTCAGATTCAACAGTTGAATCTATGCTTCTAGCTTTAACCATTATCATCCCTTCTCCACCTTTTTTTAGAAAAATTTTGGAGTTTAACTTAAAAATTTCAATCTGGTTTTTTTGAGCTATGTCTTGGTAAATAAAGTCCACCTTCTCAACGATACCACTGTATCTCCAAGGTTTTGATGCATCTTCGAGTATCGGAATAATGTTCTTTCTTTCCTTGGCCAACCCCAAAAACTTTGCAAAAGGCTTTGCTGAATACTCTATAGCATAGATTATTCCATCCTCAACAATATCAGCTAAATGACTTGCTGTTGTACCGCTTGCTGCTCCCAAATAAAGGATTTTCCAGTTAGGTTTAAATTTAATACTATAACCTTTTAAAAATATTGCAGCCAGCTTACTCCTATATGGTATCCACTCTCTGTATCCATCAAACACTTTTTCGCCGTAATGACTCCCATAACCGCTCTTGGTAGCTATGATTTCTTTTCCATCTTTTTCAATCAGGTAAACGTTGTGTACAAGTTTTCTAATCTTCATCGCCATAATTACCTCCTTAATTCCTCATACCTCTTTCTAACGCTCTCAGCGACCTCCTCATTAAGTTCTCCCTTAAAGAAATCGATTCTTGCAGCAATTGCAATCTTTGCAGACATAAACCTTGCCATCTTACCTCTTTTGCTTTTTGGTAGCGTTTTAATGAACGGATGCTGAAATATTACACCATGCTTGGGTGTCTTAGCTTTTTTACCCTTTCTCATCCTTGAAAATGCTTTGTACAGACTTTTTTCAGCTCCTATTATTTGAATTTTACTTGCTGGCAAATAAGCAAGCCTTTCCAGACCTCCAACTTTTTCAAGCAATCTAGCCGCCACAATAGGATTTAAAACCTCACATAGGTTTGGAGCAATCTTTGTTAGCACTTCTTCAATCTCCTTTTCAATTTTTAACCTCAATTCCTTTAACTCCCTAATTTTATCCCTCAACTCAGCAGTTATGTCGCTCTCTTTAATTTCTTCAATGTTGTCACACTTCTCCTCAAGTAAGTTCATAGTGTTAATGAGCTCATCCAATGCCTTAACGAGCATCACAGCATACCTATCTTCCCTCCTTATCTCAAAATTTACCTTCTCCTCAGCTATTTGAATTGCCACCCTCCTCAAAACTTTGTAATACTCCTCCTCTGAACCAAAAACTTCCTTTCCTATTTCTGCAACAGAAAATGGAAGTGGCAAAACATTTAATTCGTTCCACGCATCCTTGAAGGATTTTAAAAAGTCATTACTTACCTTAACTTCCCCATTCTCAATCTTACCAAACCACGTTTTATAATTGCTACACAATTTCAGCACCTCTGTTTCTAGCTTCTGTGATAAGGGTGGTACAGCTAAAACCGTAATCTTCAAAGTAGTTTTCTATCTCCCTTTCAACAACCTTTGCATTCGAATCTACCACGGCAAACACCGCTGGACCAGTAGAACTCATACCAATTGCATTGTCAAACTCATCCAACAACCTCCAAATCAAATCGTTGTACTGATTTACTTCCACCTTCTTGAATCCCAAACGTTGAATCTTTCTCAAAGCGTCACCAAACTCATCCAAATCCCCTTCAACAACCGATGGGAGCATCTTCATCAAAATTAAATGGCAAAGTTCCCGAACTTCGTTTAACGGTATGGGACAATGAGCTTGGAATAGGCTAACTTCCCTCTTTCCATAAAAGCCCTTTAATTCGGGAATACCCAAAACTATCTTCCATTCTGGAAAGTCATGTCTTGCTATGATTGGAGCGGGTTTTGCTTTGCTGGCTGATGATGGTAGGAAATTAGCTTTAATTTTCTTTGAATGTCCTCCATCAACGATGAAACCACCAACTTTGAAGGCATTGACACCAATTCCTGAAGTACCTCCCCTTCCACCAATCTTTGCAACTTCTTCAACACTCAAGTTTAGATTGTAGAGTTTGTTGAAAGCCATACCAATAGCCAATGTTATTTGTGTACCGCTTCCCAACCCAACGTGGTCATGGTAGTCAGATAGCACATCGATTTTGATTCCCCTGTTAAACACATAACCAAATTTCTTTGCCACCTGCTTAAATCTATCCAAATTCATCGCCTTTCCTTCAACCTCTATTGTATCCGATTCTTTAAACTCCACCTCAACATACGGTTCATTCAACGCCACTCCAACTCCGCCATCAATCCTTCCAATACTGCCATTTAAGTCAATGAGAGTAATGTGTATTCTCGAAGGTGTCCTAATTTTCATCGGGCAAACTACTTTTTCAGACTTAATAAAAGTTATCTGTTATCATCTCTTTCTACCTATCACATCAAAAAGCCTTACAACCTCACCCACAACAATCAAAACCGTCCCCTTTACCCCCTCCCTTTCAATGGTCTCTGCAATGTTACATAGCTCACCAACGATGACTCTCTGACTCTTTAAAGTACCATCCTCAATTATTGCAACCGGAGTTGTGGACTTTTTACCAATCTCCATCAAGCTCTTACAGATGTTTTTTAACGCATCCTTACCCATCAGAATGACTATCGTTCCATTAAAATTACTACAAAAATTCTTTACATCTTCTTTTCCCGTAACAACCAGTATCGAAGACGAAAGATTTGGATGTGTCAACGGAATGCCAGCAGAGGTTGGAACAGCATTAACGCTGCTCAATCCAGGAATAACCTCGAAAGGAATGTTATGTTTCGACAAAAACTCAGCCTCCATACCACCTCTCCCAAAAACGAATGGATCACCGCCTTTAAGCCTTACAACAACCTTACCATCATCAACGTATCTTTTAATCAACCTGTTAATTTCTTCCTGCCTTTCATCACCCTTCTCATAATTTTCTTTGCCAACATAAACCAATTCCTTACCCATATTTTTAATCATAGAAATGACATCTTCTCCTATCAACCTATCGTAAAGCACAACATCTGCCTTTTCTATCGCCTTTAAAGCCTTTATTGTCAATAATTCAGCATCTCCCGGTCCAGCACCCACTATGTAAACCTTAACCACGTTTTGAGTTTCGGCTAGTAGTAAAAAAATTTTCCATTTATTTTTTAACTTACAAACACTTTTAATAAAAAATAAAATGTTAATCGATTGTCAAACCTAAAAAACCTATTGATTAAAAATCAAAAATCGGGATAAATAAGATAAACAGCCCTTAAAATTTCGAAAATCTTATATATTTTCAGCAAAAGGGTTGCTCGTATAAAGGAGGTGAAGTAATGTCAGAAACACCTATGGTTGATGAATTAGAGAAGGGTCCATGGCCAAGTTTTGTTAAAGAGATTAAAAAGACTGCAGAGATGATGGAGAAAGCAAAAGCTGAGGGTAAAGACGTAAAGTTGCCTGAAACTGCTATGGGAGTCTTAAAACAACTTGAGAGATCTTATGAAGATAAAGTAACACACTGGAAGCATGGTGGAATCGTATCAGTGTTTGGTTACGGTGGTGGAGTTATTGGCAGATATTCTGATCTTGGCGAGGAAATTCCAGAGGTTCACCACTTCCACACAATGCGTATTAACATGCCAGCAGGATGGTTCTACTCAACAAAGGCTTTAAGAGGTGTCTGCGATGTCTGGGAGAAATGGGGGAGTGGTTTGACGAACTTCCATGGCTCTACAGGAGATATAATATTCCTTGGAACGAGAACAGAATACTTGCAACCCTGCTTTGATGATTTAGCCCATTTAGAAATTCCATTTGATCTTGGTGGCTCGGGTTCAGCTTTGAGGACTCCTTCAGCATGCATGGGTCCGGCTTTGTGCGAGTGGGCTTGCTATGACACGCTTGAGATGTGTTACAGAATAACTCACGAGTATCAGGATGAACTGCACAGACCGATGTGGCCTTATAAGTTTAAATTCAAGTTCTCAGGCTGCCCCAACGACTGTGTTGCCTCAAAGTTAAGAGCTGACTGCTCAATTGTTGGTACGTGGAGAGATGAAATTAAAATTGATCAGGATGCCGTCAAGGAGTATGCCAAATGGATGGATATAGAGAATGAAGTCGTTAAACACTGCCCAACTGGCGCAATTAGCTGGGACGGTAATGAGCTAACAATTGATAACAAGAATTGCGTAAGATGTATGCACTGCATAAACAAGATGCCAAAGGCTTTAAAGCCGGGAGATGAGAGAGGTGCAACGATCCTCATTGGTGCAAAAGCTCCGATGCTTGATGGTGCTGTTGCCTCATGGGTTATCATTCCCTTCGTTCCTGCTGATGAATTGTATGACACACTAACAGACTTGGCTGAGAAAGTCTGGGAGTGGTGGGACGAGAACGGCAAGTACAGAGAGAGAGTTGCAGAGCTTATATGGAGAATGGGCATGAGAGAGTTCCTTAAAGTTGTAGAGTTAGAGGCTGATGTCAGAATGGTCAAAAAGCCAAGAGAGAACCCGTTCATGTTCTTCGACAAGGAGGAGTTGAGACCGTCGAAGTATATGGAAGAGCTTGAAAAGAGGGGGTTGAGATAATGGCAACTGAAAGAAAAACAGATTTTGGGCCTCCACGCCCAATGTTCCATCCTGTAATAGAGAAAAACTATGGCAAGTGGGCGTATCATGAAGTTGTAAAACCTGGAGTAATAAAGAGGGTTGCAGAGAGTGGTGATGTCATATACGTTCTAAGGTTTGGTACTCCAAGGCTTATCAGCATTTACACAGTCAGGGAGCTTTGTGATATTGCAGACAAGTACTCAGACGGATACATAAGGTGGACTAGCAGAAACAACGTTGAACTGTTCACGACGGATGAAAGCAAGATTGATGAGATAATTAAGGAAGTTCAGGAGAGAGTTGGCTTCCCGTGCGGCGGAACATGGGATACTCCAAAGGGTGAATACGGTTTGTCAAACATCATTCACACCCAAGGGTGGATACATTGCCACACACCAGCTATTGATGCCTCAGGTATCGTTAAGGCTGTGATGGACGAACTGTACGACTACTTTGTAGATCACAAGTTGCCAGCAATTTGCAGAATCAGCCTTGCATGCTGTACAAACATGTGTGGTGCTGTGCACGCATCAGACTTGGCTATTGTCGGTATCCACAGAAATCCACCGCTCATTGATGATGATGCAGTTAGAAGGGTTTGTGAGATTCCATCAACTGTTGCAGGATGCCCAACTGGAGCTTTAAAGCCAGATATGAAGAACAAGACCGTAAAGATAGATCCAGACAAGTGTATGTACTGCGGTAACTGCTACACAATCTGCCCAGGCATGCCTCTATTTGATCCAGAAAACGATGGAGCTGCAATTGTCGTTGGTGGTAAGGTTTCGGATGCAAGAAGGCCACCTGAATTCTCGAAGGTTGTTGTTCCGTGGGTTGCGAATGAACCGCCAAGATGGCCCACATTGGTTAAGTACATAAAAACAATATTTGAAACTTGGGCAAAGAATGCAAACAAGCATGAAAGAATGATTGACTGGATTGAGAGAATTGGCTGGGAGAGGTTCTTCGAGGAGACAGGTTTAGAATTTAGCTGGCATCTCATTGATGACTACCCACCAACCCCATACTTCTACTCATCCTACAGAACCACTGCACAGTTCAGATGGTGAAGCTTAAATAACTCGCAATAGACTACAAGTGGTGGTATCATGTCAGAGTTTGATGAGGAGACGAAACAAAAAGTGTTGGAACAGCTCCACAAAAAACCTTGGAAGTACCCAGAATTGGCTAAAATACTGAAAATGAAGAAAAAGGATGTTGTGAAAATAGTACAGGAACTAATTGAGGAGGGTAAAGCTGCTTACTGGTCAACTGGCTCAACAGTACTTGTGGCGAGCAAGGAAAAAGTTGAGGAAATGGAAAAACTTAGATCTGAATAATTTTATTTTTTTCTTTTTATTTTGATGGTTTTATTGAATGAACTCTTTTCTCTAAATCCAACACTGTTTTTTGAAGTCGCAAGGATTGAGGCAAGGGTAACAAACTGCGTTTTACCCCAACAAGTCTTTTTAGTTGATGTTGACAAGCTCAACAATTTGGCAAACTTGGTCTCTTCTTACATGAACGGTTTGGTTGATGTTGAGAAGCTCATACATAAAATTAATGAAATTGAGTTTAATGTTGGAGAGGAATTGAAGACCAATAATCTTAGAAAAAAACTCAATGAGTTGGACATGGAAGTTTTACCTTTTTGCACCCTTATAGACAGAATTTTAAGCTCAAAAGAGATTCTTGTGTTTCCAACGGTGCAATACTATGTTTATGATTCATCTAAGGAAAGGCAGATAAGAAAAAAACTTAGAAGAATTAGGAAATTGGAAATGATGATTTTGGAAAAACAAGATAAGTTAAAGAATAGAATGAAAATCATAAAAAGAGAGGGAGAGTTGCTTGGCTATCCGAAGTGTTGCATCAACGAGTTTTTGAAATTGAAGAGAAAGGCTGTTTTGTTTGGCAGTATCACACCAGAAAAAAAGGTTGTAATGGAATTGTTGGATCTGGAAATCCTCAAGACTTTACCAGAAATTTTTAACGGTCTGTCTTTTGACTTATTCTACTCGCTTTTTTCACTAAATTTCTACCCATGCACGATTAAATGCAAAAGAGCTGTGAAAATTGGAAAAACATGTGTCGATTATCTGGATCAATTTGGTTACAGAAAAGCATATGAATGTTGTTTGTTGTTTAATGCGTTTTACCATCTCGTCACAGGGTATAAAAGCTACTTGCTACTGAAAGATGGAAAGTGCAAATCGAAGTATTCAAAAAAGGTTGTAACACATTTCAGTAAACTAAGACCAGACATTGAAGAGGTTTTGAGTGCTGCAAAAAACGTCATAACCGATGTAAAGTTTGGTAATGAGTTTATAAAAAATTGTGTTAAGGTTAATTTATAATATCTCAGCTCTTTTTTAGGTAATGCCTCAAAAAATTGGTTGGTAAAGCTTCTTAGCGAAAAGGAAAGAATCAAAAAAGTTAAATATTTATAAGCTCCGCTGATGATGGAGGTGGTTAAAATGGTCGAGATTAAGGTAGATCATGACAAGTGTGACGGATGTGGTGAGTGCATTTCTGTGTGCCCAGCAGAGGTGTACGAATTCAACGATGAGGGAAAATCTGTGCCCGTAAACATTGATGATTGTGAGGAATGCTGCTCATGTGTAGAAGTCTGTCCGAATGAGGCTATTTGGGTTGACGTTTGCGAGTAATCATTTTTAATTTATTTGGTTTTTTTGCTTTTGATAAGTATTTTTAATTTTTAGTCTTCTGTCAACAATTATTAAGCCAATTCCTGCCGCATAAGCTGAGAAACAGAATGGACAGTAGTAAGAAGTCACCACAGCGTAAAAAGCCAGAAAGATAACGCCTACTAATGCAGCTATCTGCCAAAAACTGAGAAATTTACCGCTCAAGAATGGATAGGCTGAGAACCAGATTAAACCTAGTAAAGCGGGGATGTTTATGTTACCATAAACCAAATTGTTCGTACAGCCGTTTAAAGGGCAAAAGCTTGTTTGGGTAAAATAGGTTTCAAGGAGTAGGTAAAATGAATCTATGACACCAAACGAAATTAGAATTATCTTTATAAGTTTCAAAAACTTTAAATTGTTCATGCTATCACCCCACAACCCGTCACTCGTAACTCTTCAAAAGCTCCGATATCCTGTCTGCCCCCACATAAACTTCAAAAAAACTTCCATCCTGTTTAATCGCCATTGTAGGCACTGCATAGAGCTTTATGCTTTTCGACACGTTTAAGCATTCGGAATTCATTTCCTTAACGTTGCAAAAAATTATATTGATTTTTTCTGCCAAACTACTCACTGTAGGCTTTACCTTTTCGCATGCAGGACAGCCATCTTTGTAAAAGAAGTACATTTTATTGTGGATCTCACTTGGAGTTGTTTGGGTTGTGGGTGTTTGGGTTGTGGGAGGAGTTTGATCAGTTTTATTTTGAATGCATCCCACGATGCATATACCGATGCATGTACATAACAAAATTAATATGATTGCATATTTCATGAAACCTTGATTTTAAAATTGTATTTAACACTTCTTACTTGGGACTGTCAAGATTAGCACCTCCAGTAATTGTAGAACATCATAAAACTCTCTAACCAACTTTGAACAGATTCAAAAGAACTATTGAAAGGAAATCTATTCCAAAACCTTTTTGTTCTATC
>Ga0180301_10002090_pt1 | contig 15705 bp, 26 predicted proteins | sample GuaBasSediGuay16_FD_121797 | JGI IMG/M metagenome (GOLD analysis project Ga0180301, IMG submission 121797) | Subseafloor sediment microbial communities from Guaymas Basin, Gulf of California, Mexico - Guay16, Core 4569-2, 12-15 cm | ecosystem: Environmental > Aquatic > Marine > Hydrothermal...
CTCTTATATTGATGCTTTTTCTACTTCCACAAATTTCTATAGCAAAGTCTGGCACAGTACCACCTCCAAGCTTAACTGAAATAATATGCGAGCAGAGAACCGACTCTAAGGGACACCCATATTGGGATTGCTTTACAAATCAAAAGAAAAAAATTTATGTTTTTGGCACAGAATACGTTCCGTTTGAAAACGGAAGAATTTATATCCAGCTTTTATCAAAAGACCAGCCAATTAACAATGCCCTTTGCTTGATAGACTTGTACTACCCAGATTTAACGGTTTGGTTTGATGATGCAGCTATGCTCTATCTCAACGGAAGCGAGGGTCTTTATTATTTCGACATTATAATTCCAGACAAGGTAGGAGTATATATGACTACTGTAAAGTGCTTTTACATAATAGATGAGACTTATGACTATGCAGACAATACAGTAGTGATAAAGGGATTAGAGTCTGGCACTTTTCAAGATACGTGGAAAGACGACAATGAGTATCACGATGTTAGGGAAAAGCAAGTTGGCGGATATACTTTGGACTTCTACTACGAGTTTTACAACGTTAGCGTTCCAGAAAACTACACTGGAATGACAATATATTGGATTGGGAGGTGGAACGACCCAGAAGAAGATGTATGCATATACATTTGGGATTGGTGCAACAGCTCATGGATTAAGCTTAAAAACTGCATAACAACAAACACTCCTATGGTTAGCAATTACTTGGACACTTCTATATGGAATTCTAGTTGCCTCGTAGCCCCAAGCGGCACTGTTAGAGTTAAGCTTAATGATACAGACCCATCTGAAAAATCCTACTTCGGAAATTTGATGACCGATTTCATAGACGTTCAAATGCACTACTTGTCCTTTGGAGCTATAGAAAGCATTAGGGGAGGAGGGGAGCTTCATGTTTCAAACCCAAGAATACCCAGCATAATTTCAGAAATGGTTGAAGAAAGGCTGATATACAATCATGACTATTGCATAGACAACACAACTCTAAAAAAGGAGGTTTTGATAGAAAAATGCTATTTTGATGAATGCTACAACATAACAAGGAGCGAGATAATTGAATGCAAGTGGGGTTGCAATGCAGAAGCTGGCGAGTGTTATCCGCCTCCATATGAAAGAATGCTTGTGGTGATTGGAATAATAGCCCTAATAATAATTCTTGTTTTTTTAGGGAGGAGATTCTTATGGTAAAGGGAATAACTCCCCTTCACGAGGCATTATTTTTAATGATTTTAGCAGTTGCATTTTTCCTTTTAGCAGTTAATTTGAATCTATATCCTCTTGAGAAGTTTATACTTATTTGCAGCGTAGTTCTCATATTCACAATATTTTTTGCATCGATAGCATGAAGAAAAACTCTTTTGAGACTATAAGGAGAGATATAAAAATCCTTTTCAAAATTTTTCTTACTTTTAATAAGAAAACCCCAACTTATAAAATAGTTAAGAAGATCTTTGGCGTTAATGATTATTATCAAATTAAGAAGCATGAAGGATATTTAAAAAGGCTTTTTGAAAGGTGGGCGAAGGTTGGAATAGTTTATAAGGAAAATGTTGATGGGGTTTCTTACTATTCGATTGACCCTACTAAAATAATGATTGGAGATGTTAGGATTGAAATGAAAGTTGGCAAAAAGAAAGAGGTTGTGAAAATAAAGAATTGCGTTGGGCTTAAAACAAATTCTGGCTGGGTAATTTTTGAGTTTGGAAACAAATAGTTGGGTAAACATATTGCTTGGAAAACATATATTAAGGCATATAAATAACTTTTAATAGGTGTAATCATGGCAAAGACTGTTGTAAAATATACTCATTGGAAAACTGGCAAGCCAATAGAAAGAGTAAAATACTACACTGACAGAACACTCCCAGCAACAATTGAAACTAGAGGAAAAGTGAAACAAACAGCATTCAACAACAGAGTATTCTACAAGCCTTCTTTGGGAAAGCCGGTCATAAGAACTAAAGGAGTTAGAAGAAGGTCTGCTAACGTTGTTGACATAAACAAGCAATTAGAGAGTTTGAGAGATTCACCAGAGCACCCAAGCAGAGTCTGCGGAGGGCTTCCTTGGGACGAGAGAATTAGGTGCTTGAAAGCAAAGATGAAGGAAGCAATCCATCCAGTTGTTGGCTCTTAAACCACCCAGAAATAGCACCAATACCTTTTTAACCTGCTTTTTCTTATTTTTTATTAGGTGGTAGAATGTCAAACGGCGCTGCTATCGCATCAATTCTAGCGATGAAGACTGAAAAGCTAAAGCGCGAAGAGAAGAAGAGAAAAAAGAAAATAACTGCAGAAAAATTTTCTGATATTGCAAAAAGCCTTGTTGGAAAGGATATAATTATTTATACGCACCCAGAAATAGGGGTTGAAAATGTTGTTGTTATAGATAAAGGAGTTCCTAATATTATAAAGAAAATTATCCCGATTCATCTGGCGTTTGAAGAAATGAGCGAAATGATGTTATACGATATTTACAAATACGATGAGAAAAAATTGAGACCTCTTATAGAGAAATTGAAGAAAGAAGGAGTAAAAATAGTTCATTTTAAGCCAGCAGAAAAAGAGTTTGATAAAGCATTTGAAAAGCTAAAAGAAGCTGGATTGTTTGCAAAGCTGGGTGAGATAATATGAAATATCTTTTTGTTCCCCCAAAAGTAGGCTTGATAAAAAAGAGGCGCTTATTTGATAAAGCATATATAGTGAGCAATAAAAAAGACCTTGCAGACTTGTTTGCATTAAGGCAGGTTTTAGATGCATCTATGGGCGCTATAAGGGATATCGTAGAAGAAGATCTAAAGATGTCAAAAATAACGAATATATTTGAAGCTATAAAATTTATTCAAAATCTGGATGAATTTGGAGATGTTACAGAATTGACTCCTAAAAATTATAGGGCGTTTTTAGATGAACTTAGAAATCAGACACTGAAAGAAATTAAAATAAAAGAGGTGCTATAATGCCCGCAATAACTGTTCATTTACCAAGGGTTGAATGGAAGCCTGAAAAAGTTGTTAAGTACATAGAGTTTTGTAAAAAGGACATGGGAGTGCCTATTTTTCTAACAAAATATGCTGGTATGCCCTTTGAAGAAGAGGGAAAACCAGCAATAATGGCAAAATGTTTGGGTGGATTTGATACAGTAGGATCTGTTTATTTCGTCAACGTGCCAAAGAAGGTTTGGGAAGAGGTTGATAGGCTCAAAAGAGATTGGGAGCATTTGATTTTAAAATATGCCCCAGAAAAGCTGGAAAAGCTAAAAGTTGTTAAGCCCCATGGCGTTTGGACATTTAAGTTAGCTGAGTTATTATGAAAAAGAAAACCGTTTATGAACTGCTTAGAGAAATTTATGTTAGAAACCCCACTTTTTTAGAAAAGCTTTTGAAAGAAAGGTATGGATATGCTGGTGGAATTGTTTGGCAATGCCTAAAGGCTTCTGTTAAGGCATATCCAATTATACAGCACCCAGCAGATAGAATCAAGGCAGAAAAAAGCTTTAGAGAATGTTTTGGATATAATTTTTTTACTGCTGCTGAAGGCGTGAGAGAAAAGAAAATGAATGAAATAATATTGAAAAACTTTTCTGATTTTGCAAACGATCTGCCTCTTATGGAGTATATAATTAGAGTTTCTATGGAGTTTGGTTTGCCATCAAAAAAGGCCAAGCTTGTGGAGGTGGTTTGATTCCAGCGCTTGAAACTCCGCCAGAAGATTGGGAAATTGAAGCAGCGGAAAGATTTGTTTCAAATCTCCCCGCATTGTCTTATGCAACAGTCCATTTAAGAGCATATTATGGGATTAAAACAAGCTCTAGAGAGATAGTAAAAATACTTGAAAAGTTTATTAGCTCTGCAACATTTCCAATCGAGTTTACGGAAAGAGAGCTTAAGATACTTGAAATAATTAGAAGAGAACTATTAGCTTAATGATTTAAAAATTAGATTGCATAAACAAAATTATGAAAATTGAATTTGCAATTTCGCTTTTACTAGCTTCAATAATTTTTATTTTAGTTGGGTTAAACAATATAGACGTAGCTTTTAACAGATACCACTTAGCATACTGGACTGGAAATAAGAACATAGTATTAGTTAAAGATAGAGATGTTTTTGGTAGAGAATCGCCAATAGACGAGGTTTATCGTATAGGTTATCTCCAAGTATTCATTGGGGTAATTCTTGATGTTATAGCTATTATACTGCTGCTAGTAAAAAATAAATTTATAAAAAAGAAGGTAAAATTATGAAAAGATTATATCTTTTTGTTTTTTTTATACTTAGTTTTTTCTCAGTTGTTACTTTTGGTCTTGCTGTTGATATTAATTCATGCCAGGCAATTTATTCTAATGAGTATTACAGATTGATTTCAGATATATTAGTTAATGATGTTGCTTGTTTCTATTCAATACCTTCTGATGTAGAGAACATAGTATTAGATTTGAATGGTCATACTGTATATTTGAATGGAAGTAATTCAATATTTCTTGGAGTAGCATCTTCGACAGCAGGGAGTATAAAATATGTTAAAATTATAAATGGAAGTATTTTTGTAAATGGTGGAATTGTTTTTAGAAATGGTAATCAAATGTCAGAGATTATACTCAAAAATGTGAATATATCGGGTCAAGGTAGACTTGTTCACATTGCTGGAGACCATATTTATATGTACAATGTTAGCATTTATGGTGTTAATATAGGAACTCCATCAGAACCAGTGGCAAATTATATCTATGGCTCTAGACTAAAAGTATATAACTTATCGATAGCTGGTAATAATGTTAGATTATGTTATGATGAAAAAAATAATGTTATAACTTCTGGCGATGTTATAATGTATCCATGTACCGAGTTTGACCATATTTACAAGACACCAACATCTGTTGATATTGGATATAATTCTAGAACATTCTTTACAGATAACTATGTACATATTTTCTATATAAATGGTAATGATATAATAGCTAGGAGATATGCTAAAGACCTTAGCCAATATTATGAAGAGTATACGTTTTCCAATATATTTGGTTCTGTAACCCCAAGTATTGACAATTGGGATGTTGCATGGAGGTCTGAAATTAACAAAATTGTATTGGCTGTCGCATCTAACTATGGTACTGCAGTTTGTTTTATTGATGAAGAATATGATAACGTGGTTTGTCATACTACGTTTAACTATTCTACTGTAACAATAGGAAATGTAGAAAATTCAATACTATCTGTTGTTGGATATAATCAAACATCCCCACCTAGTATATTTATAACTAGATTTAACGTTTCATCTATACCTGCCTCATCTGTAGCAGTTTCAGAGCTAGAACTTCCAGCATCATATATACAATTGTTCTATAAGCCATATGTATTATACAACGGTACACACTATTATTTGTTTACAATAGCTAACAATGATGTACCAGGATTTGTTGGAAGTAGATTTCTTTATCTTCACATATATGACAATGACTTAAATTGGGTTGAGAGCAAATGCGCCCCAGCATGGAACTGCTATACAGAAGTTCATGGATTTTTTGCTTATGAATATCCTTGGACAGATGACTACGGATTAGTTACGATTAATTACGATACTAATGATATATATAGATGGGTGTTTACTAAAAAAGAATTGTTTGAAGAAGCAAGAAGTAGACTAGCAATACCCTTTAATCCTGAATTAATAACAGGGCCAGCTGATTATAAGTCCGTAGAAAGGTTTTCTACATATTTACCTTACTTTAAATATGTAGAACCAGAAACAGCCATTCCTCCATATGTAACTATTTATTTAATTCCAGAAGCGCTTTACGGAAACTTTTCATATTCATCGGTTTTTGCTATGACATACGAAGTTGGAAATAATGGTGGAGAAGATATTACTGTAAACGTTTCCGTAAGTAATCCAACATGGATGCAAATACAAAGTAATATGTACATGTATAAAGCTACTATAAATGAGTATCATCCAGGTTGGTTCGTTGCATCAATACAGCCATCTGGTTACGTCGACTTTATAGTAAATTTTACAGTGCCTAAACTATCTCCAGCTGTTATTGGACATAATGTTACAGAGCATATATTTGCCAGTTACGACTCTTCGCAAATATCCAGTCTTATCAATGTTTATATATACGGCCCTTCTTCACTAAGTTGCGGTAACGGAGTTTGCGAACCTGGAGAGAGCTATATAAACTGCCCTTTAGACTGCTATGGAAACGAAAGTTTTGTATGCGGCAATGGTATTTGCGAAGCAGGTGAAAGTTACGATAACTGCCCTATTGACTGTCCAATTAGCCAATATCCCTCTATTCCACCAACACCACCAACTCCACCAACACCACCAGCACCACCAGCATACAACATAACTCAACCTCTTGCTGGAATAAACGTAACAGCATTGCAGGCATCTGGATATGGATGGTTAGTTCCATTCCTGACGCCTTTGTTTATTGCAATAGGCGGAATAATAGGTGTTGCTGCAGCAGTAGAATATTATATAAGAACTGGGGGAATTGCCTTTTGCTTAAGCATAATAGCTTTGAGCTTAGGTCTGTGGTATTTGGGCTTCCTGCCAATGGTAGTGGCGATTTTAATAACTATTATGGCTGGATTATTCTTATGGTATTTAGCTAGTAGGCTGGTGAGAAGATAATGGAAATACCAATCAATTTTTTGTTTGGATATTTGGTTTTCATATTTTTCATATTCTTTATTACAACTTATGGTGGGGTGCAAATAATTGAGAACTTACCTCCACCACCTTCATTTCCAACAACAATCGGCAGCTTATCGGATCTATGGGCATTAGTAACATTTCCTTTCCAAATTTTAATCTATTTTTACCAATTCATTTTTATAACATCTGTTAATTATCCATTCATGTCAGTACTTTTAGTGCCAGCTGGAATAATTTTAGCTTTATTCATAGCTTTGTTTTTAATTAGGCTAGTTGAAGCAATTGGCTCAATATTGCCATTCACATGATTTTAAAATTTTTTAAAATATTGTTTTTAATCCCCATACCCTAAAAATTAATTATGAAATACGCTTCCCTTCTCAGCTTGCTTATCCTAGCATTGGGTCTAGTTGCAGTTCCAGCATACAGCGATACCGTAACTGTTAGTGCAACTGTTAGCCCATACATATCAGTAACTTTTAACTACAATGCCGTCGACTTTGGAACAGTGACCGTCGGTTCTACCGACAACCATCCAACACCAGACTATACAACTGGAGTCTACAACGTTACTATAGATACTAACACTAACTATACGGTTACCGTCTCTGGTACAGACTTTAGTGATGGTGCCGGTCATACCTTTAGCGTTGCGAATTTGAAGATGTCTGTAAACACTACAACTACTTTCTACAACTTTTCATCGGTTACCACATCATCACAAACAATATACAATGGAGTTGATACAGACACTATAAACTACCATGCGTTCTTGTTAGATGTCCCAAGCGGGCAATATGCTGCTAGCTACTCATCAACTCTAACGATTAACTACGCAACAGCTTAACAGAGGTGAAACAGTGAAAAAAACAACAATTTTCTTAACCCTTTCTTTAGTTTTCTTTAGCTTGATTCCTATAGGATTTTCTGAAAATGTTGTTAATAACTATGGGTTTGAGACTGGAGATTTGAGTAATTGGACTGTTATTGGTTATGGTACTGCCACAGTAACTAGTGAAAAATCATACTCTGGAAGCTACTCTCTCTGGATGGGTAACGATTTGGTTTATATATCTCAGAACATTAGCAGAAACATAAGCTATGTAGAATTTTATTATTATAAGAATCAAACAGATACAAACTTTGTTGGAATACCAACTATCTTTTTAAGAAATCAAACTGGGGACATTTGTAAAATTACTTATAATGGTACTTTAAACACATGGAAAAGGGTTTATTTCAACCTAGAGACTGGGGAAAATGAGAGTATTACTACTAGTGATTGTCCGATAGGTAGTGAAATATACGTTCACGAAATTAGGATTGGTTTTGATGGGTATAATCAGACAGAGGGTGGATTCTTTGATAATATAATGGCTTATAGCAGGGAAATTACTAAATGTGATGATGTTTTACTAGAAGGAAGGCATACTTTAATAAGTGATGTATCTGGAAGTGATAGTGTTTGTATAAATATACCAGTAAGTAACGTTATTCTAGATTGTAATACATATACTATAACTGGTAATGGAAGTAATACTGGAATAAGAATAGGAGCAGCACCTACTAACATTACAGTTGAAGATTGTCACCTAAGAAATTTCTACAAGGGAGTTTTATTTTTTAACGATAGAGAAATAGAAGTATTATCTAATGTAACTATTAAAAATTCAGATATAAGAGCTAATTATACAATTTATTCAAATGCTCAAATTACTAGTGGATATGTGTTTAATAACACTCTTAACGGTTCTATATTCGTAAACACAACACCAGCATACCATGATATAACATTTGAAAGAAACTATTATACAAATCCAGATGGTACTGGGTATTCTGATACATGTACTGATAGTGATTGTGATAAAATATGCGATACTCCATATAGCGTCTATGACAGCGTTACTGATGACTATACACTATCTTTCTATACATATCCCTCTGGATTTATAGTAACTTTCAACTATTCCTCTATAAACTTTGGTTCTGTAAATCCATACCAAACTTATGAAGTTGATGGAGTTTTTGCTTGTGGTTATTCAAATTCTAGTTTTGAAGTATATGTTAATGGAACTAACTTTAGCACAGAATGGACTATAGATAATTTGAACTTAACCATGTATTATACTGGTTATTCAAAGACAAAAACACTATCAACCTCAAGGACTTTGTTCGATACATTCGTACAAGGACTATTTAAACATTTTCACAAGTTTTTGGTGTACGTTCCACTTGTTTCTCCTGGAACATATACTGCAACGGTAACTATAGATTATTTATTAGTATAGCCTAAAAATAATTCCATGAAGCATATATTAGCAATATTAGCTTTGCTACTCCTAATTCCCATATCATTTGCCCAGATTATAACTATTGGAGTGATGCCAAGTAAGATAGAAGTTCATAAGGGGATTAATGAAATAACTTTTAATTTTTTCAACACGGATGGCGAAGTAGATGCTTATTATATTTTCATGAATTCAGACGAAGTTGAATGTTTGGAAAATTGTAAGGTTTTGGTTAAAAAGGGAACGACTATTAGCAATCCAGCTGTTTATAATGTTAAGCTAAACGTAAAAAATAGTGGGTATATTTACATAACTGCTAAGCCAGTTAATAAGGAAGAGCAATCTGGCGCTGTGAGCATAATCCAGAGGGTTGGAATTAAAGTAAGTTGTGCTGATTGCAAAGAAGAGACAAATACATCGAATGGAAGCTCAGAAAAACCTTCTTCAACACCAACTCCACCCATACCAATACCAGAGCCAGAACCAGAGCCAGCACCACCTAAAGAAAATAAGTTAATAGAAGAGGAAAGTTTACCATCTCTAGAAAATATAACTATTCCAAAAGAAGAGGTTTTGAAAGATAGTAAAACTGAAGAAAAGAAGTTTAATTTCCCGACTTATTTGATCATCATCGCTATCTTCGCTGTTATAATGTTTAGCTTGAAGTTTCTTAATAGAATTGTAATATTTTGAAAATTTAAAACATATAGAATTAAATATCAAGTAAGTTAAATTTTGATTATGAGAAGTTTACTCCCAATACTCCTGCTTCTTTTTCTCCTACCTCCTGTTATAGCCGATAGTGTAACTGTTAATGTCATAGTAGCACCACCTATAAGAGAAACTCTCGGCCCATTCTTCGGCATAGTTGTAAGCTTAATGGTCTTAGGCACTTTCCTCTGGGCATGGAAAATTGCTAAAGCAAGCGCCAGCATAGCAATCTTCGCTTACATAGCCATTATCATAATCGCATCTCTAACCATTCTTTCAACATTATAAAAATTTTTTTAATATTGTTTTTTTAATTCAACATGTTGTATAGAAAATTATGAGAAAATCAGTACTTTTAGCATTACTAGCATTCCTGCTTCTTCCTTCAATAGCTTTTGCTCAAAATCAAGCATGGTGCGACAACTTGGAAGTGCATTTCATCATATTGTGGAGTCAAGAAAAAATATATTTGGGAACGTACGGAGACGAGGCAGAAGCAAACGTAACTTCTGTCGATATAAATTTTGCAGTAGATGGAGTTTGGAACAACCAAACTGGCATAACAAATTGGGACTGGTACGAAGTTTACAACACAAGCTTAGTAAACTATAACGACGGAAGCAACCACACTTTCACCTATGACTTAACTTTTTACAACTACACGGAGGCAGTTTGCCATTATTCTGGAAGCTTCAATGTAAACGTTTATGAAGAAACAGCAATAATAGCATCTTCTTGGCTAAACGAAACTCATGGAAACATTAGTGTAGATAATAAAGGGCTTTGCTATGGGTGGCAAGTGACTTTCTTCAACGAAACTGATTGGATTAGCAGCACGGGATTAAATTCTTGCAATTCTTACGTATTTTACGAGCATTTGGACTTAACTGGAATTAAGGGGCACTATACGATAGAGCTTAACAGAGACCTTAACTTGCAAGATTATGCTGTAATTGCAACTTTTAAAGACGAAAAGTCCTATCCTTACGATTTCACATTACCGCCTCAAAATCCATCATGGTGTGACAACTTGGATACTAATGTAATATTTGTCTATCCAGAAAACAGAGTTGTCTTGTATTTTGATGAAGAAAATCCAAACGTGACTTCTGTCAGCGTTAACTTTGCAGTAGATGGAGTTTGGAACAACCAAACTGGCTTGTGGAATTGGGATGAAATTTACAACACTTCTATAGCCAATTACTACGACAACTCAGACCATATCATAACTTATGAAATTCAATTCTTCAATGATTCAACTCCAGTATGTTACTACTCTACAAGCTATACTGATAATCCATACAACAAAACAATTTTTGTAGTATCTTCTTGGCTAAACGAAACTCATGGCGGATTTACCGTAGACAACAAGGGATTGGAATACGTTTGGCAAGTTATAATTTTCTATGACGGCGATATGGATGAAATTTACGGAGACTATACAACTAATTCAGTCATAATTTATTCTCATGTAGATTTAGCTGGAAAGTCTGGAAGCTATTATGTTCAAACTGATAGAGACGAATTTCATGAGGTTTTGGTAAAATACAGGTATTATGAAGAGATTCCTTACGATTTCACTGTATTCACTCCAAACATAACGTCATGTACTTCTATAACTCAGCCTGGCGATTACAGGCTGGTAAGCGATATAAGCTTTTCTGACGGTGCATGCATACAAATTCAATCTAGCAACGTTACTTTAGATTGCAGTGGGCACTATATAAGCGGAGATGGGGTTGCAATATCCATTAGCCAAAACTACTTGTCGAACATAACAATTAAGAACTGCGTTATTTACAATGCAAGCACTGGAATAGAAGCTTGGGGAGGCACTAGCAACTTGCACATACTAAATTCAACATTTTATGACAATTTGGAAGCCATACATGTATTTGGGCCTGAAGCTGGTAGCTACATTTACATAGAAAGCAATAAAATATATGACAATGAGACGAAATCAGGGCAGTATTTAGGAGGAATATTTGTAGACGCAGCTAGCAACGTTTTCATAAGAAATAACTATATTTACATAGGAAACAACACTGGTGATGCTATAAGAATAAACTGGGGTGACTCTGGATGTGAAAGCTACAACATAAGCATAGAGGACAATATAATAGAAGGCTATTGGTTTCCAGAAAATTATACGTGCGTATACTATCCAGACGTTGGAGACTATCCGCCAATGACTAAATGCCAGTATATGTACAAGTACTATTTGGGAGTTGAAAACAGAGGAATTGAGACTTATGACTGCAACAACGTAACCATAAGAGGAAACATCGTTAGATACATAACAGATAGAGCTTATTCAATTTACTTCCACAGCTACAACGTTTTGATGGAAAACAATACTGCAGAATATTCTTCAATTTGCGTATGGAATGATAGAGGAGATGATGAAGAGAACATAACGCAAAACATAACTATAACTGGAAATGTGTTCAGAGGATGCTTTGAGGCTGCGCTAGCAGAAGGGCTTAACAACGGATTTATGATAAATAACATATTCATAAATACAAGCGCATACGTAAGAGCTAAGAATGCAACGATATACGGAAATAGCGGATTAGAATATTTAAATACTAGGTCAGGAGGAGAGTCATACCTTTATCAAGACATACTCTATGTGCTTATTTACGAGGGAAAGCTTTACTACTACTATCCAGACAATTACTACTGGCTTACCTTATGGAACAGGTATGGAACATCCCCATTGCTTGCCCACTTCTACGGAGACATTAGTATAAACAACACTATACCGAAAATAGCTTACGCTAGGTTTGAGAGAAACATTTCAGAAGCATCAAAAACTTATATAAAGGTAACTGATAGGCTAGCATATGCATTTTTAAACGAAACTCCAGGAACAACTATTACTTATTCCATAGGAGGATTAATTCAAAATTCCCATTACGATGTTTATATAGACGGAGTTAAAGCATATTCTTTAACCTCTGGAGCTAACGGATCTATTGAGTTTAACGTTACCTTCAATTCACCTAGAGAAATTTTGGTAAAGCATTCTCCAACTCTAAGAGAAACTCTCGGCCCATTCTTCGGCATAGCTGTAAGCTTAATGGTCTTAGGCACTTTCCTCTGGGCATGGAAAATTGCTAAAACAAGCGCCAGCATAGCAATCTTCGCTTACATAGCCATTATCATAATCGCATCTCTAACCATTCTTTCAACATTATAAAAATTTTTTTAATATTGTTTTTTTAATCTTCCACACAAAACTTAATTATGCCTATAAGACACTTTGGAGTAGAGTGGAAAACTCCAGGAGATGTCGTTTCTGAAATCATTGGCGAAGAGAGGGTCGAGGCTGTAAGGGTTGTTAGGCCTGCTGTAGTAAAGCCTGTTCCTCCAGTTGCAAAGCCTCCTGCTGCACCTCCACCAAGGCCAGCTGAAGTTCCTTGGGCATTGACCAAAGAAGATATAGAGAAGCTTAGAGAATATTTGAAAAAAGCAGAGGAGGTTGGAGGCAAAGTTGCTGAAGAAATTGTTAAGGGAGCAAAGCCAATAATTCAAAAAATTGCTGGATGGATAAGAGAGAGAATTGAGAAAAGAAAGCCAGTTACTGTTGAGGAGGCTTTGAGGCAAGCTGGAATACCAGTTGTTAAGCCTGAAGTGAAAACTCCAGAGGAAATAGAAGAAGAGAGGAAAAGGAAATTGGCAAAGGAGCTTGGAATAGAGATACTATGAAGGAGGAGGAGTTGGAATATGGAAAATAAGGGCTTGGTCGACGAAAGAAAAATAGTTGAAAAGGCAAAGGAGCTTGGAATACCAGAAGAAAACATTAAGAGGGTTTTGAGCGAAATAAAGAAGGCCAAGAGGAAAATAAGGGGGGTTTGGGGGCTAAGAGGATGGATGTGGATAGCAACAGGCCAGCCTTCCAAATACGTTTGGGAAGGGTGGGTAATATCGCCTTTTGCTCCAAAGGGAGAGTTTGGCAGCTGGTATGTGTGGGAACTAAAAGATGTTGGTGCTGAAGAGATTGTTAAGCCATTTTACCGATACAAGCTTACTCCAGAAGACATAGAAAGGATGAAGGAAAAGCTTAGGGGTATGGTATGAAGGAAGACATAAGCCAACTGATATTGGAATACATAGAAAAAACTGGAGCTTATCCAGAGATTTTAGCAAAGGCCTTAAAGGATTTGGAGGAATGCAGGAAAGAGTTAAATAAATTGAAAGCTAAATTAAAAGAGGTGGTTTGATGGCCGATGAGAAAGAAGCAATTGCAAAAAAGATAAATGAAGCTATTAAAAAGCTGCGACCAATAAGAGAAGTATTGATAAAATATTATAGAGACATAGAATTGTCGACAGATATAGAAGAAATTATAGAAATATTAAGGGAAGCGGAAAGGGGGATTAAGAAATTGCTTAGGGCAAAATTGGGTGAGGTGATGTGATGGCTGATAGAGACCTTAGAGCTAGAATAAAAGAGTTGGAAAGGAAGTTAGCGACTTGCTGGCATGATAGCTTACTTAGAGAAATAGAAACAGTTACTGGCTTAGATACATCTAAATTGAGTGGCACTGAAAAAGAGAGATTGGTTAATCATGTAACATATTATATAGATGAAAATTTGCCGCAGTGGGTAGATGAGTGGATTGAAATAGAGGGGTTGAGACAAAAAGTTGGTGAGGTAGTTTGAATGAAGAAAGGCGTTGAAGGAATAAAAGAAATTTCGTCCGAGCTTTCAAAAAACGGATGGGAATGCTCTTATAGAGAACCAGAAATGGTGCTGTGTTTTAAAAACAAAAGCCAAATATTTATAGAACCATTTTACACGTTGGACAGAGAGGGGAGAATTGTTAGGTGCGGGTGGGGTTTTCATGTCTATGATAGCAAGACAGGCACACACTTTGATTTTAAGATAGCTAGAAGAATTTTAGATGCCAAGAAATTTGCAGAAAATTTAATGAGGAATTGGGATGAAGCAATTCCATGTCTTAGAAAGCTAAGGCTGCTTGGTCTGGTGGTTTAAATGCTTGAAAAGCTGAAAAGATGGGTCGGATTGGTGGCCGATGAGAGAAAAATAGAGCACGAAATAAAGTATCACGGATTGCCAAGCGAGGAATTGAAGAAAGCTAGGGAAGAAGAGTGGAAGGCGTGGAAAGAACTTGAGAAAGAGCTGGAGCCTATTAGAGATATTTTGGACTTAAGAACGCTTATCAAAAGCAAACTTAAAGAGATATTAGGGTAAAAATTATGCCGTTTGGAAAGCCATTTACAGATGAAGAAAGAAGAAAAAGGCATTTGCTTAAATATGGAACTCTTGAGAATTTTCCAGAGGAGAGAAAGGGTTTGGGAACTTTTTGGAAGGAATTTGAAGATAAGCTAAAAAATTCTAAAAAGAAGCTTAGCGAGTGCTGCTGAGCCACAAGCTTCACACTTAATTTTTGTCATGGGGATTCCTTCAAAACATTTTCCAAAATTTCTATTGGAATTTTTACGGTCTTATTTCCTGCTTTAAAAATTACCCACGTTGAGAATTTCCTAGCTCTTGGATCATCTTCAAACTTATATTCAGTTTCTTCATCAATTATTATTTTTTCAGTTTCGCTTCCAATTTGATACCCGCAATTAACACATTCAACAATGCTTAATGCTTCTCTTCCACATCTCGGGCATTTCATAATTTTCATTTATGCAAAAACATTTAAATAATTTTCTTATAATTTTTATTTCCTATGAACAAATGTATATGTTTTTTTGATTTAATGAAAGATACCTTTTCAACATTCTTTTCTATATTCTTTTTATCGTTGTTAACCTCTATTTCGATAGTATAAACTCTACCTTTTTTGTCTCTAACAATCAAATCGATGTTCAAATACTCTTTTTTCGCATCAAAACCAAGTTGTTCCAACACTTTTTTCAAAAGTTCCTGAACAAATGAGTGAAGTGTTGTCGTGATTTCACCTCATTTTATCGTTTATGTATGTTTTTTCACAAATGAGACTTTTGAGACTATGTGTCATTTTTGTGTTATTTTGCCATAAAAACCTTAAA
>Ga0180301_10002091_pt1 | contig 15705 bp, 6 predicted proteins | sample GuaBasSediGuay16_FD_121797 | JGI IMG/M metagenome (GOLD analysis project Ga0180301, IMG submission 121797) | Subseafloor sediment microbial communities from Guaymas Basin, Gulf of California, Mexico - Guay16, Core 4569-2, 12-15 cm | ecosystem: Environmental > Aquatic > Marine > Hydrothermal...
ACAGTTGAAGTATTATGTCATTTACGGCCCTTCCTACGGCGAGATTATGAATGAGTTTAATCAACTGGCCGGCCCTGCATGGATGCCTCCGGACTGGGCGTTTGATTCTATCTGGTGGAGGAATGCCGACAAATTGGACCTCGATAGTCACTGGGATCTGGTTGAGGACAGGCTGATCGATAGTGCCCAGGATAATGTCGAAGCGACGGCCAATCATCTGCAGTACTATCAGATTCCCGCATCTGCGATATGGATCGACCGGCCCTATACAAGCAATAATCCAGGCAGCACCTTTGGATGGGGCAATATAGATTTCAACACGGATAGCGACCGGTTCCCGCAGCCACAGGCAATGATAGATTACGTCAATGCCAAAGGGTACGAAATGATGCTGTGGGTAGCGAACCGACTTGACAACGATCTGCTAACCGAAGGACTGGCTCTCGGTTATCTCTTTGAAGGATACACAACGCAGCCGGGTGCTGATGTTCGCAGGCCCGAGGTTTACGACTGGTTCAGAGATAAACTGGACTATTATGTCAATATGGGCATAAAAGGTTACAAAATTGACCGTGGCGCCGAAGGTACAACTCCGGACTCAGCCGAAAATGAGGTTGTATATGAGTTCACTAAATTAACGGCCGAGGGACAAATGGAAGTTCACGGCAATGACTACCTCATCCATGGACGTAACTGCTTCGATAAGAGCAGGAAATATGTCGGTGTCTGGAATGGGGATTCGCAAGGCAATTTTGACGGATTGTCCGGCTCAATCAAGAATGGTCTTCGCTGTGGGGCCATCAATTTCCCATACTATGGCTCAGATACCGGCGGATATTCCGAGACTAATCAGGAGTTGTTCGCCCGATGGTTCCAGTTCAGCACATACTGCACTATGATGGAGGTTTTGATCGACCCGGGCCGGACAGTCTGGTATGATGAAGACTTTCCACATTCTGACGATCCAAACCTTATCGACATCGCCCGCAAACAGTGCGAAGAACACCATGATTTGATTCCTTATACCAAGTCGTGTATGTATCAGGCGAGTCAAACGGGCATGCCGGTAATGCGGCAAATGATTTTTGAATTTCCCAATGACACCAGCCTGTATGATACATGGGATGAATATATGTACGGGCCAAGTATTCTGGTGGCTCCTGTCGTAGTCGCCGGCGCCACGAGCCGGGACGTATATCTGCCTGCCGGTAAATGGCTGGATTATAACGACAAAAACACGAAATATACCGGGCCGGATACTGTAACCGCCTCTGCTCCCATTGATGTGATCCCGCTATATGTCAGGGAAGGTGCTATCATAACCCGAGGCGATATTCTTCAGGCCAACAATAACTGGACACCCAGTTGGGCTCCGTACCTGAAGATAGAGTTCTTCCCCTACGACAATACGGCCAACACGTTTGATTACTATACCGGCAGCAGTGTGCGACCGATTGCCTGCTCAATGCCGGATACCAGCAATGTCAATATCAGTTTCGCTGACCTGGGATACGATGGTATCCTGGAGATATATTGCAGAGAATATACTGATGTTACCAGGAACAGCACTCCTTTGACAGAAGGAGTGGACTTTACTTACGACCCGGGAAAAAACCTTATGACGATTCCGTTCAGCGGAGCAACGACAGTAGCGATAACGGGTGTCAAGAGCATATTTAATGAAATGCCGTCCAGGATTGTTCCTGATGTTGTTGGTATGGCCCGGAGTGCGGCAGAAACTGCAATCTTAGACGCAGCCCTTGCCGTTGGCAGCATTACAGAAGTTTATCACCTTACAGTTCCTGAAGGCGATGTCATCAGTTCCGACCCTGTCGCAGGTACTTCTGTGCCGCATCATTCCTACGTTGATATTGTCGTATCGCTGGGGGATATAGTGCCGGTACCTGATGTTGTTACATTGCCTGCTACGGACGTCACCGCTAATTCGGCCAGGTTAAACGGTCAAGTATCAGATAACGGCCTGGAGGATCCCACAGTAACGGTGTACTGGGGCGACGAAGATGGTGAAACGACACCGGGCAGTTGGGACAACGCCGATTTTATTGGAACGCAGCATTTAACATTCTATGATGACATCAGTTCACTTTCACCAAGCACAACATACTACTTCAGGGCCTACGCCGAGAACTCGACAGGCGGCGCCTGGGCAGATTCTACCGAATCGTTCACCACCGGAAGTGGTGTGCCAATCGTTTTAGATGCAGTCTCAAGCGACGAGGGTGACACCGATGCTCTAAGATGGTCACACAACCTGGGCGACGGACCTAACCGCGTTGTCGTCGTCGTCGCAGGAACCGAAAATGGTGAAGCCTTCACAGGCGCCACATTTGATGGCGAACCTATGACACTGGCGCCTGGTTCGACATGGGAAAAAGATAATAATATCACAGCAATCTTCTATATGCTCGAGGCCGACCTGCCGCCTTCGGCAGGGACATATGACGTTGAAGTAACAATGCAAGTCAGCAATAATATCGGCGCCGGTGCAGTTTCGCTGGAAAATGTCAGCCAGGCCGGGCCCGAAGCGGTTACGGGAACAACAGTAAGCGGCGGCACTTACATCTCAAAGAGTATTACAACTTTGACAAATGGTGTATGGATTATCGATGTTGCGGGAAGCGGACATAGCACTTCGTTTGAACCGGACAGTCCGCAGATCGAATTCTTCGATCGCTCGCCGGGCACCAGTACTGTTGCAGGGTCAACCAGAATGGTGCCAACAGCCGGGACGGTAACAAACGGCTGGACAAGCGGCAGAGACAAACGCATGTGCCTGTCAATGGCAGCATTCGCACCAGCCCCCTGACAGGGGATACTCCGGTACACTGGAGATATATTGCAGAGCGTATACCAGCGCTACCAGGAAATGGTACTCTTTTGATAGAAGGTGCTAACCCAGGTTACGCAGTTGTAGCAAAATAAAAAATTTTTTCGGCATTGAATCAGCGATTGCTGTTTGTCAATTCGGCTCACAAGCCCAAAGCCCGATGTAGTGAAGACCTCCCGCGCCGGCGGAACGCCGCGACAGCGAAAAGGACAAAAGAGATTAACTAAAGTCCCTTAATAACGGATCACCGCGGACGATGCGGAAAACGCTGGGCAAAATCGGAGCCAAAGCGCCGGGGGATGGACTAATCTTGACTCTGTGATAATATAGGATATAGTGTTCTTGATACTGAAAGGCAAGAGAAACAGAGAAAATAAGTGAAACCTGAATGAAAGGAATGAGATAACGTCTGCTCAATATGAACAATCCCCGACACGTCGAACGTTCATCAAAGACGCCTCTGCTGCGGTTGTCGGTCTGTCCGCGGCGAGCCAGATAGCTTTGGCCGCCTCGTCCGCAAAAACAACAGCGAAACGAAATCGCAGGCCGAACTTTATTTTTGTAGAGCCGGACAGCTGGAATGGCCGCTGTCTGAGTATGCTGCAGGAACCGGGCATCAAACGGGTCACCCACAATATTGAACGGATTGCCGATGATCGGACAACTGTATGACCGGATGAAAGCGCTCGGTCTGGCTGATAATACCTACTTCATCTTCACCAGTGACCACGGCGAAAATAATATGGAACACCATCTGTATTACAAAATGAACCTGTATGAGTCTTCGGCGCGGGTGCCGCTGGTGATTGTCGGTCCCGGCATCGAAAAAGGCCTCCGGCTGGATAATATTGTGTCGCTTGTAGATATTTACCCGACATTGATGGACATGGCGGGGCTGGAAACGCCGGAGGGGCTTGACGGTGAATCTCTGCTGCCGCTGGCGACCGGACAGACCAAAACAAGCCGGAATTATGCCCTGGCCGAACGGACCGGAATGTGCGGACAAACGCCGTCCTTCATGCTGCGCAGGGGACACTGGAAATATATTGCTTTTCCCGGTTATGAGCCGATGCTGTTTGATTTGTCGAAGGATTATTATGAAGTTGATAATATCGCTCCGGCCAACCCGGACATAGTCAAAAAGATGGACGCCGAGTTGAGACGGTTGGTGGATTATGAAGCGGTGACCCGTGAACTTATCGATTACAACAGGGAATCCTTCAATCAATGGTACGAAAAACACAGCCGCAAAACGGTCCATCTCAGGGAATACGGAGCCGATATTCCTCGGGCCTATGCCGATGACATCCTTAACAATACCTACATCGGCTTCAATCAGAATTACAAAGACAAATTGATGTACTGGACAAAAGGATAATCGTCGAAATTTTGAAAACTGGCGACAAGGTACTATTGGCTGGAGACATTATAATAATGTTTCAATAATCCCTGTACGAAAATAGGTTGCCGTCATATTTTTCATAAGAAATACAAGCAGAAAAGGAACAAATGACCAAAACGGTGTATGTTATAATTGCTTGTGTATTATTCTGTCATGGATGGTTAGTCGCGTCTGATGCGATTGATTTGTCCGGCAAATGGACGTTTTCCTTGGACCGCAATGATACCGGAGAAAAGGAATGCTGGTTTAAGAAACCGCTGCCGGAAGACGATCCGGCTCGTTTGCCCGGTTCGATCCAGGAACAGGGATACGGCGACCCGCCGGGGCCCGATACGCCGTGGACGGGCTCTATTCGATACGAAGAATGGGATAAGGCAAAGTATGCCCCCTATCGAACAGCGGACAATTTTAAAATGCCTTTCTGGCTTCAACCCGACAGGTACTACAAGGGAGCGGCATGGTTTCAGAAAACAGTCACGATCCCGCCCTCATGGAAGGACAGGCACATCACGCTCATACTGGAACGCCCGCACTGGGAGACCACGGTTTGGGTCGATTCAGTCGCTGCCGGTTCGGAGAATTATTTGTCCGTTGCGCATACGTATGATATCAGTGGTCTTCTGTCCCCCGGCGAACATACGCTGACGATTCGTGTGGATAACCGCGTAGTGGTCGATGTTGGGATTGATTCGCACAGTATTACAGAGCAAACGCAATCCAACTGGAACGGGATTGTCGGCAGCATCAAGTTGAAAGCCGAAGCCCCTGTTTGGATTGAGGATATCCAGGTCTATCCTGATCTTGAAAACAATGCCGCCAAAGTTGTCACCAAACTGGGCAATCAGTCGGGCAATGCTCAATCGGGTGAACTTGTTTTTGATGTATACAATGGTGAAAAGCAGGTGGTGACGCATCAAACGAAGGTCATCATCGCTTCGCCAGGGGCTGTCAATGAAGCGATAATTTCATTCGAAGGACCGGCCAAAACGTGGGACGAGTTCAATCCGAATCTCTATACGCTGAAGGCCCGATTAAAAATCGGCCAACATACCGATGAACATGTTACGACTTTCGGGATGCGGCAAATCAAGCTTGACGGCAATCGCATCATGCTCAATGGCCGGCATGTCTTTATGCGAGGCACGCTGGAATGCTGCATTTTTCCCAAGACCGGCTATCCGCCAACCGATGTCGAAGCGTGGAAACGTATCATTAACATTTGTAAGACCCACGGTCTTAACCATATCCGGTTTCATTCGTGGTGCCCGCCGGAAGCGGCGTTTATTGCGGCCGATGAACTCGGTTTTTACTACCAGGTCGAATGTTCCTCATGGGCCAATCATAGTTCAAGCATCGGTAACGGCAAACCGATTGATGCCTGGCTGTATCATGAAGCCGATGCGATACTGAAGGCCTACGGCAATCACCCGTCGTTTTTACTCTTTGCTTACGGCAATGAACCGGCCGGTCCTGAACACGGAGCGGTGTATTTGAGAAAATGGGTCTCGCATTACAAGCAAAAAGATACTCGGCGATTGATTACCGGCGCATCGGGCTGGCCACAGATTGATGAAAATGACTATCATGTCACACCCAAACCCCGCATTCAGGGATGGGGGCAGGGACTCAAAAGCCGAATCAACAGCCAACCGCCTGAAACGACAACCGATTATTCGGATTATGTCCGAAAATATCCAAATCAGGCCGTTATCTCACACGAGATCGGTCAATGGTGCGTGTACCCGAATTTTGATGAAATCAAAAAATATACCGGCGTGCTGAAACCGAAAAATTTTGAAATCTTCCGTGATTTTCTCAAGCAAAAACACATGCTCGAGCAGGCCCATGATTTCCTGATGGCGTCCGGCAAATTGCAAACGCTTTGTTATAAAGCAGATATCGAATCGGCACTGCGGACGCCGAATTTCGGCGGCTTTCAGTTGCTGGACCTTCATGATTTTCCCGGTCAGGGAACAGCACTGGTGGGTGTCCTTGATCCGTTCTGGGATTCCAAGCCCTATGTCAGCGCTGCTGAATATAAGCGATTCTGCGGTCCCGTTGCGCCGCTGGCGCAACTGGACAGGCGGATATTTACCTCTTCGCAAACGCTGTCTGCACAAATCGACGTCAGTCAATTCGGACCGACCGATCTGACTGACGTTACGGTCGAATGGGCACTGCTGGATAAAGCGGGCAACGCTGTTAAGCAGGGAATTTTGACCAAAGACAAACTTCCCGCGGGTGATTTATACACGATTGGCAATATCACCATCCCGTTGTCGGACGTGTCGGTTCCGGCGAAATATACTCTGCAAGCAGAAGTTACGGGTACTGATTCGGTCAACGATTGGGATATTTGGGTTTATCCTGATACCGTCGAGACAAAGGCGGCTGAGGGTATAATGGTCACACGCTCCCTTGATCGGAATACGCTGGAGCATCTGAAAAAAGGTGGAAAAGTGCTGCTGGCGATTGATCCCAAGCACGTCAAAACCGATGTTCAACTGGGATTTTCTTCGATCTTCTGGAACACGGCCTGGACCAGGGGGCAGGCCCTGCAGACACTGGGTATTCTGTGTGACCCGAAACATCCGGCACTGGCTGAATTTCCGACCGAATACCATAGTAACTGGCAATGGTCCGAACCTATTCAGAATGCCGCGGGCATGGAAATGGATCATTTGCCGACCGAACTGCGTCCGATCGTGCAGGTTGTTCCAGATTGGTTTGACCCCAAACGACTGGGGCTGATTTTTGAAGCGAAGGTTGAAAACGGCTCGATTTTAGTGTGCAGCATCGATATTCTTAACAACCTTGAGAATCGACCGGTCCTGCGCCAGCTAAGACATTCATTACTGAACTACATGGATTCAGAGCAATTCAAACCCAGCATTAAAGTTGACATCCGCTCACTCAAACTATCTTATTTCAAAAGCAAAGCAATACGCAAAGAAGAAAAACTGGCCCGGATTTCCCAAGTAAATTCGTGCAAAAATTTGAAATTTTGATAGTACAGGGATTGGTTCCAACTTAATTGTCCTCATAAAAATTACCGAACCCTTTAATTATTTCCCTTAAGGTCTCAGTTTTATTGTGTAAATTTCAAATGGATTTAATTCTACTGTCACGGAATTGTTTTTAACTCTCAGGTTAGATAAATTTCTTTCCATAAGATCGACCAGCACAGCGGATTTAACATCAAAGCCGAAGGATATCTTTAACTTTACCTTTGTGGAGTGGCATTCGTAAAGTCTCACGATGATGTCTTCGCTGTCTTCGGCTTTTTTGACGGCCTCGACGATGACATGCTCCGAATCAACTGTTATCAGGGAAGCGGAGCCTTTGGTTTTACTGGTTGCCGGGGTCAACTCTAAAGGCATGTTGAGTTCGTAGCCTGCTTTTACCACTTTGCCGTCGATGTAGTCGCCAACGTGGGGCAGCAGCGAGTATGTAAACTCGTGTTTGCCGATGTCAGCAACAGGGTCGGGGTATCCGGTACTTCTCAACAGGTTCAGGTCGAGAACATTATCGAATAACTGGTAGCCGTATTTGCAATCGTTCAAAAGGGCGACGCCGTAATCATCCCTTGAAAGATCGACCCACTTGTGAGCGGGGCTTTCAAACTTTGAATAATCCCAGTTGGTGTTTTTATGGGTATTTCGCTTGACGTTGCCGAACTGAATTTCGCATCTGGCATGGTCGGACTTAACAGTAACCGGAAAGGATGTCCTGAGCATTTTTCGACGTTCCTTCCAGGCTACTTTTGTGACAAAATCAATACGCTTGCTGTCCTGGGTTATAACAATGTCCTGAGTCAGGGTTGATTTACCGTAAACATATCTCTGCCGCATTATCGCCTGCGGGCCGTCTTTTATAAACTTAGAGGACTTGAGAATGAAATATTCGATAGGATACCGGCGATAATGAATTGGAAAATCCCATGCATTTTCATAGCCCCAGCAGAGACTGGAATCTTTATCCCGGTTCGTCGGGGGTTCATTGTTCAGCTCGTCAACATAAACGGCAAGGCGGTTGGCAGGTTTGTTCTTTTCAATGACCCGGCAGTTATGCTGCTTATCGTAAATGGTCGCGATAGAACCGTCAGGAGCAAAGCGTATTTGGAGAAGATTGTTTTCCAGCGAATCTTTGGTGCCTTTAACCTGCGGGAATCTGGAAACACTCTGCCGGTTATCAACAACGACACAGGCCATAGAAGCAACTGTAACCTTTTGCCATTGACCGGCGACTTTTTGCCACTCGGTTCTCTCCCACGAAAGGTCATTACTTACGAGCATCTTATTTTTCGAAGTCGGCTTACCGTACAGTGTTTGGCGTGCTTTGGCCGTAAGTTCGGTAACCTCGGCAAGCATTTTGGCATAACGAGCACGCGACTCTTTATGGACCCTCGTAATTGACGTACCCGGCAAAATATCATGGAACTGATAGAGAAGCATCTCTTTCCAGATTTTGTCAAGCCGAGCCTTTGGATACTCGTATTTCTTGTTTCTCAGCATCGCAGCAGTCGCGGTTAATTCCAGACTGCGCAAAGCAATTTCCAGCTTGCGATTGTACCGCTTGCTCCTTGCCTGGGTCGTAAATGTGCCGGTATGTCGGTCGAGATCGATGGGGCCGACCCAGGTGGAAAAATCATCCTGATACGGTGCGATGAATTCAAAGAATTCTTCAACACGTTTCTGCCTTACCGGGGGCAGGCCGTCAAGATTCTTTTCTCGAAGAAGCGCCTCGAGATGCTCTTCGCCTGCACCTCCACCACCGTCACCGAGACCGAAAAGCAGCAGTAATTCCGGACAGACCATTTTATCCTTAAACCGTTCTTCATACTTGGCAATAGAGGCCGGAGCAGCAGAACTGCTGTAGCTTTCAGAAGGCGGCGTATGAGCCAGTACCTTACTTCCGTCAATTCCCTGCCAGTGAAATGTATCGTGCGGATACTCTATAAATTTTGCCCATGTGGTTTTATGGGTAAGGAAATAATCGACTCCCGCCTTTTTCAATATTTGCGGCAAAGCGGCGGTAAAGCCAAAACAGTCCGGCAGAAAACATACCTTTGTATCTATGCCAAACTCCTTAATAAAAAATCTCTTGCCGTAAAGAACCTGCCTGACAAGAGATTCTCCGGAGGTTATATTGACATCGCATTCAACCCACATCGCCCCGACAGTATCCCAGCGACCCTGAGCAACACGCCTCTTAATATTCTTGTACATCGCCGGATAAAGCTCTTTCATCCATTGATAAAGCTGGGGTTGGCTGGCACAGAACTTGTAATCAGGATATCGCTCCATCATCTTCAATGCGGTCGAAAAGGTCCTACAGCCCTTTCGCTTGGTCTCCCTGATAGGCCAAAGCCAGGCAAGATCCATATGAGCATGACCAACAGCTGCGATATTAAACGAAGCTGGAGAAGCCCCGCGTTTTGCCATTTCCGGGGCGAGAATTTTAAGGGCCTTTTTCGCTTCGGCTTCGTTGTAATCCTTCATTAACATTCCGGCGTCGGTCAGCGCCTTTAGTATCGTGTGATACCTGGCCCTTCGCTTATCAAGCGTACCAAGGAGCTCAAACAGTACCGCATAGTCGTAAAACAACTCATTCATCTGCGGATTAAATTCCGACAAGCAGCACTCGGCAAGAATACCTCCCTGAAAACCGCCGAACAGGTCGTTACAGCCGGCCTCTATCCAAAACCCGATTTTTTCGCCGCCTTTGGCGTTGTCGTTTTTGAGGAAGCGATAAACGCATTTGCCCGGGTACTCCAAAAACGGCGAATGACGCAAAATTTTTGTTGTCAGGCCCTGGACCGGGTTGCCGGCATCGTCAAAAACGCAAGCTTCACCGGAGACATCAATGCGAATGACAACTTTTTTGCCCTTTGCCGCGGCTGGAACCTTGCCGGTGATCTTTATCCATGCACAATCCCATAATTTGCCCCACTTCTTGCCAACCTGTAGAGATTTCTTCCTGCCGGTTTTCTTTTTGGTGAACTCCACAGGCTCGGGAGTTACCCACGCATCGGCCCTTAAATCAGCAATCGGCTTATATACGGCATCCCGGATGCGGTCCCGAAATGTGGCCAACACCTCCTGGTGCTCTTTATGGTAATGATAAACGGTCATTTTTTATTCCTTAAACTTTTTAGCATAACACTTCATTGAAAGCACTTGACCCTGCCTGAAAACAATTAACAATGATGATGAGGTTATACAGGGTTAAAGGGACCTTTTCAACCCCCCTCTGACCCTTTAACTCAGCCATGGGACCTTCTTCAAAAACAAATCCTTTTGGTGACGACAGTACAAATTACAGAAGGAATACATAATGCAAAAGACCAAATCGGCTACTCTGATACCGGGCAGATGCTCGCAAACTGGACCGATGCTTGCATTCGCAAAAAAACAGAGGTATGGCTCGGCCAAGGCCGCGCCCCGCCAAAATAGTAAAATTTGCCCTTAATTTTCTTGCAATATCGGCCTGTTTGGTGTAAAATAAGCGGAAATTTGTCCGAGCGCGTTTTTCGCTTAGATTTCGTCTGCGTTGTTATTTGGGTCGGTGCCCGAGTGGCTAAAGGGAACGGGCTGTAAACCCGTTGGCGAGAGCCTACGTTGGTTCGAATCCAACCCGGCCCATTTCTTCTCAATTCCTCACAACAGGCCGTTTTGGGATGAAGCGATAGCGTTTTCGCTGCCGATATTTTACCCGGTAAAAGGGGTGGTTCGCGGCAATCTGCGTTTTTTTCATCACAAAGACTTGTCAGTTGGTCAGCCGGCAGATATAATCTGCCTGAGTCTTGAATAGCTGAAATAATTTGAAAGGAAGATTGCGAATGGCAGAACACCTAATCAAACCGCATGGCGGCAAGTTGGTTAATCTTTTGGCCAGTGAGGAACGGGCTGAAGAACTCAAAGCCGGCTCTCGTGAGTGGCTTTCATGGAATCTGACTCCCCGGCAAATCTGTGACCTTGAACTGCTTGGGTGCGGCGGTTTTTCGCCCCTAACCGGATTTATGAACCGTACTGATTACGAGAGCGTTTGCAGCGAGATGAGACTCGCAGACGGTACGCTTTGGCCGATACCAATCACGCTGGACGTTACAGAAGATGTTGCCAAAAAGCTCTCGGCGGGTGGCAAACTGGCACTTCGAGACTTTGAGGGCAATATGTTGGCCGTCTTAACGGTCCAGGACCTCTGGCAGCCCGACAGAATGGCTGAAGCTCAGCAGGTCTTCGGCACGACGAATGAGGAACATCCCGCTGTTGCATATCTGAACCAAACAAGCCATACCTGGTATGTTGGCGGGACAGTCGAGGTTGTTCAAATGCCGCGTCACTATGATTTCGTTGAGCATCGCCTTACACCGGCCGAGGTGCGTCAGAAATTTCATACGCTCGGATGGCGCAAGGTCGTGGCCTTTCAAACGAGAAATCCGATGCATCGTGCACACCAGGAGTTGACCTTCCGGGCTGCGGCGGATACTGAGGCCAACCTCTTGATTCATCCCGTGGTCGGTATGACAAAGCCCGGCGATGTGGACCACTATACCCGCGTCAGGTGCTATCAGGCCATCCTGAAGCATTACCCGAAGAATACGGTTATGATGAGCCTGCTGCCGTTGGCGATGCGAATGGCAGGGCCGCGAGAGGCTATCTGGCACGCTATCATTCGCAAGAACTACGGCTGCACCAATCTGATTGTCGGTCGGGACCACGCCGGCCCGGGCAGCGACTCATCCGGCAAACCGTTCTACGGGCCTTATGACGCCCAGGAACTGCTCCAAAAACATCAGGCCGAAATCGGTGTTGAAATGATTCCATTCCGTATGATGGTGTACGTACAGGAACATGACGCCTACTTTCCTGTTGACCAGGTCCCCGAAGGTGCGCATACGCTTTCGATATCGGGCACCGAGCTGCGGGAGCGGCTGGCAGAAGGACGAGACATCCCCTCGTGGTTTAGTTTCCCGGAGGTGGTGGCCGAGCTTCGCCGCACATATCCACCCCGGCGTAAACAGGGCTTCACGGTTTTCTTTACCGGCCTGAGCGGCTCAGGCAAAAGCACAATAGCTAATGTCCTGATGGTAAAGCTACTGGAGACGGGAGGACGGGCGATCACATTGCTCGATGGCGATATTGTTCGCAGGAATCTTTCAAGCGAGTTGGGATTTTCCAGGGAACACAGGGACATCAACATCCGCCGGATAGGTTTCGTTGCCTCGGAGATTACAAAAAACGGCGGCATTGCAATCTGTGCGCCCATTGCACCATACGAGGCAATCCGCAAGGAGAACAAGGCCCTGATTTCAAAAGGCGGGGGGTATATCTTAGTTTACGTGGCCACCCCCCTCGAAGTTTGCGAGCAGCGAGATACCAAGGGCCTGTACGCCAAGGCCCGGGCGGGAGTTATAAAGGAGTTTACCGGCATCTCCGACCCTTATGAAGCACCCCAAGACGCTGATATTGTGATCAACACCGAGGATATGACCCCCGAGGAATCCGCCCAGCAAATCATTCTTCATCTGGAAAAGGAAGGCTACATCGGTTCAGCCGAGGATGAGCAGGCGTAATCCCGAAATAGATTACCGCCCCCAAAAGGCACAGGCTGACTGAATCAGTGAAATGTTACCAGGACCCGGGCGGCAAGAGGAGCCTTCGGGTTGACGAGAACAGTTCCGGTCTTTATGAGGCCGTTTCATCCTTGTTCGTTATGGTTTCAACGAGACTATTTGACTCTCCGAGTGTCTCTCGAATCGCAGCTAAAAGCTGTTCTGTCTTAAACGGTTTAGCAAGATAGGCAACAACACCCGCCTCAATCGCTTCCTGCTCATATGCTTCTTTCGGCTGGCCGGTAATTACTATAATTGGGATTTCATTAGCATGAGGAAATTTTGCCAATCGTTTTATGACGGTGAAACCATCACCTGCAGGCAAACCAAGGTCGAGGAGAATTACGTCCGGCCTGTCCTGACGGGCAAGAGTTACTGCCTGCACACCATCCTCGGCACCTACTACCGCGTAACCCTCGTCTCTAAGTTGCATTCTTAGTATTTTCAAAAGCTCACGATTATCTTCTACAATCAGAATCTTGGCTTTTTTACTCATTGCATATCTCCACAAACCTTATCTATACCTTTTTCGGCCAGTATCGCGGGCAAGTTAAGACAATAAGAAAAATACTTACGCCTATTCTGTTTGGCCCTATAATATGAATTATTAAGGTGTCCGGTACTTTTTCACGTTGAACCGCTTCGGATTCTCTCCAGAATTTTCATTACCGATACAAGCCACTAATTGATTATTAGTGATACAATCTATTAAACAAAGATGTCAACACTTATGTTGACGATTGGCATTAAATCTGTTATAAGTAATGCTCAATGATGAGCAGAAAATGATTTTTTATGGAGCAATTCAATTGAAAACAAAAATGCTGAGTAATAAAAAGAATAAAGAAGGCAGTGCGTTTTTTTACGGTGTAATTCTGATTGTATTTCTTATGATGACTCAATCGGCTATCGCAAGTGATGAAACTAAAATTTTACAAAAAGCAACTGAGAGTCCATTGAGCGTATCGGCAAAACCATCCGTCGGCGTATATTACTATCCCTGGTACCGTGGTGATGGTAGTAGAAGCTGGTTTAGAAGAAATCGCTGGAGAAGGTCTATGCGGCTGCACCTTAAGAATCCGCAGAAACCTAAAAGCGGACTTTATGATTCTCGCGACCCAAAGGTTATCGCCGATCACATCGAACAAAGTGTTCGAGGAGGAATTTCATTTTGGGCTGTCAGTTGGTGGGGCCCCGGCGAAGACACAGATGATACTTTCAAGAACAAAATCTTAAAACATCCGGACTCATCAAAATTGAAATATGCTATTCTTTACGAAAGTACCGGCAGATTAGGCAGGTTCAGCAGGCCGAATTACAAACGATGGATCAGTGATCTGGAATATCTTAAGAAAAATTATTTCGACGATCCCCGCTATTTAAATATCAACGGCAGGCCCGTTATTTTCGTTTACTTATCAAGAGAATATTTCCGCAATAAGGGGCAGAATGCACTTAAGCAGATGCGTGACAAATTTCCCGAGATATACCTTGTCGGAGATGACGTGTTCTACGGCGACGGTATCACGGAATACAAGGCCGAATGGGCCAGGAATTTCGATGCCGTAACAGCATACGATGTTTATGGTCAATCCATCGGTAAGCTCGGCGGCACACGTAAGGCGGTCGAATTCCTTGCAAACAACTACCGGCAAGCCAAAAAAGCAGCCAATAGCGTTGGGACGGCCTTTATGCCTGCAATTGCACCAGGTTATAATGATACGGCTGCGCGAAAGGGCCATCCCGGCAGAGCCCGCTACTTTACAGACGTTGAAAATTCAAAAGAAGGCGATATTTTTCGTGAAATGCTCCGCAAGGCGGCACTGCCCAATATAGACCCATCGTGTGATAATATTATAATGGTAACCAGTTTTAATGAATGGTATGAGGACAGCCAGATTGAGGCAACAGCCGGAACATCTCCAGCAAGCAGCACCGACGATTCTAAAAGTGGCACTTACTATACCGGCGGACAGAGATACGTCGATTATGGGTACCTCTATCTTGATATCTTGAAGGAAGAAATCCCAGAAAGTAAATAGCAGGATATTAATACTACAGCGCAGCATGACCAAGAACAAGCCCGATAACTTCTTGTCGTGCAAGCAGCTATAACAAGTGAACTAAATTCGAATATCGAACCCCGATAAATCGGGATGTAAGCATGTTGAAATACGAATTACCAAAATTCCAAACATCGCTTTGGGCGGAAATCGGCGTTTTTGTTTTGAAAATTCGGATTTTTGAAATTCGATATTGTTTCGTATTTCTTATTTCGTGCTTCGGATTTTAACAGAAAATAAGGTTTTACAGAGCCAAGTTGCGCTGTAGTACTAAAAGAGCGACGAATAAACCAGTTGATCGGCTAAGCAAAAATAAATGTGAAATTAGAAAGGGATATCGATGAAAAAGAATTTACAGAACAGAAGAGAGTTTTTAAAAGCGGCAGCGATGTCCATAGCGGTTACGGGTTTGTCCGGATACTCGGCGATGAAACAATTCTTTTCACATTATATTATTGGCCTTGTGTTGATGTGTTTGTCTTTATTTGCTTCTGCAGGTGCTTTTGCGAAGACCCCGCCGAATATCGTGGTGATTCTAACCGACGATCAGGGTTATGCAGACATCAGCTTGAATCCTCAACACCCCAAGGAGGTCTCTACGCCCCATATGGATTCGTTGGCCAAAGAAGGTGTTATGTTTACACAAGGCTACACTTCAGGCCATGTCTGCTCCCCTACCCGGGCAGGTCTTATGCTTGGACGTTACCAGCAACGCGTTGGCGTATATAGTGCCGGTGACGGCGGTCGTGGTTTTGACCCTAAGTTACCGATCTTC
>Ga0180301_10002092_pt1 | contig 15703 bp, 28 predicted proteins | sample GuaBasSediGuay16_FD_121797 | JGI IMG/M metagenome (GOLD analysis project Ga0180301, IMG submission 121797) | Subseafloor sediment microbial communities from Guaymas Basin, Gulf of California, Mexico - Guay16, Core 4569-2, 12-15 cm | ecosystem: Environmental > Aquatic > Marine > Hydrothermal...
ACATGCGCTGATCATTTGTGTAAGTTATTGGAACGTCAGCAACATAAGCGTGGAGATGATAACCGCGATTTCCAGTATCGAAGATCAAAGGCTTTGCTCCGAAAGCTTCAAGGCGATGATAAACTCGAAGACAGTCAAGCCAAGCTTCACTTTTATTTTCAGCATCGAAGTCGAAGAAGATCCGGTAAATTGAGTTCTTCGGTTGTACCGAAACAAAGGCGGGTTCGCAGTTGAGCGCGCATTGACGGATCCAATCCGCAATTTCCTTCGCGTTGAAAAGTTTTACATTGCGAAAGCGCCCGAAAGTATAAAGAATATAATCCGGTTGCAGCCAATCATCCCAGAACTTATGGCCTGTCAAATCGCTTCACCGCTTCTTCAAGTAAAGACTTCCTCTCTTTTCGCGTGAGAGCTCCGAATGGTTTATTCGAAATTACAAAAACATACGGCAAATTATCTTCTTTCACTAATCTTTCCAAACCTCGTCGAATACTTTCAAGCTGTTCTTGTGTTGCATCCGGGAGTTCGAAGAAAACAATGCGCTTACGCATTACAGTTCGCCTCCAATTGGAGTTTGTGGGAATAAACGCTTAATGCGATCCAATAAGATGCTGCGGTGGCAGTACGTTGGATCTTTTTCATAACAGCAAAGAATTACGGTCTGGTGCTTTGCAAGCTTAGCTACTCGTTCCATCCACTTCCAAGACTCGATATTTTCGAGTTTTTCACGATAGCGCCTTGCGTACTCATGCCACGTGATCTGCTTGTTCTTGAAAGCTTCGAGATCTTCTTTGCGCGGAGCAACTTCGTCATTGCCGCGTCCCGGCATAATGTAAAAGACCTTAGCGTCGGCTGGAAAGTTACGCTTATTGCCTAGATAAGAAGTATAAAGCACTTACATCGCCTCCAAAACAAGTATAGAAAAGGCATATTTAATCTTCGCGCTTGTGTTCGCTGTAAAGCTCCCAAATACACCAGAGTAGAATTACGAGTAGAGGAGAATAAAGGATTAAGACTTCGAGCAAGTTCATCTGATCACTTCCTTACAAACTCGAGAAGAGAACATTGGGACTTTATTTCATTTACTCTTTCGAGCCAAGCTTTGAAGAAGCGGATCCGCTCTTCTTGTGTCTTGCATGACCAATTTGCTCCAAGCTTCTCTTTGTTTATAGGCCTTGTCCAAGCGAAACTATCGAAGCTGAAAATTAAAGCTTGAACAGCCGGCAATACTCGAAGTTTAAGATCAAAGACATGAAGCCGTTTGCTTTGCAAGTGATTTATAACTATCAACAAAATTTTCTTAATTGTTTCGAGATCCACGCAAATATTTCCTATCGCGAAATATTCGAAGTCTTTAAGCAAGCCATATTCCTTGTAAAGCTTAATGCAATGAAGCGGACTTTGCGGATCTTGATACCAGCCTTGAATTGAAAGGATCCAGTTAACTTGCGGAAACTTTTCGGTGTAGAAAATCGCATTTTGAACAGTCCGCTCAATATTAGTTTGCTCCGGAGAAAGCCAAAGCGAGCCGGGATGATAATCATCACAATAATCTGGAGCGACAGCGTAAACAGTCGCTTGCGACGCGATGGATTTGATCTTTCTATAGAGCTTGAGTAGTCGATCGGGCCAATTGCTTGGATAGTCCTTTATATTCGGATCGCGGAAAATTTCAATCCCGGAATCGAGGATTACCATGCGAACTTGCTTACGAGAAATTCGAAGAGAATGAAGGCCAGCGGTTGGATTATGCGCATTAACTAAAATATAAGGATAGGGAATTGGCGGTGCAGTAAAGAAAAGCGGTGGCTTGTCAATCAGATCCGCACTGCGCAAAGATTTCACCCAGTTGCTTAAGACAGTCCTTGCATAAAGTGATGTCGACTTGTGCCTTGTCAATAAGCTCATTGGAAAATATCGAAAGAACGAAACATTCGCTGTCATATTGCTTTTCACAGTTTGCGCAAATGAACGGAAGCAACTTCTTTACTCGAGTTATTTTAATCATTTATTCCGCCTCAACGGACAATTGGATTTGTTTTAGTTTGTAAGATCTGGCACTTATTGAAAAGCTTTACTATATCGTCGGGTTCGCCTTCGATCTCAAGATCTACGTCTTTTAGAAGAACTCGAAGTTTGCCCATTTCAGATCACTTCTTACGCTTTAATCTGCGGAACATTTTGGCTATGCAAGTTTGGCAGAGAGCGCGCTGTATTCTGAATGGCCCGATCCAAATCTGCAAAACAAAGCCTTCCTTGGTTCGGCCGCATACCGAGCAATTTACTTCTTCAGTATATTTCAGATCCAAATCTCCACCTCCAAAATGTCAGTTAGGCAGACTCCATCATTTCTCCTCGAGATCAGAGGTTCTTATCTTCATCATCTGACTTATAGTGTCTCCAAAGCCAGTAATCAAAGCGGAGTATTACAAGCGCCAACGTGATGATAAGACAAATGAGAGTAGCTGGGAAGGACTTTAGAAAGATGGCGATTAAGAATGTGGATGAAACGCCTAGGAAAAGAATCGAGATCACTTCGATTAGCCCACGTGTCAGTTCATCCATTTCCTTGAGAGCCGATAAAATACTCGCAATCCGTTCTTTGAGATATTGTTGAAAGGTTAATTTTTTTCGTTTCCGTTTCCCTCCACGAAGCTTTTTATATCTCAAACCTTTTGCAGCGCGCTCAGCTAATTCGCGATCCTTTGTCCAGCCCCAGATCTTACCGTCGCAGTAAACAATCCAAACTTCACCATGCTTTTCAACTCGAGTTTTAGTCAACTAACCCGATCCTCCTTGCGCATTCATAATGCCGAAGTTTAACTTTTCCGTTTGCTCTTTTTGAGACAACGCGATCGCCCAGCTTAATCCTCCGCCCGCAAGTATAACACTCGAGTTTCACATGGCGATAGAAGAGCAGCTTTCGGATCTGCTTGTCAATTACATACTCGCGCACTTTCACTCGCGCTCCTTCACCTCAATGAGCCTTGCAACCACTTCATCGCCGGTTTGTAGTTCATAAACCTCAACAATGCTTTTTGGTATTCGAAGATAGTGTGTAGATCCGATCCGCCTGAGCCTTCCCACGATCTGAACATTCAACTTACGAAATGCAGAATTCATGCGCACTTTCACCTCCATACATTTTGTAAAAACTTTGTGTAATATTTAAATTTATCGAATTACAATGAAATGTTGCGAAAATTTACGTTTTTCCGAGGTTGCAAATTTTGTAAGCCGGATACCTAGGCTCCAGAGCTTCAAAATATATGATCTCGCCACGGAAAGCGGAAGAAACGATGCGAAAAGAAGCTTATTTTAGCCGGCATTGGCGCTTGGAAGACAATTTTGCGCTTATCCGAAAATACAGAAATTATGCAACAATCCATGGGTTTATTTGAAGGATCAAGTCTTTCGGTCCAAGCCCTTATGATCGCCGTGTACTTGCCTTTCGAGTATTCGCCTTTGTCGAGAAGTTCGCGCATGAAGTCTTGAAACTCGCTAATTGAATTGAGGGAAAAATAGGAGGAGAGGATCTCGATATTTTGGCGGATTACTCTGGTAGGCAGCTTAGCTAATTGACTTGAGCCAGTCATAAGTTTCAGCCAGCCCTTCTTCGAGATCCACTTTGGGAGTCCAGCCAAGCGACTTCGCCTTGCTTATGTCAAGCGCAAGGCGGACACCTTCTTCGCCCGGTCTGAAGGGCTTAATGCTCAGTTCGCTGTTGCTATTTGCGACTTTAATGCAGAGCTTTGCAAGCTCGAGAATTGAAGTTTCGCGTCCAGAAGCTACATTGTAAATTTCGCCGATTGTCTTTTCGGGTTGGTTTATTGCCTCCAAAACGAAGTCAATGTAGTTGCCTATATAATTAAAATCTCGAGTTTGTGTTCCACCTTCAACTGTAATCGGTTTGCCTTCCAAAGCTTGCTTAAGGAAGATCGAAACAACCTGCTTGAGCCGCATCGTTGGGCCATATAATGTTCCGCTACGCAAAATTGTTACTGGAACACCGAAGCAACGATAATAAGTTTGAGCTAATATATCGCCGGCAGCTTTTGTTGCGCCATAAATATTCATTGGTTTGAGCGGATGCTTTTCATCTATTGGAAGGTACTGCGCCTTGCCGTAAACGCTTTCGCTTGACATATGAATGAAGTGCTTTAGCTCCTTACTTCTTCGAGCAACTTCGAGTAAATTCAGAGTGCCGAGCACGTTAGTTTGTGCTGTGTAGTTCGGTGAAGAGAACGCGAAGGGAACGTCGGCTTGAGCGCTTAGATGCACTACGATCTCATATGGAAGCTCGCGGATGTCTTGGATGCTTTGCCAGTGGTACTTTATCTTCGAGATTATGTCGCGAAGGCGCCAAGCTGAAGCTGGTGAAATTATATCCGCGCCGTATACTTCATAGCCCTCATTTAGCAGTCGCCTTGCAAGAAAGGATCCAACGAAACCCGCAATGCCCGTAATAAATACTCGAGTCATTAAATCACCGTGTTGAGTCAAGGCTTGCAAATATATAAATTTATGTTTCCGAGGTGATCAGCGAAACTTTAACTTCGAAGGGATATTTTCCTTCCAAGGGCCTTATCGAGATCACGGGACTTCCGAGTGCAGTTGGCACATAAGTTTTTGATTCGACATAAGACATTGCCTTTGGCACATAACCGCGGAGGAAGCTTCCGGTGAACACGAAGTTTTGTTTCATTTCAACCACTTGAAGGCCTTGATTTACTTTGAGCTGAATGCGAGGAGGAATTGGACCGAGTAAGTGGCAGTGCCCCATTAAGTACAACGGCAAGCCCGGGAAGATATTCGCGAGGTCTGTTATGCGATTTATTCGCCCACCAATTGTCCTTGCGCCTGTCCAGCCATGATGAGCGTAAAGATCGAATGCGCGTTGCTTCGCATGGCCACCCGATTTCCTTTTGAAAACAATTCGAATGTAAGCGTCAACGGTTAAGTAAGGTACGCCAAGATCATATGCCAGATCATCGACGTAGTTGTGATTATGCTCCTTCCAATGAATGTAGTCATGGTTGCCGTGCAAAAGCCCCAAGCACTTATCCTTTATTGGCTCAAATAATTCTCGAATTTTGCGGTATTGTTTATCCGGAGTTGGATAATTCAGATCTAAGCTTTGAAAGTCGAAGCGCCGATCCTTTGTTGTTATACTATCGGCATAATCGCCCATCCCCAAGAAGAAGCAATTTTCTGTCTTCGCAATATACTTCAGCACTTTTTCGAGAATATCGAAGTCAACGTTGCGATGCCCGAGGTGGATATCTCCTACCGGAACAAGGCGCAATGGGAGTTCACTGCGACTTGAATACTCGAAAACGTGCTTTACAACTTGCATATGCAAACCTCGAATTTAAATATTTGAACGCTTACTTAAATATTACGATGTGCAATGTCCCTCCAAAAACTTAGAAGTTTGCGTGAAGATCCGGTTAAGTTTTATAATGAGTTCCTAAAGCGACGTGGAGAAGATCTGTACTGGTACCAAAAAGATTATTTGCGTTGTAAAGCTCGAGTTATAACAGTGCTTAAAGGGCGAAGTATTGGAATAAGCTGGGCGAGTGGAATTAAAGTATTGCATCGTGCGCTGTTATGGCCGGAACAATCCGTTTTGATTGTAAGCTGGAATGAGGATCAGGCAAAGCAGATCTTCAATTATGCGAAAATGTTTCTTTATCGGAACCCCAAACTTCAGTCTTTACTTCGAACTTCATCTTCGCTTACCATGACGTTTCAGAATGGGAGCCGTATTGACTGCTCCGGAACTACAAGACCACATGCAGATAATATTCGAAATTTTCATTGTAACCTTTTGATCGTGGATGAGGCAGCTCTGATTTATGATGAAATGTACGCTGCGATTACGCCGACAACACGGGGAATGGAAAATGCGCAAGAGATCTACATTAGCACCGCGGGGCGGATCGGAAGCTTTTTCCATAAACAGTTTGTGCATGCGAGGATGCAAGGAACAAAGCAAGGCGAAGTAGCTCCGGACGGCACAGCGTGGTTTTTGATCCCAAGCTCCGAATGTCCTCGAATTACAAAAGAGGAACTCGAAAGAGAGCGGGAAAGACTTGGTAAGTTAAGATTCGAAAGAGAATATGAGTGCAAGTGGGCTGGAGCGCAAAACCAGATCTTCACTTCGCTTCCAATGAAGGAGTATAGAATGCCGCTGAAAAGCTCAAAACCATGCGTTGCCGGATTAGACGTCGGCTTAGCAGAAAGTCCTACAGTGCTTTTGATCCTTGAGCCGGTAGATGATCAGCATTATCGCGTTGTGAATATAACCGAGTGGAGAAGAACAAGCACAGAAGCAATGTTTCCGGAAATAATGCAATTACTCGAGAATTACAACGTGAAAAGGATCATGATGGACGCGGAAGGCATTGGGGAAGGACTGTTTACCTTGTTGCTTGGAGCTAATGCGCCGGTGCATGGCATGAAGATCAAGGATAAACAAAAGAACGATTTGATCTTTAACTTATCGAATGCACTCGAGAAAGAGGAGATAATATTTCCAAAAGAAGGTAATGAAGCTGTTCGCGAATTAATCTTCGAGTTAGAGAATTACACTGCAACGCCGTCGAAGTCAAAACCGGGCATTTACAAGTTTGATTCGCTGATCGGACGCGAAGATTATGTAATTGCGCTTGCATTAGCACTTGAAGCGCGAAGGATTGAGTCGTACCAGCCCATCATTAAGATTGTGTAGTCCACTCGAAATCGCGTTTATTGATCAGCTCCCAGTGCTTGCGGCATACCGGAACGTCCTCATATCGTCTGCCGCGCTTCATGCGAATAAAAACGATTATGTCGTCGCGATTACATGGCCGGTAATCCGTCCCGAACATTTCGTTTAGCTTGTGGATTTGACACTTCATTTCGCAAACCTCGAGTTAGTCGGTCGTGCCGAAGTTCAGTGGAAAGTCTTCCTCGAAGAAAGCATCGAAAGCTCGCATCATTGCTTCAACAAGAGCTTCGCGTTTTTCGGAGTTAAAACCGAATGAGTAAAGCGTTAAGAGAAGCTGGTTTTTCACTACGCGCCGTAAATACTTGAGTTGTTCCCTATCCATTCACAAACCTCCAAAACAGTGAGTTAGGACTTCATTGAAGAGGTAATGAGGAGCGGTGCAAAAAGTTTTTCTAATTTTTCGAGTACTTCTTTTGCCTCCTTGTTTTCCTTTTCGCATTCAGTTCTGAACCTTACAAGGTTTTGGAAAAAATTATCGAAGTTTTCAACGAAGATCTTCAAAACGTGAAAAGTTCTGAAGCTCCAGTCACAACCCGGAAGGCATCGCCATGGAGGAGGAGGCCTTGGATTTTCACCGCTTATATGAATTGCGAAAACTGCCGGTGAGGTTTTAATTTCCGCGAATAAACTGTTTGTTATTGGAATTTCAAATGTAATGCGCTTTTTACTTCGAGTTGCTTCATCGATTGAATGCTCAATTGCTTTTGCAAGCCGCGAACCGAGCTTTTCAATTCGCTTGGAAACTTCTTGCAGATCTTCCAGCCCCGAAATGATCTTCTTTATTTCCTCTTCAAGTTTCGAACTCGAGATCTTAACCAAGCCTCCGCCTTTTCAATTCGAGACCACGTGCCACAGTCAAACCAGTTTGCTTCGCTAATATGAACTCGAGTTAGAAGATCAGAAGAGTTAAGGGCCTTTGGAACTACATCTGCGAAGATATCGAGATTAGGCTTGAAGAGCTTAACTGCTTGACCGCTGACTGCAAGAATGCCCATTGTTGCAAAAGCATCTTCGCGAAGTTGATTCAGATTGGGCTTTTCCATCATTGTGAGTTGATCTCCGCAAATCAAAACACCGAAAGGTACGTCAGCTTTACTCGAGACTGTAATTGTCAGATCGCCTTGATCCAATAAGTGCGCTTTCCAGAAGCTTTGAAGATCGAAGTCGGTTAGAATGTCGCCGTAATAGATTATGAAGTCCTTTTCGAGTAAGTTGTGGGCTTTTGCATTCCAAATTTCGCCAGCTGTGCCCAAGCCCTTTGAAACTGAATAACTAAGCTGTAAGCCAAATCGCTTGCCGTCACCGAATACTGATTTGATTAGATCCGCGAAGCGCTCATTAATGCACAGAAGAACTTTGCTTGCACCCTGTTCATGTAAATACTCTAGAATATGAAAGCCCAAAGGCTTATCAAGAACTGGAATTAGGATCTTGGGGAGCACTTCTGAAATTGGATATAAGCGCTTTGCCTTGCCGGCAGCTAAAATTACAATTTGTGGAAGCTGATCCATTATCACAGCCGCACCTCCGGAAGAACTTTTGCCTCCTCGAAGTCTTTTATATCGCGAATGAGAACGCGACCGCGTTGTCGCCAGACTTGATGCCATTGCCCATCAGCGGTTTGGAAAAGCTTTGTTACCTTTTCCTTTTCATCTACGAAATCACGGCAGATGATCTTCTGCTTTGCAATTAAGATCTTCGTAGCAACAATTCGAGGCAAGAGGATACCTCCAAAACAAGCTCGAGAAGCTAAGTATTTAAATATAGCGAGGAGAACTTAAACTCGAGTCAAAATGTCAAATCCAAGAGCTAAGATACCACCCGAAAAGCGCTGCAAGTATATTAAGAAGGACGGAACGCGCTGTAAGAACCCTGCGATGCCGGGATCCGATTATTGCTTTTCGCATAGCCGGCATATTAAGCGAGTTCATTTACAACGTATGAAGAAAGAAGCTTTTGTATGTGATAAGTGCCCCATAAAGGACATTTGCCCTTACTTCGAGAAAGGAGCTGAATGTGGTGTAATACTGCCGATCAAACATGCGAAACTTCGAGATGAAGATACACTGCTTAAGGTCTGGGAAGATGTACTGAAGCTTGCGATACAAAGTTATTCGAGAATGTTATGGCAAGAGGAGCTGACCGGAAAGCCCTCCAAAGAAACAGAAGAGCACTTATTGCGGATCACGCGTGCATTTGAAGCATTTTCGAAAGCCTTGGAACGACACAAAAAGAAGAGGAAGATTAAGAGCTTCGAAGATTTACTGCGCACTTAGCCAATTCGCTTCCGATACTCGAAATAATCTCCGACCTTGTATTTGAAATAATCGCTGGCAGAAACTTGAACTTCGTCCCCGTTGTCCATCACGAAATAGTAGTAATAATCAACAAATGCAACAACCGCTTTGCCAACCGGAATGATCTTGGGCACTGCAATTGAATACTTCTTAACGATCCTTGCGCGAACCGTTATCCACTCACCGGTAGTTTGGTAAATTATGATCCCGATTATGCCGAAGATCAAAATGGCGATGATGGCGAGGAAAATCAGATCCTCCTTACTCATCTTGGCTAACCTTCTGTATTTTCGTTCAAGCCCACAATCCTTCCGAGCAAATTCGCAATTTCATCTGCAATTTCGTTATAACTCTTGTCTGAAGCTATTATGGTTGGGGAACGAGCAAAAGTTTTCAAATTGTTATAATGTCGAATAATTTCTTGTCGCCATGCTGCGAAGTCGTCGCGATAGCTTTTAACGTCGAAAGATTCGCGCCAGTACTTCGTATCATTCGGATCTGGAACTCGAAGTTTGCTCAAGTGAATACCTCCAAAACTTAAGATGGCAGCTTGTGCTTGCGGCACGGATCCCGTCGTTGAATTGCTTGCTGGAGTCGGATTTGGCATGCTCGGCAAAGTTGTCTTGTTGATTTGCTTTGCACCCAAAACTCTTTTCCGCAAAGCGAACAAATCCTCTTTTCGCGCATTTAATCACGCCCCAGTTCATGAGTTAATCTCAAGACCGCAAGCGTTTCAATAAGCTTTTCGAAGATCCGTTTTGCGCCTTTTGGATCATCTAATTTCGAGTAAAGTTTACAAAGGAGCGCCATATAATCCTTATTCTTCTCGAGTTCGGAATTTGGGAATTTAAAGCGCAAATCGCCGTATTCATCAATTAGCCTTACGAAGCGATCATCGGCGACCATAAGTTTGCGTATTTTACTCGAGATCCTTTGAAGGAAGTGAATGTTCTCCTCTTCAGAAGATAGATTTAATGCGTTTGTAATTTCGAGACAGAGTAGAAGAGCAGCCATCCTAGTTGAAAAGCAACCGGGAAAGGAAGGCGAGAATGGAAACTCCGGATCATCAAAGAGCGGCTTAGGCTCGCGCCTTCCCATCAAGATCATTTGGGATCTGCACCCCCATGAGCGAAAGAATTGTCGGGGTTATATCAAGTATGCTTGCGGTTTGTTGGGCATGCGGAGCTGGCGAAGCGCAGTAAAAGCCGTCCATGTCATGATCCGAGTAGTTTTGGATTACTTGGTAGCGACGTGGAAGCAAGCGAACCCAATGAATGAGATAGCCCTTGTTAGGCAAGCAGAGAATATCGGGCATTTGCTCGAGATAGGGCCCATGCCAAACTTCTTCTCGTCGCATAATACTCGAGAATGGAGAAAATCCACCATCTGGATCACGCTCCCGTTGTAGATCCTCTATTATCTCATCCCGCAAGCCCATTTTGATCCAAGAAGCGAAGTGCTTATGGTTTAGTACAATTGCGCCTTGCCCAACTGACCAAGCTGGCGAATTAATAAGATCGAATTTGTCTGGAGTAATACTCATTGGATATGCGAGGAAAGCGTCTTCGAGATCTTCTCTCATATTAAGATAGCCCCGCTCGAATAACCAAGTATTCATACAAAATGCTTTCGAGACCGGATGCATGCCATGATCCGATGCGATGACAACATACTCCGGCTTAGTCTTCGCGATCAGTTCCGCTATTGCGTCATCTATCAGCTTATGCGCCCAGCGGAATAAAGGCTCGGCTTGCTTGAGGTGCATTAAGTGATGCCCAAGGCGATCCAGAATAAGGAATCCAATGAATGCGAAGTCGAAGTTATCTTGACTTAGTAGGTTGAGCGCGAGGTTTTTAATTAGCTTCGTCCGAACAAACCAGTAACGTGCGTACTCATTCAGATCATGGAACTCGCGAATATTTCGTTCATGAGGATCGAATGAAAGCTTGTGCTTCAGATCCGGTGGCCAAGTCCAGTCCTCGCCGGTTGAATCAAAACTCGAGATTAGAATGCCATTAAGTGGCTTTGCTGGGTAAGTCATGGGCAAATTTAGAACTAAACACTTGTAACCTTCGCGAGAAAGAATATCCCATACTCGATCGCCGACAAGTTTATCCGCTTTATTGAAGAACTGCAAGCGATAATCTGGCTGATTTGTTTCGAAACAAAAAGATCGGGATTTGCCGGGATTGAGACCTTGGAACATTGCTGGAAAGCCAACTGCGGTGGTGGGAGGCGGAACGGTCTTTAAGATCCCGCTTAGTCCATTAGCTCGAAGTTTACTAACTGTGGGCATGCAGTCCTCGAATTTATTGAAAGCATGATAGCTTGCCGCGTCAAGAGCTATTGCGAGAACCTTCATTTGCTAAAGACTCCTTAAAAGCTGCCCAGAGCGGATATGACATGCGGACAAAGTAGCGATTTGGTCTTCGCTCCTCAATAACAAGTCTTTGGCCGTGCTGAGCGCAGAACTTCCGTGCGGTATCATATTCCTCGCGGTTCATTTTAATTATTATTTCGCGTCGTCTTCGCTTATAAACTTCCAAGATCATAACCTCCAAAACAAAGAATGCGAAACAGCTATTTAAATTATTGCCGTTTAAGTCGAAGTTGCTGATAAGCTTCAGAAGGCGGAAGCTTGTATGGCCTGCGAAGATCGAGAAGCAAGAGAATGGCCAGCATAATAAGCAGTGCAATGGGCAATTTACATCCTCCAAAATTTCGAGTTAGTGCTTAATAAATGCAACGCGCTTTCGCTTACCGTGCATGAAGCAATGGTTGCAGTTTTGCAAGCAGTGATTACGCTTAACGGAGCATATGAACCAGTCTCGAATGAAGAGCGGAACGTCCTTTTCCGAAATTACAATTGCAATGTTATCATCTTCGCGGATTAAATGATCCCATTGGCCGCCAACAGAACGGAACAGAATGAAGTTATCCGGAAGCTTTGAAAAATCGAGAATATGCGCTTTAGTGTATGCGAGGAAAGTTACATCCGGCAAAGCAGAAGCTATTTGAGCCCACTTATCGACATATTCTTGGCTGTAGAAGTCACCGGAAACGTGAACGCGAACGAACTTGCGTTTTGATCTTTTAATCACTTCAATCGCGAGTTTTGGGAACTCTGGACTTAGCGAAGTCTTGTAGTTTTTGATTCGAGAAGTTCTAACAACGGGATGACGCTCAGCCTTTTTCGCGTAACAGTACTCAGCGCATTTGCCCGCTCCGATGCAAGTTAAGCCCACCGGCAAGCTCCAAGTTAGGATCTTGCGATCGAGTTTGCGGTTGCCACGCCCAAAATAAATGTACAATTAGAGTGCCTCCAAAAGGCGAATTAAATCCCTTCTGGCGGAAAGAAGATCTGGGACCACTTCGCGCATACTTGATAGTATGGTTGTATGATCAAGACCTTATGATAATTACATTCCAAGAAACCGTCTTTCCGAGCTTCCAGATTACAGCAATTCGCACAGTTCCTTACGGTTGAAAACTTCGAGAGAGTATAACAGCGCTCGCATAGCCAGAAGACGCCTTTCCGATCCAAGAAGGGAAACCAAGTCGTTGAATCAGACTCGAGACAAGAAGCACAGATTACTTTGTCGTAACCAAGCAGCCGCTTTGCAAGCTCTGCAAGTTGAAGTTGTATAATATCTTGAGCGAATTTGAATTTTACTCGCCGTAAAGGCGGAGAGCTGGCCATGGCTTAGCCTCCAAAACCAAATCAGCGAAGCTTGAAGATCAGAAAGTAAGTATGCATGATCACGCTACAAGGACGGTTTTTAACTTGGAAGGCAGTTGGCGAAATGCGGTGATGCTGGTATATCATAATGTCAATTAACTCGAAATTTGAAAGAGTGTTAACCCAAGTAATATGAAGCGGGTAGAATTTGCGTTCCTTAACATGGAACTGATCGGAGCACTTCACAATGAGCTTGCCGTCTTCTTTGAGCCACTTTGGAAATTCTGAGTTCGCGAAAGTCATGAACTTGAGCAAGTCGTTATAGCTTTGGCAGTAATCGCCATAATCTTTCCTTCGCGGATCCTTTGAGCCCTTATAGCCGAAAAGGTAAGGCGGATCGTAAATTATCGCGTCGAACTTGATCTTGGGCTTGTAAGTGAAGAGGTCTTGGATCATGCCTTGCCCATAATCTCGAATATCGAAGAAGATGACTTTGCCATAAAGCTTTTCGTATGGAATGCCTTGCCATAAGTAACGCTTTCCGCACGTCGGATCGAGGATCACTTTGTCCTTTGAAGGTGGCACATGGAGTTTGAGAACTTCGAGAAAACGCTCCGAAAGCTTTCCGTCCTTAACCGAAATTGGATACTTCATGCTGGCAAATCTCCTTTATTTCATTAAGTGTTTCGCATACCTCGAACCAAAAGTGCATTAAAACAAGAATTAGCAATGCCAAGAGGATGAGAGCATAGAACTCCGCAACGTTGCAATACCCTTGTTGAATTAGCGTGGCCGCTGCGAAGCAGAAGAGTCCGAAAACCATCCAGCCAAGTATGATTAGCCCGAGGTTATCCTTCATTATAGTTCCTCCAAAACCGGGTATTTCATTGCCGCATGATCTTCTCTGTTACTTTATCATCGAGAATGTTGAGGAGCCAGTCAAGCGGTGGAAATAATGCGCGGAGCAGTTCCTCGTATGAGTAAAGGATCTTATCGCTTAGTCGGAATTTCGGAAGATTTGGTGTTTCGAAGAAGATTTGACTGATCCGAATTGCCCGTTTTATCTTTAACTTCCAGTAAACTTTCAATAAAATCACCCAAAAAGGCTCTAGGATCAGCGGACCTGCCCCTATCCTCCTTCCCGCTCGCAAGGAGGAAGAGCGAGTTTTGCGCGACGGAGCTGGCCATACTCCGCCCGCAACCATTTGTGATGAGCGGGTCGCTGCAAGTGCTCTTCTCGGGGGCTTGCTGGCCCGCTTAACTTTCCCGCCTTACAACTTCGAATATCTCGAGTTCATATTTGAATATTTCGAGATTGAGTCATCCATTTGTCCTCTGCTGCAAGACGATGAAGCATTATTCGAGCTTCCATAAGATTTGTTGGAGTTGGAGCTTCGCCGAAAATTAACAGTAAGTTACGAACTGCGGTTTGCTCATCTATAAGCCCAAGGTTGAATAAGCTTGGCACAAGCCGAAAAGCGTATTCCTCCTCGTTATCATACAAAATCGCGATTTGAGCAAGTTTGCTCCGCCAGCTTTTCCAGAAGATCTTTACAAGCTTGAAGAAATTCTGAATTGCTTCTTTGCGATTTGCACCTTCAACCATTATATCGAGCTTACCGCTTGTCACCCTATACCGTTTCATTTAATGCCCTCCAAAACTTCGAGTTTAAAGCAAGAAGTGTTCCCATTTATCACAAACCCGCTCGTAAGGCCTTTGAATTATTACTTCGTGTAGTGTACAGTGAAATGAAATCGGATGCAAATCGGCAACTAAAAGCTAACACAATTAGCGCAACAGCGAATTTTTGAAAACCTCGAGTTTTGATAACAGTCCGGGCAGAGGTGAATAAAGCCATTTCCGTTGAGTGATGGAAACCAGAGTGAATTGTCATTGCTTAGGCAAGAAGCACAGCGAGTGAAGGGCAACTCCGCTAGTCTTTTGAAAATTTCGCGAGTCATGAATAATTCGATTTCCTTGAGCAATGCTTGATCCTCAATTTGTTTTATTTCGATTCGCTTCTTATCCGGAATGACCAAAGTCCACTTCCTCCCAATGTTCACAGACTTGCTCATAAGGCCTTTTAATTTCCTTCTCGGAAATGGAGCAAAGCCAAGACTCCGAAATACATAAGTAACGCAAGCAATTTGCGCAGCACTTAATTTTCGAAAGTGAACTTTTGAAATAACAAGATTTGCAAAGGAAGAAAGCGCCTTTGCTATCGCGAAATGGAAACGCTGAAAGCATTGCGAAATGTTCTTCGCCACAAACAATACAACGAAAGAAAGATGAGTTGTCCTTTGCCGTTAATAATTCAGCGAGCCTTTTAATTTCGAATTTTTCAACTTCAGAAAGAATTTCGTCCATTTTACTGCCCAAAGCAAAGCCTCCAAAACAATTTTGAATTATTCAAGAGCCCGAGTTATTGCCTTGAGGCTGAGCTGCTCAATTATTTCTTGCTTGTCGCAGCCTTGCTTTATTTTATCTCGAATTTTAGCCCAGAACCGCCAATTTGATGCTGGAACCCGCGCTGCCAGTTTAAGAAATTCACAGTCAACCGGATCATTGAACTCGTAAACTTTGCCATCTTCGGGCTTTGTATTATTGAAAAGAAACAGTTCAATTGCATGTTCCTTTAAGGTATCTGTGCCATGATGAAATCGAATCGCTTTATTTCGCGGACAGCCAAGCTGAGTATAGTAAATGCTTTCGCTTAAGACGCTATGCCAGAGACCGATTGGAATTACGCTTTGGTAAATGCGAACTTGAATTTTCAACTTGAGGCGCGCCTCCAAAACGCGAGGAAGTCACAGTTCATATTTCCCTCTTTTAATTATCTCGAGGATTGCTTTAATATCGAAATCCGTAATGAGTTGCTGACCGTCACAGGTTGTCCATTTGACCACTTTTAACTTCTTCTTATTATCTTCTTCGAGAAAGTGAATATGATAAAT
>Ga0180301_10002093_pt1 | contig 15697 bp, 13 predicted proteins | sample GuaBasSediGuay16_FD_121797 | JGI IMG/M metagenome (GOLD analysis project Ga0180301, IMG submission 121797) | Subseafloor sediment microbial communities from Guaymas Basin, Gulf of California, Mexico - Guay16, Core 4569-2, 12-15 cm | ecosystem: Environmental > Aquatic > Marine > Hydrothermal...
ACATAGTAAAGACACCGAATATGGATAGGATTGCCAGGGAAGGGGTATGTTTTACTAACTGCTTTGTCCAACATACCGTTTGTAGTCCTTCAAGATGCAGCATGTTCACCGGGCTTTACCCTCATACCAACGGTCATAGAACTCTTACCTATCTACTTCAGCCTCATGAGAGGAATCTTTTTCGTGATTTAAAGGAAAATGGTTATTATACGCAATGTTTTGGGAAAAATGATCTTCTTTCGCAAGAGGCAATCTCACTCAGCTTTAACTCAGTTGGAAAATCAGAACTTAAAAGATTTACAAAGCAATTAGAGATAGCTCGTTCTCTATATAAAAATCCCTGGCCCAAAGAGCACAAATACCATAAATCCTTTTATTATGGTAAAATACCTCAAGAGGCAGGCAAAGATTTTAATTGGGCATGTATCCAAAGTGCATGTAATTTTATAGATAACCCTCCCTCGGAGCCATTTTGCCTTTATCTTCCATTAGGACTTGTTCATCCTCCATACAGAGTGGAAGAGCCTTATTTTTCAATGTACGATCGCAAAGATGTTCCCCCTCCTGTCCCAGCTAATTTCTCTGACAAAAGGTCTTTCATGAAGCTTTTGCATCATGCTCATGGAATAAACAGGTTAGATGAAGATGACAAAAGGGAAATAAGAGCTGTCTACTACGGCATGATAACGAAGCTGGATGCCCTATTGGGGATGATTATAGATAAGCTAAAGGAAACAGGAAGATATGAGACTACCGCCATCTTCATTTTTTCCGATCACGGTGATTACACCGGGGACTATGGATTGGTAGAGAAATGGTGGACTGGATTCCAGGACTGCTTGCTCCGTGTTCCCTTTATAGCAAGGGTTCCTGGTTTTCCACCTGTGGGTAAGGTGGAGACAATGATTGAGATGATAGACCTGTACCCTACTATATTGGAACTTGCTGGCATAAAACCGCTCCATTCGTATTTCGGTAAAAGTCTCGTAAGTTTAATGAAGGGAAAGAAGGACAGTTTAAGAGACGCTGTCTTCGCTGAGGGGGGTCATCTTGAGACAGAAGAACATTGCTTTGAACCCGTTCTCGACGGGATATATCACGAGAAGACAACTCTTCCAAGAAAATATGGGCCAAAAGTATTTTCCAAGGCGGTGATGATTAGAACGCGTAAGTTTAAGTACATCTATTGTCCTGATGATATCAATGAATTATATAACCTTGAAGACGATCCTTGTGAACTGCACAATCTTGCCGGCAGACCAGAGACAAAGGAGATAGAGCAGTATCTTAAGGAAAGACTTCTTAGGTGGCTTGTTTGGACTGTAGATACTGTTCCCCACAAATGGGATAAAAGAGGATTTTAGCCTTGAAGTGCACACCATAATATATGTCCCTCCTTCTGTAAGATGCGAATTTTAGAGATTCGAGAGAATCATTAGTCTGTTCTTTAATCTAAACTTTATTAATTAAAAGAAATTTTACAAAATCGTAATTTTATCCAGAAATTGCGTAAGATTTTCTATGGACAGGAAAACCCTTTATGAATATAATTTTTACAAAAGCATAAGCACATAATTTAGTTTCCTTTGAGGTGAGTTAGCTCTTTTATAATATCCTTAATGTAACTAGTTGGTGGAGGGATGCTTTTGTCGCTTTCTAAATCGGTGATTGAGTCACTAGTTTTTAAGCAATAGGCTAAAATAGGGCCGGAGGAGGTGGTGAGGTTAGAAAGGCAAAAGGCCATTAGTCTAACAATGAACGCTTAGATAGGCTGGAGTGTAGCTCTAAAATTAAAAGAGGAGAAAATAAGGGAGGGAGGATATAGAATGATGAAAAAGATAATGGTAATGATTTTAGTGGGAGCTATATGTTTAATGGGAGCTACTACGGCATTGGCTCAGAAGGAATATGTGCCAGGAGCTAAGATATATTCTACCTTAGCTGAATATGAAAAGTTTACCGGAAAAAAGATAGAAAAGTTCCATGAGGCTCCTATGCTCAGGGTAAAGGTCGCTGCAGGAGAGCTTCCACCGGTAGAGGAGAGGCTGCCTGAAGAACCCATGGTGATAGAACCATATGAGGAAATTGGCCAGTATGGTGGAACATGGCATAGAGCATGGTTAGGACTGGCGGATATGTGGGGGCCAGCTAAGCTTATGGAGGTACGAATGATCCAGTGGAATTGGAACGCTAACCAGCTGCTCCCTGATGTCGCCAAGGCCTGGGAAGTATCGAAAGACGGGAGAAGTTTTACCTTTTACCTGAGAAAAGGAATAAAATGGTCGGATGGCCACCCTTTTACTACTGAGGACATACGATTCGAGTGGGAGGATGTAATACTGAACAAGGAACTCACTCCTGCTCGTCGCTCTGCTTGGTTTTATAGTGGTGGGGAACCGGGCAAACTGGAGATTATCGATGATTACACGTTTCGCATCACCTTTAAAGAACCTTATCCGATTTTCTTGTTGGATGCCCCTGACAGACTACGTAGGCTCGTTAACTCTCCCAAACACTATGGGAAACAGTTTCATCCCCGTTATACTCCTGCTGATAAGCTAGAGAAGATGACAAAGGAAGCAGGATTTGATCATTGGTGGCAGCTGTTTTTGGCAAAGATGGGTGAAGGATGGTGGGACACAAATCCTGATCATCCAACTCTTTGGGCTTGGAAGCTCAAAGTACCCGGCACAGCTACGCGCATGATCCATGAGCGAAATCCCTATTACTGGAAAGTGGACCCTCAGGGTAATCAACTTCCCTATATTGACCGGATTACCCATGACTTAGTAGAGGACCCGGATATGATTAACTTCAAAGCTGTAGCTGGAGAAATAGATATGCAGATGCGCCATATACAATTTGCCAACTATACCCTGTTGATGGAAAACCGGGAGAAGGGAGATTATCGAGTCCTGAAATGGAAAAATGACATGGGCTCAGATCCTACAATTTACTTCAATCTGACCTGTAAGGATCCGGTACTGCGCAAGCTTTTTGAAAATGATAAGTTCAGAAAGGCACTTTCTTTAGCCATCAATCGAGATGAGATCAATGAGTTCTGTTATTTAGGAACAGGTGAACCTCGACAGGAATCCTTCATTTCAGGAACTCGGTATTATTCCGAGGAGTGGGAGAAGGCTTATGCTGAATACGATCCAGAGAAGGCCAACGCTCTCCTGGACGAGATAGGGCTAAAATGGGACAAGGATCATAAATATCGGCTTCGACCCGATGGCAAGCCTTTAGCTTTGACCATTGAATTTACGCCAGCATTTGGTCCTTGGCCTGATGCCTGTGAACTGATAAAGGGATACTGGGAGGCAGTTGGGGTTAAGACGTCCATTAAGCCCGAGGAACGCTCCCTTTTCTGGACGAGAATAGACGCAAATGAGCACCAGGTGGTTATCTGGACGGGTATGTGTAGCGCTATTGTGGTGGAGAATATCGGTTGGCTTACCGGTTATACAGCATCAGAATATGACCGCTGGTACAAAAGTGGTGGAGAAGCCGGTGAAAAGCCTACAGGAGATATAGCTAAGCTCTACGAGCTGTGGGATAAACTTAAGGTTACCACTGACGAAAAAGAAAGAGAGCGCCTTGTTAAGGAGATAGTTAATCTTCATATAAAGAACATCTGGATGATTGGTACTGTAGGTGAAACTATACAACCGGTAGTGGTGAAGAACTACTTCCGAAATGTACCTGAGAAGATAATCTGTGCTAATCCTCAGCAAACTCCGGGAAATGCCCAAACGTCACAGTTCTTTATTAAAGTCAAAAAATAGCAAGCGAAGGTAATTAAAGTTAAGGGGGTTCTGTTCAAAAATTGAGCAGAACCCTCATTAATTCCTGTAAGTGGAGTTTATTTATTCTTTTGGATTCGGTCTGAACTCTATTTAACGTAGGCTTAGGCTTTTTATTTTCTAAGGTTTAGGTGTCTGTCCATATATAATTAGTTAACGGACAGATGCTTTTGTTGCTTTCTAAATCAGCGTAGTGAGCTAACAATTTTTAAGGAATGGGCTAAAATAGGGCCGGAGGAGGTGGTGAGGTGAAAGATAAACAGGCCCATTAGCCTGAAGATAAGGAAGGTTTTCTGGAAGAGAAGTGTCGAAAGGACTTTCTCTTTTGGAGCTTTTCTCAAAAGAATGTGCAAAGTGAGCATTGAGTTTTACTCCAGCCTCGGTGCATGAGTAGTTCTTTAAGCGGAATAAGCTGGGTTTTCACCTCTTCGGTGATAAAAGTGCGGGGGATTTTCCGGTGAAAGGCGAAAGTAATCAAATACAATGGGCTCCAAAGATATCTCAGGCAAAGATCCGCAACCTCTATGAAGCTGATGCCAAGGGCATCATTGATGAGAAGTTGATCGATGAAGTCGCTTATGCTCTATATATGCGATGTCAGAGCATATTGGAAGTTACGGAGGCGTCGAGAGGACGGGTGAGGTGCCCGGTGTGTGGTTCTCTAATCCTGCGCCAGGTAAAAGGCAAGGGAAATAAGAACGAGTTGCTTGAATGCAGTAGGTGCTCCTGGCAAATCAGGTGGGAGGACTATCATAAATCCTATAACAAGAAGCAACTTCACGGCGGAAGCGCAGTACATCTGTTCCAGAGATTTGTGGAGCGTCTGCCGCAGACAAGAACTCCCCAGGAGAAGATGATGCTGATTGACACCCTTCTTCATGAATTTCATACGTTCTGTAAGGGCACCTACCTTAAGTACACAAGGCCGGTTGCCGCTAATCTGATTCAGGGAACGGCTACTGAAGTTATCCGGTTCTTAGATAACCTAACTTATGGGGTTAAAAGTCCAGCTCAAAGGAAAAAGGTCAGGGATGCCTGGCGGAAGAAGTTAATGAACAGCACCGTTTTTTCTTACAGCCACCGCTCAAGAAAGGATAGTATCTCCTTACGCATGGCCGCTGTCTCAAAATGACCCGTATTATAGCGGACCAGCTTCCATGCATCCGCAGCATTCTCCTTTGCGTATGCTTTCTTGAGCTCTGCATCAATTCTGTCAAGTCCTTGAGGTGGCGTTAGCCTGTCAAAATTTCCCGCCAGGCTAAGATGAGGTCGCGGAACGATGAGCTTGTTAATATCAGAGGTGGTAAAGTGTTTTAGCAGGCCGGGGACATAATAGTAAATTCCGTGTCCATCAAGTCCACGCGATTCAATTAAAGCTTGAAAATCGGTCAGACAACAAATGTCAATGCACACCTTTATGCGGGTATCCAGTGCTGCAACCCACCAGGCCATGGTGCTACCCATCGATATGCCCATCGTTCCAAGGCGACTGGCATCTACATCTGGACGAGAGACTAAGTAATCGATGGCGCGCAGGCTATCATAAACCATCATCCCCCATAAGACCTGACCCATCCAGAGCATCTGCTTGAAGGTCTCGGACTCAGTGCGACCACGTCTCTCGCCGAAACACCAGGCATCGATGCACAGAGCACAATAACCTTTCTGAGTTAACACCTCAGCATAAGGCGGCTTTTGGAGTGCCTCACGTCCGTATATCAGCTCATCCTTGCCCAGGACATAGTTTCCACCATGAGCGTGATTGTAAAGGATAGCCGGAAACGGTCCCTTCTTATCCCGAGGATACACAAAATAGGCTGGAACAGGCTCAATCCCGTTAAGATCCAGCAGGAGTTTCTCCAAGACGTATGAGGCACGTTTTTCCTCATCGATCTTTGAGACCGATATTTTTCTTTTGCGGTCCGGAAGGTCTCCTAAGAGCTTGTAAAGTTGACCTCGTCTTGCCTCTTTATCAGCTTTAGAATGTTGAGCGGACATCTAACCTCCCTTTCTTAGCTATGTTTTCCATTTGACCGGCTAAAAGCTTAAGATTTGTCAGGAAAGGGTTTGTTTGTCCACGAAGCTGTCTTTCCATTGCTCCTTAAAGCACGCCCATCTCCTTTAATACGGACCGCAGCTCATCTTTTTCCTCAGCGGTTATGTTCTCCATGGGTTCTCTTGTCCTGCCTCCAGGCAGTCCTATCAGGTTCATTGCCTCCTTACACACACTCTGATAAAGAGGAAGGTCAGGTATTGAGAGCTGAGGCGAAAGCACAGTGGGAAGCATGCCGCGCTTCGTAGCAAGCCTACCTATGAACTCGTGATATACGGCTATTTTGTCCATAAGTTCCTTTAACTTGTCAAAATCCCTTTTCATGGCAGCTTTATACAGTCCAACGGCAATTTCTGGAGCAAAGTTGGCCAGCTCGGTGACGTAACCCGGACATCCAAAAAGAGCTTCAAACGGATACATAAGCTGTCCCAAACCACACACTATCACCATATCCTCAGGATCTACCGCTTTTTGCATCCAATAATAGGTTACAGCCTTGGGCGTGTTTTCCTTAACCGCTACAATATTTTCTATCTTTGAGAGCCTTCTCATAAGATCCGGCTCTATATACAGCTTGCTGGTTACCGGGTTATTGTAAATCATAATCCCTATGTCCAGGCTATCAGCTATTTTCTTATAATGCCTGTAAATTCCTTCTTTGGTGACCAAATGATAATAAGGAAGTATGATCATTACCCCATCCGCTCCTATATCCTGGGCATACCTGCTCATCTCAATCGTTGGCTTAGTTCCGGCTCGTCCTGTTCCCACTATCACAGGGAACTCGCCGTTTACCTCCTCGACCACGATCCTGGCCACCCTCTTGCACTCCTCATCGTTCATGGCATAGAACTCGCCCGTGCTTCCCGTGGGGATAAATACAGCATCTTCGCCCTTGAGTTTGTCCACCACGTATCTCACCCCTTCCCTGAGGGCTTCTTCATTGAGCTCTTCCTCCTCATCGAAAGGAGTCATCACCAAATGAAGCACCCCTTTTATCCTCTCTTTTAGCTCTTTCGGTGACGTAGACATACCATCCTCCTTTTAATCGCTTATTTCGCTGAGGTGTGGGAAAGCTCATACTGAAGCTGGAGCGACTTGAGTCTTCGAGAAAAAATCCTGCTCATTTCCCTGGCTCTCAGGGTAAAATATCTTCCCAGATGAGATGAAAGTTCTCTTGCCTTTTCAGGATACTCATCTATGAGGTTCTTCTTTTCCTTAGGGTCTTCTTTTAGATTGTAAAGCTCGCTTCTACCTTCTCCCGGTCTTAAGATAAGGCTCCATTCCTTATCCCTCACGCACCGATGAAGAGACTCATGATAACCGGTCACAATCCAGTCCCTTATCTTCTCCTTTTCTCCCTTGACAACTGGCCAGAAACTTTTCCCGTGCATGGCCTGAGTTTCTACGCCCAGACCCATGATGTCCAGGATGGTGGGAAGAATGTCCGGCATCTGAAGAAGGGCATCGACCCTCTTTCCCGCATAAAGGCCTTCGGGATGTCTGATGAGGAGGGGAATCCTTATGAGCTCGCTGTAAAGGTTATCCGGGGTCTTCATTATGGAACCGTGGTCTCCATGGGGATGTCCATGATCAGAAAGAAGAACTATGAGGGAGCTCTCATGCAGGCCCAGCTCCTTTATCTTTTCCAGGAGAATTCCCACCCACTTGTCCACAAAGCTAACCTCCCCGGCATAAAGACCCCTAACATAGCTTAACTCCTCTTCGCTCATCCAGTCAACTTTCCCATATTTGGGGTGGATCAGCTTTGGCCCTTTATAATTCGGGTCGGTGTACATCTTATCGAAGGGAGAGGGAGGGTCCCAAGGCTCATGGGGATCAAAGGAGTCCATCCAGAGAAAGATGTTTTTCTCCTTATAATTTTTTTCCAGCCATTTTATTGACTCCTTTACCACCTGAGGGATAAAGTAATCCTCCTCTTTTTCAAAGGATTCGGTGTTTTTCAAATATTGCATCAACATGTTCTCCGTTGGGCTTCCCTTCATCGCGGGCTTAGTGTAGTCATCGATGTCCTCGGTCAGCGGACCTGAGACATAGCAGTCAGCTTCCTGACCCCTTATCCAGCTAAAGACGTCAAATCCGCGATGAAAGTTCATATCTGGTTTGAAAAGGTGATAAGTGCTGGCAATTAAGGCTGAGGTGTATCCATATTCCTTGAGGATTTCCGGAAGGGTGATGTCCTCCTTGGTCAAAGGTTGCCAGGGTCTGAAGGGAAGGCTGTTTTGTCCGGTAAAAAGCTCCGTTCTCACCGGAATGGTGGGAAGACCGCTGGTATAGGCATTCTCGAAAAGGATGCTTTCTTCAGCCAGCTTATCGATATTTGGCGTCTTTATCCAGCTATTTCCGTAGCAACCTAAATGATCCTGCCTTAAGCTGTCCAGCATGATCACGATGAGATTCATAAAGGCCTCCTTTCATCTTATTTTGTTCCTGAACAATGGGTCCAACTCAATATAAAGGTAGCAAAAATTCCAAGTTTGTTAAATGACTCAATCCACAGTTTTTCTTCGAAAAATGGAACTTATGAGCCGAACCTTAAGCTTCTTTTAAGGTCTTAAAGATCATCTTTTCCAGAGCCTTTTACCTCCTTATGGTGGGTTTATTCGTTTCTCTTTTGAAAAGTTTCAGATCATGGTAGCCAAATTTTAAGCTTCCTTGCCTTCGGAAGTTCCATATGTTAGAATAGGTTCGTTGGTTATTTGGTATTTTTAAAAAGGAGAGATAAAGGAGGTGAATAAAAAGAATTAGCAGGTAGGAGGATGAACGAGAGGGATAATTAACTAAGGTAATTAAGAAGAAAAGAAGGAGAGAATAATGATTAAAAAAATTTACAAACGTTTATCGGCCTTAAGTGTAATAGTTACCATTTTGTTATTGTTCAACTTGATTGGTCCTGCCTTCAGTTCAGTATCAATCCCGTCAGCAAGTTTTCACGAAGAAGAGCACACAATAACTAATACCCTTAATCCTGGCCTTACCCTGGGTACTGAGGATTCCTCTGCTGAGCTCACTGCGGTAGCAATAACGATTGGAATTGTTCTTTTGGTTATTTGGCTCGCTCATGTCTCTACACCCCCACCGTCTTACACAGAATATAAAGTCGTGACTGTGCCACCGGATGCTACAGTTGAGGTCGACGGAAAAGTGATAGGCAAAAGTCCCTGTAAGTTTAAGCTTCAGGATCCCGTGCATGCTAAAATAGCGGTTAAGAAAGAAGGGTATACAGGGATACAAATAACTCTCACTCCTTCCTCACCCACTACCTTGAATTTTGTGCTTAAGCAGAATCCCCCTGATAGCTTTGTACAGACAGTAGAACCCGCTTGGGAGAGCGTTGAGGTCGCCGAAGGTATAGAATATGACAAAGCGTGGGCGTCGGTGATAGACTTACTGGTAAAGAGATTCGACATTGAGGTCCTCTCAAAAGAGAATGGCTATGTCCGCACAGCCTGGCTTTACACCTGGACAGGTGAAATGAGGAAGGATTATAGAGTGAGGGCAACCGTTAAATTCTCGCAAGATAGATCTAAGATCGAGATAAAATCCGAAGCAAATTACCATACGGGCAAGAATTGGATAATTGGCAGCGATACCGCTCTTCTTGAAACACTAAAAGCAGATATAATGGGAATAACCGGACAGGTGGCAAAATAAGAATTAGAGATTGTTGTAAGGTTATGGGATAACATTAGCATCACTTCCAGCTAACCAAAAGAAGGTGGACAAGTTGAAACTGAGGCCAGAGCCTTGAGCTTGGACAGTTTCTCTGGGCTGAGCTTTTCAAGTTTTTCCTTGTTGAACTGGAAGACCAGGATTGCTAACAGCTTTTCCCTGGAAAGAATTTGTTCGGCTTTCTTTAGATTTGGCCAGAAGTATTTTGCTCCGCAAATTTCTGTAGATTGCGATGGAGGAAGCTGGCCGATGAGATGATTTTTGTTAACACTAATTTTCCATGTTCGGTGAAATCCTGCGGTAGTCCAATCGTTAAGTCATCAGGATACAAAAGACAGAAAGTTCAAGATTATCGTTGAATTGCCCTCAGGACAAATGGAGGTAGATGGAATGGAGGCAAACAGAAAAATCACCAAAGGAGTTGAGTACCTGCTCGGAGATCCCAAAAAAGCGATATTGAAGATTTCTATGCCAATGATAATAGGAATGTTAGCCCAGACTTTTTATAACATAGTCGATGGTATCTGGGTAGCTGGACTTGGAGCCGATGCTTTAGCGGCGATTGGTTTATTCTTTCCAGTATTCATGATCATCATGGCGCTGGCAGGAGGAATAGGCGTCGGTGGAAGCTCAGCAATATCAAGAAGAATAGGTCAACGAAACAAAAGAGCAGCTGATAACACAGCGGACCACACCATTATGTTGGGCGTGATTATAAGCTTGGCCTTGAGCCTTCCTTTCCTTCCCTTTCTTGAGAAGATATTTTCCTCTCTGGGAGCAAAGGACAATATTGCCCAGATGACCGCTGATTACGGCAGGGTTCTATTTGGTGGTGCAGTATTTCTTTTTTTCACCAATGCAGCAAATGCTATACTCCGTGGAGAAGGCGATACCAAAAGAGCGATGTATGCAATGATTCTTGGTGCAGGATTGAATGTGGTACTTGACCCCATATACATATATACTCTTAAAATGGGAATAGTTGGTGCAGCCTGGGCTACGCTTACCTCGATAGTGGTCTCGGCGATACTCTTTATCTACTGGTTTCTCATAAAACGTGATACCTATGTTGATATAAGGCTTACAGGATTTCATCCAGATAAGGAGATAATCAAGGAGATATTCAAAGTTGGCATACCTGCTTCTCTGGCACAGCTTTCGATGTCCATATCGATGTTTGTTTTAAACCTCGTTGTAATTAAGGCAGGTGGAACAGATGGCATTGCAGTGTTCACGAGCGGCTGGCGGATAGTAATGCTCGGCACCATCCCCCTGATGGGAATAGCCACCGGCGTTACCGCTGTCACAGGAGCTGCTTATGGAGCAAAAGACCCAGAAAAGCTTGAAACGGCCTATATGTATGCCATAAAAATAGGTATTCTAATAGAGCTGGCGATAGCTTCCATAACTGCATTGTTGGCACCTCAGATGGCATTTATATTCACGTACTCCAAGAAAGCCGCACGCATAGCCGATGATTTAGTAAGCTTCCTCAGATGGATGGCGCTTTTTTACCCGACCATTCCCCCAGGTATGCTATCCTCAGCGATGTTTCAGGGTGTCAGGAAGGGAGAGACCGCTTTATTGATCACTATCTTGAGAACGATAATTCTCCAGATTCCCATAGCGTATCTGTTTGCGATATTTCTCGGTTTTGGCCTCACCGGTGTTTGGTTGGGAGTGATTGCCGGAAATACCATCGCCGCGTCGATAGCCTTTGCTCTGGGAAGGCTCTTTTTGAAGAACTTTTACAAAATAGAAGGAAAGATTGCCCGAGCGGCGAGCTAAGTTTTTCTTTAAGTGCTTCTTAAGCCCTTCAGAGTTGAATCTATTCCAGAAAAAGATTTCGATCCAGTCCAGTCTCAGGCCTCTTTCCAAATTATAAAATGGAGGAAACAATGATGAAGTTAAATCCCTTATTTATAGCTTCTGGATTAGGAATGATTACCGTTGGGGTTTTCTTCATTGCCTACTGGAAGAAAAGGACAAAGGTCGGCTACTTGCCATTTCTGCTGGGAGCCTTAGTATGGATGGTCTCGGTTGGTCTAAAATTTGCCTGGGCTATACCGATTAATAAAAGGTTATTGAATCTCCTGGTATCGGCCTTGGGTCCCAGCTCTGGCAACTTGATGTTCTGGATATATGTTGGCCTTCTGACCGGAATATTTGAATGCGGCATAACATATTTGTTTGTAAGATATTCTAAGGTGAGAAAGTATGAGTATAATCAGGCCATTTCATTTGGCGTTGGTTTTGGTTCCATAGAAGCAATACTTTTAGGAGTGGTTAGCCTTTACTCCGTTACATTAGCTCTGTTAAGACCGGATCTTCTTCCTCCTGAGGTTTTATCTGCCATGAGGTCTCAAAATCTGTTAGTGATTCCCGCTCCCATCGTCGAGAGATTCTTCACTGTTCTCATTCATATATTTTCCTCAATTTTGATTTTCTGCAGCATCAAAAATAAGATATTTTCTCTTTTCTGGCTATCTTTTGTGTACAAAACCGTCATCGATGCTATTGCTGCCTGGGCACAGTTGTCATTCAATGTTAATGTTCTCTCACATCTTTGGACTGTAGAGCTGATTGTAGTTATATATGGTATCATTGGATTTTATGGGATAAAGTGGATAAAAAATAGATACTGGTGAAGGTATCTTCTCTCATATCCGGGAAGGCGTCCAGCAAAAAAGCGGCCTTATTTTGAAGATATCCTTTGTTCCTGAGGACATGCCTTAAGCAGAAAAGAGACCTTTATCCAGAAGTTTTATCTTCGTTCCTTTTCCGATCGGCTAATAACTCTCCGCTTATTCCGACATTCTCAGGGGGATTTTCCCGTATGATTACGATAATGTGCTCGATTCCGTATACCTCAACCGCTGCTTCAGTTAGCTTTTTCACCAGTTGTCTTTTCTTCTCAACATCTATTTTTGGACCTTCTACCATAATCGTCGGCATCTCGATAGCCTCCTTTTTAAATTAATCAAACTTTTCTTTAAATTTCCTTCAAAGCCTTTTTAACCAGAGGCTTTAGCTCTTTTGGAGGAACATTTACGATAAACTCCTTGGTACTTTCGATTAACTTACATGAATAAGTTCCTTTTCCTATGTTATTTCTGCCTGCGAATACATTGGCAGAATCCGTGATAGTTAGCGCAGATACCACCCATCAGTGAGAATAAGCCCCAGAAAAGGGGACGAGCAAAAATATGTGATAAAATCGGTTTGGAATATGGTAATAGGTATATCCCCCAAGTAATCAAAACACATCCAACCACAATGCAGGTATGGCCGAAAACAATGAGTGCAATGCGGTCGCCGTGCCACCCTAAATAACAAAGTCCACCGCCGATGAGCACCGGAATTACTCCACCGGCACTACCATTACTTGCAAGTATGCCTATCCCGAGAACAGTTAAAATTATCCCAAAAATTAAAGTACTCAATCCACGAGGTTTCATATTCCCCCCTGTTCTTTCAATACATATATCTTCGAATGCTCTTTTAATGGAGATTTTCTCAGTATTCTACCCATTCTCTGTATCCAGTACCTTACACTGCTTGTGTCAGGTACAATAATCCCTGTTTCCGCAGCGGGGACGTCAAATCAGAAAAACCATTGTCGTCTCCTAATATTGTATCTCTCTCCAATCCACAACAACACCTAAATATTCGTCTTTTTTGTTCAATAATCCTTCGTATGCCTCTTTAAAGTCCTTGGGTTGAATGATATGGGTTATGAATTTCTCGGTATATAATTTCTTCTCTTTTAAGAGTTGCCAGATATAAAGAGAATTTTCTTCATAAGAATATTTAGAACCGAAGGTCTTATAAAGAGGAAAACACCACTCTAATGCTCCCTTTAGTGTTATCCAGTTAAGATGCACCATTCTAAGGAGCTGTGTGATGTTGGTTTTATAGGAAGCCCTTGGGGTGCCAAGTATTATCACCTCCCCCATTTTCCTGACTAACTCAGCGGCTTGTAGAACTACCCTTGAATCTCCCACGGCATCCACTGCTATATCTGCACCCTTTCCATTTGTAAGTTCGAGCACTTTCTCTTTAACACTGCAGTTTGACGGATTTAGTATATATGCTATTCCTGCTTTACGAGCCAGTTCTAAACGTTTATTCGATAGGTCTACCCCTATGGTTTTGCCACCAGCTATCTGGAAAAGTTGGGCAGCAAAGTTCCCTACCAGCCCGAGACCTATGACTACTACAATATTCCCTGGAGTGACCGAAGATACTCTAATCGAGGTCAAGCCAATAGTAGCTAACCTGGTAAGCAGGATTAACTTTTTATCTATATCCAGAGGTGCTTTCAAATAGAAACTGTGTTTAGGTATTTTAGCAATAGAGGCATGGTTAGAAAAGCAATATATAACATCATCAATATTTACCCGAGTTACATTGGACCCCTTAGCTATAACTTTTCCCACAGCAATGTAGCCTGGGCGAAAGGGATAATGACACCAAGACTTAAAATCATAGACTCCTGGATCTAATGCTGTATATATAGAAAGTTCTGTGCCGGGGCTTATCATAGTATACATGGTTTCTATAAGAATATCTTCAGGGCCAATGGATTTTTCATCTATCTCAAACTCCTCAATTTTTACTTCATAAGGCCTGGGAACAATTATTTGACAGCCTTTCATAATAATTCTCCTCGTTGTAGTATTGTCAAAAATTCCTTAGCAATTTTCTTCTTTTCTTTTCGGACACATCTCCGCAAAATCACAGAAAGAGCAGAAGGGATTAGGATTTGGCGGAAATTCCCGAGTAGCCTTTATCCTCTCCACAAGCTCCTTTACGATGAGAAGGCCCTTTTTAATTTGCTCTTCAGTTCGCGAGGTGGTCAGCCTTTTGTTATCTTCTAAAAAGTAATAGGTAAATCTGGTGGGCTTTATCCGATAGCGACTCTTAAGGGCAAGGTAGTAGATGGTGAGCTGAAGGTCTTCCTCCTCTTTTCCTATGTCGGTGTTCTTACCTGTCTTGTAATCTATTAGCTCATAGCCTCCCCCGGGGAGCCTGTCCACTCTGTCTATCCTCACGGAAAAGATGAGGTTTTCCTCAATCCTGGCGGAAAAACTTCTTTCCACCATTAAGGGAACAATATATGGGTCATAGGTCTCATAGAACCGGCAGAGCATCTCCCAGGCTCTTAAGGCATATTCCTTTTCCTCTTTTTCATCTTTATAGCCTTTGCTTATCCAGTTTTTCTTCAGCAGCTTTCCCAGGTTCTGAAGAGTGCGTTCCCCTTTATCCCTTAATCTAAAGAAATCTCTTAAGGCCAGGTGGACGCTGTTTCCCATGCTCAGGTATGGCCTGTCCTTCTTAAGATGCCAGAGGTTATCTATATAAAGGCACTTGTACTTGAAGGGACATTCCTTAAAGGTGGAAAGTTTAGAGTAGCTTACCTTCAATTTGAAATTTTCCTGCAAGTAATCTTGCTACCTAATTTAGCCTTTTACACGGTTTCATAATACCACAACTTAGAAATTTGTTAAATTTTTTGAAAATTTGGCTACAATGATACTGAACACTTTCCAAAGGAGAAGAAAAACAGAGCCTATTACTTCAAGAAAGTGAAAGAGGTCTGGACGCTAAGTGAGGAAGCGCTCTTCCTGCTACCCCTTTCCCGCTTCAATCATACGAAGATGCCAAAAGAGGCAACTGATATATTGATAAGAAAGATGATCTTTAAAACCTTAAGAAAGACCAAGAAAAACTTAGAGAGCCGCGAAAAAGCTATCCTTTCTCCTAATACAGCAACCTGGCGAAAGATGGATCGAAGAGAAAGGACCTTAAGGATTTCCTCATACACCCAAAAGAAGACATCCTCCTCATATAGAGGAGAAAAAGGAAAAGATGATCATAGACTACCGCAAAAAGACCGGGCTCGAAAAGGCGCCTGAGGCATCATATCTTCCAAAGGGAAGGGATTGTTATCCCTTAAGAGCAATGCTGGGAAACTCATCAGGCGAGGTGATCTTCCTCAGAGGAGAAAGAGGCAAAGTGCATCATGCTCCCGGATGCGACATGGAGCATCTTTCCCTTCCGAAAGTTTTGAGTGGATGTAAAGGAGATCTTAGATAAGGAAACTTTCCTAAGAGAAGTTTATGCCTATCTTAAAAGCTTGAGG
>Ga0180301_10002095_pt1 | contig 15693 bp, 13 predicted proteins | sample GuaBasSediGuay16_FD_121797 | JGI IMG/M metagenome (GOLD analysis project Ga0180301, IMG submission 121797) | Subseafloor sediment microbial communities from Guaymas Basin, Gulf of California, Mexico - Guay16, Core 4569-2, 12-15 cm | ecosystem: Environmental > Aquatic > Marine > Hydrothermal...
CTTTTACCACAAATGAATTCTTAGCAAACCAATTAGCAATTTATGCGTATTGGTTGTTGGTGGTTGGTGTTGTTTGTCTAACAATAGAGTACGTCAAGGGAGAAACAAAATAGTGGAAAAAAACAGTAGAAACATTTCTTATGACTTTAGTAAGAAAAGAAAAAATCGAAGTAAACTTAAATTAATTTTCTCGTTTTTAGCTGGAACTTTACTGTTAATAACTATGCTTTGGTGGATTGGTTTAGATAGGCTTATATCGGTTATGAGTCAGGCTTCCCCATTCTGGCTTATTTTAACAGTTTTCACGATTCCAGTGGCCTATCTTGTTAGAGCTTGGCGTTGGAAGATTCTTCTAACACCCGTAAAAAACCCGGTTAAAATGTCTAACATGTTTTGGGCAACTACTGTGGGATTTATGGTTAACATCGTTGTTCCGGTTAGGTTGGGAGAATTTGTTCGAGCCTACATTGTTGGAGAAAAAGAAAACATGGATTTTGCTTCAAGTTTTTCTTCCATAATTGTTGAACGTACCTTAGACCTTATTGGAATTCTAACTATAGGGTTTACGGTCTTAGCATTGTTACCCATCTACATAACAACACCCCAATGGTTTACCGACAGCTTTATAGTGGTTAGCATATTTGTGGTTGTGATTGTTGTAGTTTTAGTTCTTGGAGTTAAAAAGGAAGAAGAAATCGTTAAACTGGTTGATAGAATTTTAGATTGGCTACATTTTTCTTTTCATTGGAAAGAAAAAATACATGGTTTTGTTCAGTCTTTAATCAACGGAACAAAAAGCATAAGCCAAGGTCCAAAATTTTTAACGGTTACTCTTACACTTACATGGATTCTATGGTTAATTCAGCTTACAGGAGTCTATTTTATCTTTAGAGCCTTTAACTATCAAGCCCATATAATGTTGATTTTTCTAGGCGCGGTGGTTATGTATCTTACCCATATACTTCCAGCTGTTCCCGGATATGTTGGAACCTATGAAGCTTATTGGATGTTGATATTTTTAGGTTTAGGTTTAACTCGAATGGATGTTGTGCTAACCATGGGTTTGGTTAGCCATCTGTTGGGTGTGGTAACCATGCTGGTTATGGGATGTTTGGGTGTTATGTGGTTAGGATTATCCTTTGAAGAGATATTTAAGATAGATTCTCTTAGAAAGACAGATATCAAAAGATTAAGGTAGAAATACACTTTACATCACAACAGAAGATAAATTAATTTAAAACAAGCTGAAGAGATAAAATAAAACTACTTGGTTGGAACTGATAAACCATGAAAAAACTCGATGTTCTGGCTTTTCTGGATGCAGTTGTGGTTTTTCTGGTTCTTGTGAAAATCATAAATTTTTTACATATAGAATGGTACCTACCCATCTTTCCAAGACCATATCTAGGAATTATTTTTATAAGTCTTACAGGAAACCCCCAAACCGACCAGATTTTGTCTTGGATTTTAGCTTTTTCAGTTCTACCCATAACTTCATTTTTAACCATAAAAAAACCGAGTTTAACCCGTGAAATTTTGGAAAAAGTCTGTATAAGTCTACTACTTATTTTAATCACAACTGAGATTCTGGCTCTTTTAAGATGGGTTACCCATCCTTTTTGGCCCAGTGAAGAAAACTGGACTTGGCATTTTGTTAAAATTGAAAACCAACTTTTTTATGCATGGACACCAATATGTCCTATCCTTTTTATGGTTGCAGTCTATATCTGGCTGTTAAAACCTTTAACAAAAGTTCTAGAAAGAACCGGGAAAAAAATTTTTAAAACTTTTTCAAAGATGGAGAGATGGGTAAACTCGGTAAGAACGGATGAAATAAAAATTCCGTTTACAAGACATCCGAAAGTTCTACTTTTTGCTTCAATGTTGTTGACGGTTGTGCTTGCACTTTATCCATACCACCCAAACCTGAATCCACTTGGAAGATTTGTTGGTGTAGATGTACGTTACTATTTTGAATGGTTAGGGGGGATGGTTGGTAAACCTTTTCCTGAAGCCTTATCCTATGCATTTTGGGAAGCTAGTAACGGTTCACGTCCTCTTTACCTACTCTTGTTGTACACTGTTAAAACTACAACCAGTTTGTCTGTAAGTGATGTAGCTAAATTTGAGTTGGTAGTCTTAGCTCCATTGTTAGTGTTAGCAGTATACTTGTTTGTTAAGGAAGGAACAGGAAACGATAACTATGCAGCTTTAGCCGCATTATTTACCGCTTTTTCCTACAACATAACAGTTGGAGTTTTTGCAGCTTTCTATGCAAATATTTGTGCATTGATTTTAGGTTTTCTTTTTCTTACGTTACTACTAAAATACATGAAAAATTTTTCATGGAAAACTCTTACAATTTTAACAATTCTTTTGGCGACGATTATATTTATTCATCCTTGGACTTGGAGTGAGTTTGTAACGATAATCATAACTTATTTGCTGATAATTTTGGTTTGGGAGAAAAATTTAGGAGAATTTAAGAAAAAAATTGTTCCTCTTGGGTTTATTTTGGTTGTTAATCTTCTGGTTGACATTGTTAAGTCTTGGGTTTTAAAGTCTCTTGGAGGAATACAAGGAGGATATGAAGTTGCATCAACAAGTCTAGGTTTAAACGAGTTGACAAAATTATGGTTAAATCTTCAAGTAAACTTTGTAAACTTTTCCAGTGGATTTTACATGAATCCCATAATTCTTATGTTAACCATTTTTGGAGTTTTAATTTTAACTTACCGAAAGAAAGACGAATATACACGAATACTTTTAGCCTGGGTAATCGTTACATCCATACCTTTACCATTTTCAAATTATGTTGCTCATTGTAGGCTGGTTTTTAACTTACCATTTCACATCCTATCGGTGAATACATTAGTTTACCTATGTGCTTTAACCCAAAAAGAAGAAAATTCAAGAATCTGGTTTATGGTTAAACTTTTAACCTTCCTTATAATCCTGTTAAACCTCACTTACGCGTTTAGAAGCGTTATAAACACTATCTAACTAACATTAAAAATTTAAGAACGGAAGTCAAAAAAGAAACGGTTAAAATACCCAGATGAGATAAAGAAAAAACATAAATCGTTAAACTTTGTACAAGGAGTCCTGTTAGTTTGATAGTGGATGTGGAAGACTTAAAACATGAAACCAACTCTTTAAAAGAGTTTCTTAAATTAAAGTTGGGAGTGGAAGTTCAAGATAAAAGTGGAAAATTGTTGATCGAAGATAAAAATCAGTTAAAACCTAGGGAAGTAAAATTCCAGATAAAACGTTTTCTACATAGGGAAGACTACTTTGAAAAGTATAGGGTAATTGTAAAACCTGATAAACAGATTAAAATAACCAAGGTTAAGCAGGAAGAAAAAAGTCGTAAAGAAAAGGGAGGTATTCCTCCTTCCGCACCATATACAATGCCCTATTTTTATCCGGACCATCCAAGGTTTTAAACTTCTAAAAGTTTAACTTGGTGGTTTGTTTGTTAACGGAGAAAACGGAATCATCTAAAAAGATTTTAGTTTTAACTATCGTTTTGGTTATGGTTTTTGCTGGGATTGTGTACGAAGGATGGCTTCTTCATGTTCAAGAAGAAAAAATATCCGAACTAGAAAATCAGTTGTACAGTTTAAGTGGAGAAATCGAGTTTTTAACCGAGAAAATTAAGAATTTAAGTGGTACTACCTTTAACGTTTCAAAACCCTGTCAACCTTCTTCTACCATCTCAATCTCACATGTTTATGAAAATGTAAAAGATTCTGTAGTTGTTGTTAGAGGTATCCGAATTGAAATTTTAGACTCGTTTTTTGGCCCCATATCACGTATAGTTAAAATTGAAGGGTCGGGTTTTGTATGTGAATACAACAATTCCTTCTACATTTTAACAAACAACCATGTAGTTAGTGGTGTTCAAAATATTACCGTAACCTTTCTGAACGGAAACGCCTACCCAGCCAAGCTTATTGGTTCTGATGTTTACAGTGACCTTGCAGTTTTAACCGTTAATGCACCTTCATCCGAGTTTAAACCACTAAAAATCGTTAGTTCTTCAAGTTTACATGTTGGTGACCCGGTTATTGCTGTTGGAAACCCCTTTGGACTTTCAGGCACAGTAACAACAGGTATCGTTAGTCAACTAGGAAGAACAATTCGTGAACCAGAAACCGGGGGATATGCGATAGCTGATGTTATTCAAACAACCGCTCCTATCAACCCTGGAAACTCCGGTGGACCGCTTTTAAACTACAATGGGGAAGTTGTAGGAATAACTACAGCCATAATTCCAGGAGCACAAAACATTGGTTTTGCAATCCCATCGGACACTATTTTAAGAGAATTACCTTCCCTAATAAAAAGAGGAACCTACATTCATCCATGGTTAGGTGTCACGATAGTTGATGTAACACCAGCAATAGCAAACTTCATGAAGTTAAACGTAACCTATGGGGTTCTTGTTGAGTCAGTCATACCGGGGGGACCTGCAGACAAAGCAGGAATTAAGGCTGGAAAGGAGAAAGTTCAGATCGAAGGACAAACAGTAGTTGTTGGTGGAGATGTTATAATAGCTGTAAACCATGTAAAAATCAGAAACCAAGATGACCTTTCAACCTATCTGGAGAGAAACACAAGACCAAACCAAACGGTTCAATTAACCATAATAAGGAACAAAAAAATAATGGAAATTCCCGTTACAATTGGAACACGTCCACCACCAAAATAACCCATAAACAAAAAATTTATGGGTAGATTTTGTTCTTGATTTCAGAAAACAAAATCTTACCTTAACTACTCTGGTGTTTTACTGATTTTTCATCAATGTCATGTTTTTATTTCCGGGAATTGTTGTAGCATTTTTAGAGAAATTTTACCAGTGATAATGCTTTTTCCAAAAAAATAGTAAGCAAAAAATGAAATTTTCAATCACATTCTGTATATCCACAGTTTGAAAGACATTTTTTACATCCTTCAGACCGAATGAGGGGACTTCCACATACAGGACAAGCCCCGTTAACAACCATAGGATTGTCAGGTTCAGTTTGTTTACTGTTTTTTCTTTCTTCTTCCCTTAAAATTTCCTTTTCTCTAAGATATCTTTCTAAGGCTTTTCCGATAGCATCCGGGCATGAAAGAACCTTGTTTTTTCCAACCCCTATCTGTCTGTCACATGTTATACCTTTGTAATGTTTAACTATTTCCCAAGGGTCTATTCCACATCTTAATATTAAGGATGCAGACCTCCCCAAACCTTCCGTCTGAGCAGAAGCACAACCACCAGCTTTTCCAAGTCTTGCAAAAATTTCAAAAGGTAAACCATTTTCATCTTCATTTATGGTTACGTAGAGAGCACCACATCCTGTTTGGATTTCATAGGTTACTCCATAGGTCTTTTCTGGACGTTTTCTTGGTTTAATGTATCCAATTTGTTTTTGAACTGTTTCCTTTCTTTGAAGAACTTGTTGACTTCGACTTCCATCCCTGTAGACGGTTATCCCTTTACAGCCAAGCTTCCAAGCTAACATAAAAGCTTTTTTTACATCTTCAACAGTTGCATGGTTTGGAAGGTTTATCGTTTTTGAGACAGCGTTGTCTGTGTATTTTTGGAAGGCTGCTTGCATTCGAACATGCCATTCTGGTGCTATATCCAAAGCAGTCACAAAAATCCTTTTAATTCGGTCTGGGATTTCTTCTATATCCTTCAACGAGCCTTTTAAAGCTATTTTTTCCATGAGTTCTTTACTGTAGAAACCTTCTTTTTTTGCAACTTCTTCAAAGAGACTGTTTACTTCCAAAAGTTTTTGACCTTCCAAAACATTCCTGACGTAACATAAAGCATAGATAGGTTCAATTCCACTGGAACAGTTTGCAATAATCGAGATCGTTCCTGTTGGAGCTATGGTTGTAGTTGTTGCATTTCTAAGTTTTCTAACACCATCATAGATACTTCCCTTATAGTTTGGAAAAACTCCCCTTTCTTCAGCTAACATTTCAGATGCGATTTTTGATTCTTCTTGGATAAAATGCATGACCGCTTCAGCAACTTCTAAAGCTTTTTCTGAGTCATACGGAATTCCAAGTTTAATTAACATGTCAGCCCAACCCATAACCCCTAAACCAATTTTCCTGTTGGCTTTGGTCATCTGTTCGATTTGGGGGAGTGGATATTTGTTAGCATCTATCACGTTATCCAAAAAGTGAACAGCTATTCTAACGGTTCTACGAAGCTTTTCCCAGTCAACATTTCCATCCTTAACCATCCTTGAAAGGTTTATGGAGCCTAGGTTACAGGATTCATAGGGTAGAAGAGGCTGTTCCCCACAAGGATTTGTACTTTCAATATCTCCAAGATGAGGAGTTGGATTGTCTCTGTTGATCCTGTCTAAGAAAATTATTCCTGGGTCTCCATTTAGATGAGCCATCTCAGCTATAAGGTCAAAAACTTTTCTTGCGTTAAGAACTCCGGCTGGTCTGTTGTTTCTTGGATTGATAAGTGTGTAGTCGGCTCCTCTTTCAACAGCTTCCATAAAGTTACTGTCAACTGCAACTGAAATGTTAAAATTCGTAAGTTTAGTACCATCTTTTTTACAGGTTATAAACTCTAGGATATCTGGATGGTAAACACTAAGGATACCCATGTTAGCTCCACGTCTAGTTCCACCTTGTTTGATGGCTTCAGTTGCAGCATCATAAACCATCATAAAGGATACAGGACCACTGGAAACACCCTTCGTACTTTTTACTACATCGTTTTTAGGTCTAAGTCTGGAAAAAGAAAAGCCAGTACCACCACCTGACTTATGAATTAGGGCTGTATGTTTTATCGTTTCAAATATACTTTCAATGGAATCTTCTACAGGTAAAACAAAACATGCTGAAAGTTGTTGAAGCACCCTTCCAGCATTCATATGTGTAGGTGAGTTTGGAAGAAAATCTAGGTCTGTCGTTAAATTGTAGAATTCTTCAGCTGTTTTTTCCACTTCTTCATCTGTTTTACCGTAGAGTTTATCAACAGAAGCTACGTTTAAAGCTACCCTTAGGAACATTTCTTGGGGTGTTTCTATAACTAAACCGTTCTCATCTTTTTTAAGGTATCTTTTCTCCAAAACCTTTAGAGCATTGGGTGATAGGTCCATTTTCTTGTTCAACAATCGGTAAAGAGAACTCATTTTTTTCACTCGTTTTTGGTTAGAAAACCTGGGGTTTGCAAGGATTGCATAGTGCTAGATTGTATTTAAATTTTTTGACAAAAAAGTATAGAAAAGTATAGCAAGATACCCGGGAGAATTCTACAAAATCTTTACCAACAAGATAAAATACTTCCTTAAGACTAGACGGTTTATCATGCCTTTTTAAGTAAAGATTTTCTTCCTTTATGGGTCCACCATACCAATGGTAGATAATTAGTTGCTTCTCTCCCGTAGATGGTTATGTCAGCCAAACCACATTCAGGACATTTTTTTAGGTAACCTCTAAACGTTTTTTGACAATAACCACAATAGGACAGGATATGACTGTAAGCAAAAAATTCTATACCGTATTCTTCACAAATCCGTTTGGTTTGTTTTAAAAGTTTCTCAGCCGAAACTTCATCTTCAAGTTGGATTTGGGTAAAGTGTCCTCCGTTAAACAGGGGATGAAACTTCTCTTCAATTCTAAACTTTTCATCCAAGGAAATTTCTAAATCATCCGGAATTGGTGTGATAAATGTGTAATAAGGATGTTCTTTTCCACCTTGAACATACACTGTGGACCAACCATACTTTTCAACATCATACTCGGCAAGTTTTTGGGAAGCTTCAACATCGGAAATTTGGGAAACACTTAACCTTAGACCAAGCTTTTTTGAGAAAGATTCAACCCTGTTAGTCAGATGTTCAAGAAGTTTTATCGCAAAATGTTGAGGCATAAGGTCTTCATAAACTTCATAACCTAGATGAGACTTAACAGCTTCGTTTAAACCAAGAATACTGATAGTTCCAAAAGAATGGTTTAATCTAAAGTAGGATTCGTTTTTTATTTGACTTGAAAGATTTGGTAGAAGACCCTGTCTCATACGTTCTCCGATTTCCATGCTTTTTATTTCCAAAGCCCTAACAGCAAGCTCCAAAGTTTTATCTAAACCTTCAAAAAGTTTTTCATCATCTTTTTTTGCTTCATAGGCTACTCTGGGAAGGTTTAGGGAAACCTTGTTAAGGTTACCAACTCTTAAAGTATCGATTTCCCAATCCTTACTCCAATTTGCTTCAACTTTTTCCCCGTTTGCCATGTAACTTGAAACGGTTTCCGATTCCCTAGTTAGATTAGCAATGAAAAGAGTTCCATAAGCTGAAGCTAGTTTATGAGCTTTTAGTAGAATTTCATCATATTTCCCCGTTAAACAGTCTGGTCTGAAGTTTAGGATTATTCTTGGATTAAACAATGGTTTTTTATTACTCAACTCTAAGAATGCATCTAAAAGTAAGCTTAAAACTTTTCGAGCTTCTTCTTCATAATCTTCATAACAGTTTTTTTCTTTACCAGTTTCTTCAGGTTTTACTGCAACTACCTTTTTAAGATGTTGGGGGACAGTCACTTCAACACTAAGACTTACTCCCCCTAAATTTTCAAAACCAATTGGGTTAACTCCGACCAAGAAATTTTTTAAAATTCGTTTGACTTCTTCATCGGTTCTTTTTACAACAAAAGGAGCCAAAAAAACGTTAAAATAATCCAGTTTTTGTTCTTCAGAAATTTCACCTTCAAAAAATTTGGTTAAGAGAGATGTAAGCATAACTGCATCAACAAGGTTTTTTGGTGGGGATACTGGTGTTACATAAGGGTTTACATGTTGGGTTTTAAGAGTTCCTGAAAAAAGCATTCTTAGGTCATGGTAGATCGTTGAAGGTGTTAAAACCCAAAAGCCAGGATTATGAATGTGAATTTGACCTGAAAGATGTGCATCAGCGACTTCTCTTGGAAGATTATTAAGAAGCATATACTCAGTGATAACTCTTCTTCCAGCTTTAGAACGAATAAAATTTACGTTAAAATGTTTTTGTGAAGCTTCTTCAACCGTTTTTTTAACATCATGAACAGGCATACCCAACCTTGTTAGTTTATGTCTATAATCTTCCAAACCACTTTCTACTAAGATAGCATTCACAAACTCTCTAATCAGAGGGGCTGTCAAGTATCTTATGGGAAGTTTTAGAAGTCTTTCTTCAACTTCGGAAGAAATCTTGTTAGCTAAATCTTGAGGAAGTCCTGCTTCTTCCATAAGAGATTCTGCAATTCGACTTCTGTCAAATTCTTCTATGGTATACCTTGAAGTTCTAACAAGCATTTTACCAGCTTTTTTTAACGCATACTCTTCCAAGTCCTGAGAAAAATTTACAACCATCAATCCAAGGTCGGTTATTTTATACTTTTTAATGGATTTATCGAAACTTACGAGTCCAACATTTATTAGATTCTTAAGATGGTAAACAAATTTTCCAGCATCCTTTGTAGGTTCAAAGTTGAGCATTTCCATTATTTCACTGTAGGTTAGGGGTCCTCTTGTTGCAAGCAACCGTAAGGTCTGAATTCGTGTTGGAGCTGAGACTGCATCAAAAATGTCCGCACTGATTTTTGACTTCTTTCTAGACATACAGAGCACCTTAGCCTAAAAATAAAAAGCTACGATGATGTTTTTAAATTAAACCCTTGACATCTTCTCCATAAAACTAATCCATAAGATTTTTATTTAAATTCGCTCTATTGCTTAAATATCAAAAGTTAACCAAGTTGTTTAAAATGACCACAGCTTTTGTTCTGGTAAACATTCAACCTGGGTCTGAAGAAGAAGTACTAGAAAAACTAAAAACTTTTGAAAACGTTAAAGAGATCTACGGAATCTACGGAGTTTATGACCTACTGGTTAAAGTTGAAGCAGATTCATTAGAGAAGATAAAAGAGACTATAGACTTAAAACTTAGAAAGCTTGAGAAAGTTAGGTCTTCCATCACGATGATCGTTATTGAAAAGTATACCGTAACAACCTAAGAATTGGATTTGAAAAACATGATTACAGCCTTTATACTTTTAACCGTGAAGGCTGGAACAGACCAAGATATCATAAAAAAACTTGAAAACTACAAGAATGTAAAGGAAGTCTATGAGATTTATGGAGCATATGACATTCTGGTAAGAGTTGAGGTTCAAATCGAAGAAGAATTAAGGAAGATTCAACAAACATTGGAAAAAGAAGAAAATGTTTGGACTGTTCAAATTGTTAGAGTTGTGGAAGTCTGGAAAAAGGAAACCTAACTTAAAATTTTTAGGTTAGGATAAGCTCCATCAATGTTTTCTGGTCAACTTCAGCTTTAGTTCTCCATCCAACATGAAGAACTTCGTTCTCATCTTGGGCTAAATACCCCATTTTTACGAATCGGTCGATGTTGTAACTTATTTTCCAGTGGGGAAACTTTTCCTTTAAGAATTTTTCAACATCATTCCGTGAAGCCTTTCCATGTCTTGAGTTTAGGTAAGCAAGGGTTACCGCAAGTACAGCTAAATCATCTATTCTCCAACCTGAAGCAACAGCATCAGAAACCGTTAAAGTTTCACTTGTGGTCACAAAAAACCAAGCTTTCTCCAACTGGTCTTCAGAAAGTTTATCTTCTAAACCATCTTCAGAAACAATCTTGATTTTTAATCCAATTTTCTTAAGTTCGGCATCTAACAGGTTGATGATTTTAAGATAACCTTTACCCAGACTTTTTTTTAATTCCCAACCCTTTACTCCAGGTTTTCTATGTCTACGGAAAAATAACATTCTTGCAGCTTTCTTTACTTTACGAGCATACAAAGCCTTTTCTTCACTCAACTTGTTTCTGCTCCTTCAACCTTACCCATCTTGAATAATTAAGTGGAACAACCAAAGAAGTAGAACGTTTTTGAAGTTCCGGTTTTTTAGGTTTTGACCTTGGAACTATAAAAATCTCTTCTTCCAAGGGGTTTGTTTCAATGTCAACATAACCATAACTAACAAGGAAACTTGTAAGATAAGCCCTTAAAACAAACTCTTCATAATTCTCAGCAAAAACAAAGTTCCAATAGGAAATTTTTTCTCTTCCTTTAGTTTCTCTTAAAAGTTCATTCCAAAAATCTTCCAAAATCCTGTTAAATTCTTCCTTAACTAAGATTTTTAGGTTTAACAATTCTTCCTTAGATGTAAAACCTGAGACTTCTTCAGACCTAAAAGAAAGTTCTTCCAAATCAAACTTTTTGGGAGAAAAACTGTTCCAATACATTAGAGCTTCCTTTAATCTTTCTGCTGAAAGTTTCTCCAATCCAACGATAGGATGCCATGCTTTTAAAAAAATTTCAGCTAAAGATTCCACGTTTAACTTAGCTATCTTAGATTCAACCATTTCTGGGTCTGAGTACAAAAGAGAAGATTTATGTTGAACCCATTCTTCTTGGAGTTTAACAACTTTGGAAAGACGGTTTATAGCTTCTGCATCCAAACAAAATTCTTCAAAAGACTTCCACTTTGATAGTAACTGTCTTATGGATTCTAATGCTTCTTTAACTTCAACTTCAAAAGGGTTTATTCCTTTTCGTTCAACAACATCACATAGGGAGATCAGCCTTAACAAAATTTCTTTGTTTGTTCTTTCAGGTTTAGAAACCAACTTTCCCTTTTACTTAAAGGGTAAACCAGTTTATATTCCTATCTCCCAAAACATTCTAATCAATGAATAATGCTTATAGACTACGGTATTTTTCACCTTTTCTGGATAAAATTTTTCGTCCCATAAAATCTAACGGGGTTAAGGTTGGAATGGAGAAAAATAAAAATCTTCAACTTCAGGTTAATCTAGATGACGGTAGATTAACTTTTAAAGGTAAAGACTGGGTTTTAATTCAACCAGCTTTTTTTCAAGCTCTAAACGAAGGAATGGAACAAACGTTTGGTTCAGGTGCAGGCATAATCTGTATGGTTGCCGGAAAAAATGCTGGAAAAACTCTGGTAAAATTAAATGGTCAAACCCAACTAAACACTGAAAAAACCGTGTTAAATTTTTTAAATAAACTTTTTACCGAGATGGGTTGGGGAAAAACCATCCTAAAAAAATATTCAAAAAGTAGGAAGGAAGCAATTGTAAGAATCAAAAATTCCCTAATGGTGAGGGGAATCAAATCTTCAACACCAAAATGTTATTTGATAGCAGGATGTCTAGCTGGGATTTTTACAATGTTGTTTGGTGAAGAAGTCAACTGTATAGAAACAAGTTGTGGAGCAAGGGGAGACCCTTACTGTGAATTTGTCATAAGGGGGAAGTAGATTTATGGAACCAGAAAAAATGAAAATTTTGAAAAGAATACCTACTGGTATTCCGGGTTTAGATAGTTTAATACAAGGGGGATTTGTAAAGGGAAGTCTTATTCTTGTTGCTGGTTCACCGGGTTCAGGTAAAACTACCCTTGCAAGCCAGTTTTTACATTACGGAGCAACCAAACATAACGAGAATGGACTTTACGTTTCCTTTGTGGAAAACCGTAAAAGTTTCTTAGAAAATATGGTTGGATTTGGTTTTGATTTTGAAAGTCTTGAAAAATCTGGCAGATTTAAATTTCTTGATTTAGTAACCATAAGAGAAGAAGGTATCCTTACAACATTAGAAACTATTGTTGGGGAGATACATTCATTTAGAGCGGAAAGACTTGTTATCGATTCCTTTACGGCGATGGCTCAAGCGTTTAAAAACGATATAGATGTAAGAATCATTCTTCATACGATACTGGGTAGGATTACACGGGAAATGGATTGTACAACGTTATTACTTGCAGAGACCCCCATTGGAAAGCAGAGGATAGGTTTAAGTATAGAAGAATTTGTTGCAGACGGAATAATTATTTTGGAAACAATTATAGACGGTTTGGAGATTAAGAGACGTGTTATAATTCGGAAGATGCGTGGAACTGAACATAGCCTCAAATACCATAACCTTATGATCTCAAAAAATGGAGTTACTATTACACCCATGGTAACCTAAAATTTTTATCTATTTTTTCTAGTCTAAAGTGGGGTAGGTTGGTTTTACAGCTTCCATTATCACTACTTGTTTTTAACTTAACTCAACTGTCCTTTATGGTAGCAGTAATTTTTTTAGTTTCACAACAAAAAATGTCTTATTTTAACACTGTAAAAAAACATTTTATCATAGCTTATTCTGCTTTTGCTTTTGGTTTTCTTTGCGAAGAAATTACAAAATTACTTCTTCCGACGAGAATTGTTACGTATTTTTCAACTAAAGTTAGTTTATCATCTATACTTTTATGTATCTACATGATAGGTTTAGCTGCTTCTGTTCTATACAAGAAACCTCTTTCATCTTCAGTTACAACAAAAAATGTTTACGTAGAGTTTTTTCTTAAAAAACCATTTTTACCTTTTATAGCATACAATGGTTTGATTTTTACAGTTTTAGGTTTAATATGGTTTTTAACACCATTTAAGATAGAACTGGCAATAAACAGTCTTTCCGGAGAAAAAATCTACATTCCCAAGTACGAGTTATGGATTACAATGTGTTGGCTTCTTGTCCTAGTGGTGTTTATAGTTTATCCAAACTATTTACTTTTGGCTTCTACAAGAAGGATTAAGTCAAAGGAAACTTCAAGAAGACTAAAACAGTTATCGGCATGTCTTATGGGTGTGGGGATCTCTTTTTTTGTTTTTTACATTTTACTCAGAACTTTTGCTATAGAAACCGTTCAACTTGGAAATTTTATTAACACTGTACTTTTTGCCTTTATGGTTCATATTTTTAGAAAGTCGACGGTTTTGGAGAATTTTTTTGAAGTAGAACATTTACCAGTATTAGTGAATGAAGGTAAACCTACGATTCTTTTGTATTCTTCCACTACAGATAAGATGAAAATTCTTTCTTCCTACATTCAAGACTGTATTCTAAACAAATACTGTGTGGCATATTTTTTCCCAGCTATGGAAAAAGAAACAGTTATAGAAGGACTTAAGAAAAACGGTGTTAACGTTGAAAAAACCCTGAAAAAGGGAATGTTAATTCTGTTTCCGGTCTTAAAATCAAATGAAAATTTTAAAGAATCTTTCTCCAGTTTTTTGGGAAACATAAAAGGTTTAGGGAAGGATAAAAAGGTTTGTATATTGGTAGATTATGGTAACATACATAAAACTTCCAAGGAAGCTACACAATTTTTCTCCATGTTAGAAAGCTTAAAGAAAGAGATTTTACAACGAAAATTAGCGGTTCTTATAACGTTTAACATGGATACGTTAAGCATAGAAGAAGTTCAAAAATTAAGGTGTTTTCAGTTTCGGACAGCTTTTATGGTTGAAGATTTATTTCCGGTTCATTTAAATGAATTTTCAGGTAAAGTTGGTTTAAGTCATTCACAAGTTGTGGGTAAAAAGATTTTGATGGAATTTAACCCTGCTTTACACTATGAAGATTATGTTCATGATTTTCTTTTGGAAGGAATTACAAATGCAAATTTAAGCATAACGTTTCTGAGGAAAGGTAGTAAACTTCAAACTTTACCAAACATGAAGAAAGTTATGCTTTCGGTTGACACGAAAACTCCCATCGAAGTTAAAGGAAAAACTTTAATTGTTTCTATGACTGATGCATCTATCATCTTAGAAGCTTTCAGACGAATATTGGATGAATATCCAAACTCATGGATTGTAGTTGATAACCTTTCAGATATTACTTTGACCATAGGTTTTGAAAAAACCTACAGTCTTTTAAGACATGTTTCAGAACTTTTGGCGGACAGGGAAGCAACTGTCATGTTTTTATTTAATCCTGGAGCACACGATAAAAAAGTGAGAGAAGCCTTCAGAGCGATGACAGACATCATCATAACCTTAAAAAGTTCAGGACCAAAACTTATCAAAGCTTAAACCACTGTTTTTACTTCAGACCTTCCACCAACATTCTGAACAACAATAACATTTGTTTCTTCATCAAAAAAAGGAATTTGTCCTGGAGTTATAACTATGTATTGGATGTCTCGTTGGGTTTTTACCGTGGAAATTATAAGTTTAGAAATAAGCTCACGGTTACGTGGATCCATATGAACATCAAACTCATCAACAGCCCTAATCGGAGATTTAACGTATTTCTGAAGAGAAAGAAGGAAAGCCATAACAGCTGTTGTTCTCTCCCCACCACTCTGGACATAAGCATCTAAGGTTGTAGGAGGTAACCCATGAAAACCAACCGATATCTCCAGACCTGCATTTTCAACTTCATCAAGATTGATTAGTTTTAGGTCGCCTGTTGCACCTATAATGGATAGAGTCGACTTGTATGTTTCATTTAAATTCTCAAGAAAGTTCCTGAGAATGTTTTTCCATGTTTGTTTTCTAACTTCAACTTCACCAAGCATTCTACGTTTATTCTCAGCCACAATTTCAGATTTTTGTTTAAGCTCATCGTAAACCTTTAAATATCGTCTATACATCTTTTCGACATCTTCAGAAACATCTGCTAATGAAGCCAACTGAACTCCCACGATTTTTAAATCTTCATTTATCTCTTGAATTGTCCGGTTGGTTTCAACTCTTACACCGATTTTTTTAGCTTTCAGAACCTGTTGTTTAAGTTCTTTTTCAAGTTTTTCAATTTCATTTTTTAGTTGTTCAATTTTTTCTTCTAATTCACTCTTCTGGAAGTTTAAAATTGCTTC